>Ga0179593_1660139_pt1 | contig 22415 bp, 37 predicted proteins | sample CZODoug2_1_08_16_FD_185931 | JGI IMG/M metagenome (GOLD analysis project Ga0179593, IMG submission 185931) | Vadose zone soil fungal communities from Angelo Coast Range Reserve, California, USA - CZODoug2_1_08_16fungal (PacBio error correction) | ecosystem: Environmental > Terrestrial > Soil >...
TATGTCCTGGAGATTCTAATGTTTTGGTCATCCTATCAAGATGAGGTTTACAACAGGCATATGGAAATGCTATAGATATTTCTAGAAGGGAAAAACGCGTGAATACACGTGAACAGTAGAACTAACAAAATGACCTGCTTTGATCCTAGAGTCACTGGGAGACAACAAACAAAACAAGGAAGGTGACTTAAAAAGGGGGAAGAGATGACCAAAGGGGGGTGGAGGAATAAAAAAAGGGAAGGGCTCACGAAAAAGGATGGGTGGGGAACCAAAAAGAGAGGGGATGGAATTTTGTTAGAAAGGACATTTCTACTTGGGGGCTTCGTAATAGATTGTAACTTCGCTTGTGGTGGCTCACCTTAATGTGGAAAAGAGGACTTCATACCCTTGGGTCTGGGACAGGAAGAGATGGGAAAAGAAATGCGGGAGGGTAGACTAATACCAGTCTAAGGGGGGGAAACACCTTCTATAAAGGAAGAAAGATGATTGCATGATAGAGAAAAACGACTGCCCATTCTCATTGAGAAACAGGACATCAATGAAAGAAAACTTAACGAGGAAGCAGACCTGCAGGAAAATTTGAATGTTCGTGACTGAGGGTCCAGATGCGGGCAAGAATGTCACCCACTGGGGGGGGGTGAGAAATGTTGAAAACTTTTGAAAAGAAAAAAACGGGCCATGGGCTTGCTCTACAAGGAAGGGTCGGATGAAGGAAGGGAATTGGTGGTGGGGGGGGGGAGATAACAGGAATTACTTTTTGGGGTGGAGAGGTCTCACAATATGGTTGGGGGAAATCTCGCGGTGGGGGGGGCGGGGGCGGGCGGGGGAAAAAAAACTGTGGTGGTACCAGAGGTCAAAGGAGTTTTAATCTTACTAGTCCAAGTTTTAGGTTCAATGTGGGGCAGACGGCAGACGGCGGGGTCGGCGAGCCACTCATTTGAAGGGAAATTACCAATACCTATAGGGGCGGAGAGATTTGACAAAAGGGAGAAGGAAGGTGGCTTTTCCTTGAAAGCACTTGGGCGGAAAGTAAAGAAAAATAAAGCATTTAATTTGATCCTACATTACCCTCCTGAAAAGAGACGTCCATTCGAGAATCATAAAAAAAGGGGGGGTGAGTGAAATTTTGATAATGGAGGAGAAAACGGAGGTATTAGGAAGTATAGAAAAGAAATCACCAACCTGGGGTAGGCGTGTGTTGCGGGGGGGGGTGCCTGGAAGTCGAGGTGAAGGGGTAAGGGTAGAACAAGTAAAATTAAAAGTGATGTTTCTTTAGTGCAAACAAAGGAAAACAAGAAAGAGCTCCCAGACCAACTGAATCAGTACATCCCTCAGAAAGAAGTATAAGTAGGGTATGTGCCTGAAGCCGGAGACACAATCAAAAGTCTAAAATGGGAAGAGTATATCATCAAGAAGGAAACCAGGTTTTGGAGGATAAGGATTTCAAAATTTGGTGTATGGAGAGATAAACCAACCTCCCCCGACCGGTGTCCTCGAGCAATCCAAATCCCAATCACCCATCAATCGAAAGAAACCACCTGATTGAGGACCAAAATGCCCTTGTGGGAGGGGTCCAATTTTGAAGGAAAGGGGGACATTGAGGAAACAGATGGAAAGTCGCAAAGGTGTTCAAATTTCAAAAAGGTCTTCTTTCAAAACGAAGGCAGTGAGGTGGATTGGAAGTGGAGGGAAAAAACCGACTAAAAAGAGAATGTGCGACAGGTGGGGGAGTCTGCCTTCAAAGATTCATGTTTGGAGAAGGTTTTGGGTTACCCCCCCGGGGTAAGGAATTGCAAAAAAAGAAACGGCAATCTTCCGGCCCAGAACTAACAGGAAAATGAATAATTCATCTACAAGTAGGGTAGGGGGGAAAAAAACCGTCGAAAAGACGAAGAAAAAGAAGTGTCCATGAAGAAAAGCCTTTGTTGCCAAACTAAGAAAAATCCGCAAAACCCTTCTGCTGATTCATCCCTTTTGTTCTCTTACGAGGAAGGGAGTTTTATGCCTGGGAAAGATGTGTTTGGTTATAGAGAAAAGAGCAGAGATCAAAGAAAGCATTTGTTCTTCAAAGGACCACGGGAGGACCGTGTAGTACAAGGGGACCCCTATCAGCCTGGGCATCTGTGTGGAATGACCTACATTGGAGCAAGGACCTCAAACCCCCCCTTCAAAAAGGGGAATAGTTACATCAGCAGGTCCCGTGAATCTTCTGGGGTTTGGCGGAGGGACTGAAAGTGGGGAATGGAGAAAGGGCCCACAGAGAGGAGTGGGCGGTAGTTTTAATCAGGGGGCGCTTAAGGGGGGAAAAAAGGACATCTATGTAGTACAAAAAGAAATTAACAAGAAAGGCAAATGGGGACGGGGCTAAGTGGAACTTGGAAAGTTCATTTATCGGCTGCATGTATTGTCAGGGAGGAGGGTGGGAAACGACCCATATTTTACAATAGTGGGGCTGGAGGGTTAAAATTAGAAAATTGGAAAGAAACGCTTAGTTAGGGGTTCTGGTTCTATAATTCCCGGTCAGAAAAACTGGACTGGAAAGGGGGAAAGGGTTAAAGGTTTTTGACAACGGGGAAGGGGTTTCGGGGAAGGGGCTGAGGTGACGAACCCAGAAAGAAATAGTAATTTCCTAACCCGCAAAATGGAAGTCGAGAGAAACAAGGAACTCGAGGGGATGTGCCAAGACTGGAAAATAGAGTGATTTTGGTCTTACGCAGGAGCGGTCAGAAAAAAGGGAAAGCTATAAAGAGAGTGAAGAGAAACTAATTCAAGGGGGGGGGGGGAAGAAGGGGGGAGGAACATAAAAGATCTCCCAGAAAACGCAGGGGTTTGTAAGAAAAACTCCAACACAATGCGACTTCCATCCTCTTTAGGGAAATTCCAGGGGGATCTTCTTGCGATCTAGGGGGGAATAGAGACAGGGCTACACCAGGGGACCGACGACACCCCTACGAAAATGAAGTTTACAAGAAAGGACCCAGGGGGGGGAAGAGGAAAAGAAGACAAAAACCCTTCAGGATGGAGGGGAAAAACCTTATGGGGGAAAAAGGAATGGAATTGAGGTGGGTTCAGGAAAAAGAAAAACGAGGAAAAAAATAATCCCATATGAAAGAGGGGGAGGCTAACAGAAGGGAGCAGGATTGGGAAGGAGAAACATACAAGAAAGCAGACCACACCAAAGGAAAGAGGGTCGGGGGGGGGGGATCGTTTTCATTGAAGAATTAGTTCGAACGAAATGAAAAAAAAAGGAAAAAGTGTAAAGGGTCCAAGGAGGGAAGTGAGGAAACAAGAGAGAAAAATAGGGTGGGGGGAGCCAAAGATCCAGGGTGGGGGGATTCCTTTGGGGAATATTTTAAAAGTTTCCTGGAAACAGAAAGAACAGGGAGGGGGGAGAGACCCGGGGTGGAGGTAGAGGGAGAACCATGGGGGAATCACATTATTGGAAAGAAGGAAAAGAACTGTACGGGAAAAAGAGAACAGGGACGGGATGATCAGGAAGGAGGGGGCTAAGGGGACAGTTAAGGGGAGGGGGGGGGAGGCTGAAAGGGCTGATTAAAAAAAAGGAGGAAAACACATGCAGGTAGGAAAGGGGGATCGAGAGGCTATCATGGTTACGGGGAAGAGAAAGACCAAGAGTTTGTCTAGCGGGGGAATGAGGGTGAGCTGGCACCTCAGAGAGGAAGGTAAGGAAGACTAAAAGAAGGGGGACATTGGAAGTTCATAGCACTCGGGAACTGTGAAGATATCAGATGAATAAAAAGTTGCACCGAAACCAATTTACAAGGCAACGGCAGTTGGGAAAAAGCCAGGTTTGGGAATAAGGGTCAGGGAAAAGAAAAAGAACGCGGGAGGGTGAAAAGGGTATTATGAAAAGCACAAACACACTCTGTCAGATGCGGGGGTTCAAAGATAGAGAAAAAAGTCCAAAAAAGGACACTTTGGGGAAAAGGGAGGTACTGAAAGTCCATGCGGGTAAAAGTTGGGAACCAGGCAAGCCTCCCTAAGACGGAAAAAAAACCTAGAAATTGGAACAGAAAGCACGCGGGAAGGGTGGGGGGGGGGGAAAAGTTTCGAAAACCTTCAAAGGGGGCCAAAAAAAATAAAAGGGGGTAAAAGAAGGAAGCAACACAAAAGGGGGGGGGGGGGGTGAAGGAAAAATGACCCTAAGGGATCAAACAGGGTAGCACGGGGAGGGGGAAACAGAAGATAAGTCCTAAAAGGAAACTAGGAAAGACCTTCAGAAAGTAGGTTAAGAGAAAAGACTGGGGGATTTATGAAAAAAAAAACCGAGGAAAGTTCCTGGTAGATTAAAACAAGGTGGGAGGGGATAAGCCGGAAGAGAAGGTTTTGGGCTGAAAATCTGGAAAAGAGGGGGGAACTGAATAGAAGGGGGGGAAAAACCGGAAGAGGGAGAGTAGGAGCTTTTGGGGGGAAAACTTAATGTTTGGAGGGGGAGGGAAATGTAAAATAAAGGAGGGGGACAAAAGCGGGCAGGATAAGGGGGGAGACTTGAAAGGAAGGTGGAGAGAAGGAAACTGAGATTAATTTGCCTGGCCAACGGGCAGAGAGTTTCCAGCGACCAGAAACAAAGAAAATAAAGGGGCGAATGACTCGGGGAAAAAAAAAGACCTGAAGATGGGGGAAACAAATGGTCTTAAAGGGGACCCAATCGGTGGTCAAAAGGGCTCAAAGGGGAATGGTGACATCGGGTGAAAAAAAAGGAAATGTGGGGAGAAAGAGGGGGTCAGAAAGGGGTTGATGGGGGATTGAAAAGAGAAAAGGGGGGCGGGATCTCCCATCTGGAGAACTCAGAGTTTCACGCAGCGCATAGGAGGATCCTATGTTACCTATCGGGGATGTTGGCTGTGTCTAGAGGGGGAAAAATGTTTTTAGCAACAGACCAAAAAAGAGGGAGGTGCCGGGTACGAGTCATCTGAGAGAGATAGGGGCTTGGAAAGCTAGGAATAAATAAGCCGAGTTTAGGGCCGATGGGGGAAACTACGAACCAAAAGCCCCATGTTTGGGGTTTTTGGGAAAAAAAGGAAAGGGGGGGGTCCGGGGAGACACAACAACTGAGGCTGAAAGAAAGACTTTCCCAAGGGGAAAAAGGGGGGATGCATTGACAAAAAACCAAAAAGGGCCAATGAAAGGAAAGGCGGTTCAGGGGCCGTATTATGTCCGCAACCAAATGACACAGAAGGGGGAGAGACCAAAGGGGGAAACGCACACGCCCCAACAAAAAAGCCATGTCGGCCTGTCACCTGGGGAAACAAACCAAGAAACCACGACAAAACTTATGTCACAGGAAAACGACTCGGGGAACACCCCGGGTTGTCTCTGGACACCAAAAAAGGGATCACTAGATCAAAAAAGGGAAAACCTTAAGGGAATGATCAGGAAACAAGAAAAAATCTCTTCGGCCGACGAGGAGGGAAAAGAACAAAGGAAAAAGGTGTTGTGTGAAAAGGGTTGAAACTAAGAGTTTAGACAGGGGGTACTGCCGAAAAGAGGAATTCCAACATTTGGGAAGTGGAAAAAGTCCTGTGTTAAAAAAGTTCATTGGAGGGGGTTGGAAGGGACTCAGTTAAAGGCGTCAGGGGGTACTCAGGCAATCCTCTTCAATTTGGTGAGGGGGTTAAGAGACCTCCTAGGGAAAAGTCATTTTAACCCCTCTAGGAGGTTTCTCACCTAAGAGCTGCCCGACAAGTTTATTCAAAGAGCATAGAAAAGTACTGGGGGGAAAAAAAAAAGGAAACTCTAAAAAAAAGAAAAATAGTCAAAGAGAGGGGGCCAAACTCTGAAAGGGTCAGGAAGAGGGGGGACCCTTACTGAGTCAAAGAAAAGTTTGGGGGGGAAAAGGGATGGAAATTACTGAGGGGGTTGTTAAAAGATGGACCCTGAGAGGGAAAGAAGCAGGGGAGGTCCAAGGAAGGGGAAGTCAACGACAGTTAGAGTACAGATGGTGGGGTGGGAGCTTAAAGAGGGGGAGATGAAAAAGGGGGTCTCAATGAAATCCCCCACCTTCCAAAAGGGCCGCCGGTGCTCATGAAAGCGCGAGGAAATGCTTTGGGAAAATGCAAGGGGGGCGGCAACTGTTCGTGAGGAGGGGACCAATCTTTTGAGAAGTTGGGAAAGGATGTCGAGTTTGAGAAAGGGTAGGAAGGAACATGAAGTTTCCAAAGAGACTTGAAAGTTAACTCAGAATTGGGAACCACAAGGGGGGGTTGGAGGAAGTCCTAAGAAATGTGGGGGAGAGGGGGGGGTCGGGGCGGGGGGGCAAGTAAAAGTCGAGGGCCCACTGGGGGTTGCACACTGGGTAAATTGTTGTGGGTGGGACAAAGGGGGGGGGTGTGGAAAGAGAGATAGTGAGAGAAGTCAAGTTCCTAGGACGCGCAGAGCTTCCACTAAAAATAGGTGCAGCAAAAAGAAGGGAGACAGAGGGGGGAGGGTTTGGGGGACTGGAAACCCTGAGTCGTGAAAACCTGATGAAAGAGAAACTTCCCCGTGGAACTGGTGGGGGGACTGTAAGATCTCAAACGTAAACTTCAGGGGAAAGGAGCACAACTAAACTTAGAATGAACCTTCCAGAGGGCATGGGGGAGAGGAAGGGTCGGGGAAGGAAATGTTCAAGAAAACACCAGGGAGCTACAGACAGGACAGGAAGGCACAAAGTCAAAAGAACTTCAGGAAAACATGATTTCAAAATATTGGAAGGAGTGGTGGAATAACAGAAAATAAAAGAATTAGCACACGTGAAAGAAAACAAAGAGAAAAGAGATCGAGACACAACAAGGGAGGAAAAAGATAGAGGAAAGTCAGGGTGATCACATCGGAAGACAAGGAGCTCAGGGAATGGATCATAAGTTCAAGTAGGGAAATCGAAGTGAAACATGAAAGGGGGGGCGAAAAATTGAAGTGAGGGTCCCCTATAAAATGTGGGATTGGGGGGGGTGGGTGGGGGGGAGGAGGAGAACCCTCCTTGTTAGAAGATATAAAGTAAAAAGGGAAGGTTACTGTAAAATTGGGGAGTAGAGGAACCAGGACAAGGGGGGGAAAAAACGAAAAGACCACAATTAAAGGAAAAAACATAGGGGGGTCTCATAGTGTAATCTGAAGGGAATCGGAGACAAAAGAAGATTGAAAAATGAAGGTTGGGGAAAGAAACCAGTCCGAAGGCTGACTTGGGGGTTAAGAGACTATAGGGGGAAAAGGATCCACAAACAGGAAAAACCAGGGAAATTGGTTTCCAGTTTTGGTGAAGGAAAAGAAAATGCAACCAAGTTAAAAGGGAAGTAAAGTGAAAAAAAAGAAATATGAAAAGGTGAGAATAGTAGGAAGAACCAAACACAGCAAAAGCCAACCACACAACGAAAAGCACCCTGGGGAATCTTCAAGGAGATTAAGGTAACCTAGGAGAAGGACACGGGCTTCCTCAACTGAGGGGGTCAGCCAAAAAAGGAACGAGAAGATTGGTGGATTCACGGGAAAAAAAACTAATGGCTTTCGAAAAAACACGACAAGCCACAGGACAGGAAGGAATGGTGAGCAAAAAACAAGGGGTTTTGAGAGGAAGGTGTGCATCCTAGAAAAAAGTTAAATAAACAAGGGAAGGGAAAAGGTATCTAAAAGCTTGAATCAAAAGAGAATCCTGTAAAGGTCTAAAGTGCAAAACAACATAATTCATTTGAAAAGGAGGAACGGCAGAAGAAAAGTTTGGGGACTAAGAGGGGGGATCACGGAGAGGGGAGGTTCTTGAGGCTTGTGGGGTGAGAGGAGAGGAAGATTCAGGGGAAAAGAAAATAAAATAGTCTAAGGGATTCGAGAAGGAGACCAAGGAAAGAAATATGATTGGGACGACAAAAGGATCTTGGTTCAAAAAGATGGAGAGACAGAGGAACAAGAAAAGACCGACTCAGATCGGGCCAAAAAAAGGTGGGGTTAGGGGGAACACTGAACACGGGAGGGAGGATTCATAGAAGGAAGATGGGCTTGGCGAGGGGGGTCGGCAGTGAGTTCAACCTTCAATCTTGTCCTCCTAAGGTTGGGGCCCCAGCTCATATTCGGGAGATGGGGGTTTGGGGGGTTCTCAAAGAAAACATGTGGAGAATACGAAGGATGGGACTCATTCTATTCACCCCAAACATTGGGAAATTTGCAGGGCGTGGAAGAATTTTTTGTTGTTCAAAAAGTCAAAGGAAAGCGAGAAATGAGGTGAGGAAGTATCTCGATCAAAAAGAGGAGAGGTATCCAAGGAAATAGATTGCTAGCCTGGAGGGGGGTAACTGTGAGGAAGGTCTTGAAACGATTGAGATAAGCCCAAAAAGAGATCATAAATATTACCACGCACAATTATAGGAGGGCCTTGTACGAAAATCCATGGAGGCTATGGGGGGGGAGAAGGGAACCCAGGACTCTTTAGATCCAACCCGGGGTATAGGAAAAAACTAGAGAAAGTAGGGAAGGAGGAAGGCAAAACTCAAGTCTCATCCTACAAGAAGTTAGGAAAAAAGGAGGTCTAGGAAAGGCCCTTTGGGGGGGAACATTTTGAGTCAGACAAAAAAAGGGGGGACATTAAGGGAAGGGAACTTCAGTGAAACATTTTAATTTCACATTCAAGGGGGGGAAAAATTCAAGAGGGATTTCCAAGGTCAAAAAGGAATTTGCAAGAAAAGGATGCAAAATTTTTGTATGGGGCCCACTCATGGGAATACGACGGTCCAAAGGTCAAATGAAGGGGGAAAAGAATTCAAAACATCTAAAAAATCTACATACGAAAGAAAAGCCTTAAAAGAAGGACCAAACTTAAGACATGGGAAAAGGAAGAGTATGAAAACTTGTGTCATCTCTACGAGGGGAACCGAAGAAGGGGGGGGTTAGAAATCGGAAAAACCCAGGGTTAGGGGGGGAATAGGGAACTGTTCACAGTGTGAGGGAAGCGTTTCACTTGTCCTTCGGTCCTCCATCGGAAAGGGGGGACACGAAAAAGTGTTTCTCGGGAAGGAAGGGACTCAAAAGGTTCCAACCCAAAAAGGGACGACTGGGTTCGGAAGGAACATGATGGGGTCTTAGGGGTGTTGGGGGTTCCAACATTGTTGTTTGCACTGGGTGGGTAGGGGGACTCTGAAAGATCAAATTAGGGTCCCAGGGGACAAAAGCAGGGGGAGATTGGGGAAAGGAAATTGGTGGATGGGGCAATGGGGGAAGTTTGTGTCAGAGGGACTATGTGGTCTAGAAATAATGGAAGGAGAGAACTAAAGGTGTCCTGTAAGGGAATGACTGCAAAAAAAAAGATGGGTAAATTTGTGGGGGGGGGTGGGGGGGGGGGGGAACTGGGGGGTTGGGCAGATCAATCAAGAAAAAAGAAGGAAGAGAACCTCTTAGGGGGAGCTAAAAGGGAAATCAAAACTAGTCAACCGCTAAAAGGGGGAACCAATGAAAGGAAGGACAGAAGGGTTTGATGGGAATGATCGGGGGGGAAAGAAGAGTTAAATCAGATTTTCATAGTAGGGACTCCTTGGGGGTCCTGGAAAGTTACGAAGGGAAGAGCCCTGAAAGATAAGAAAATCACAATAAATGCTAAGTCTTGGGGGGAGGGGTTAAAAGAAGATGGGATAGGGGGGCTCCTTGTCGGGGAGAAAACTACCAAACTCTTTCCTACTCCCCAATGATTTGTAAGATTTTGGAAGAAAACAAATTCATCAAAGGGGGGTTGGGAAAAGGAGGTCCACATAAGAGGGGGATGGGGGGTCTCAAAACAGACAATCGCGAGGGGCTGTGGAATAATGGAGAAGGGATCAAAGGATAAAAATCTATACAAGAATCTAGGAAAAGGGATGTGGTTAGGGGTCATTGGGGAGGAATATGAAAAAAGGGAGGAAGTATAGGATCTGGGAACTCCTTGAAAGGGCCAAAAAATTCCAATGTAGTGAGGATTGAGGAGGGGCGTAAAAGGGAGGGGGGTTGGGGGGAAACAACAGGGGGCTCGGGAAAGATTTGGAAAAGGGTAGTGGAGGGTGGAGGGGGAAAGATCTAGTCTCACATCGAGAAGAAAAGAAGTTGTGTTATTTTTCGGGGGGAACTTTACCATATTGGGATAGAATGCAGAGAAACGTAAATAGGTGGGGGAAAAAAGGCTCATAAGGGAAGACTCTGCCAAAAGGAAGAACAAAAGAAAGGATTGTCATAGGGTTGTTGGAAAGGAATTCATAAAAGCTACTGGGTACAAGGGGCATAGACCAAGGTGGAAGTTGTGGTTAGAGAGAAACAAAGAACAAGAACCAGGGAAAAAAAGGTCACCAAGAGGGGGGGGTGAAAAGTTTGAAGAAGAAGGCAACGAACCCTAGAACTAAGGAGTGGGGAAAGCAGGTCACGGGGAAACAATATGAGAAAACAACCAGGTCATCAAGGGGCTGTAAGGAAGGGGGTCTGGGGACAGGGCGATGATACGGAGACCCATTCGAAAAAAAATTTGAGAAAAGCCATGCAAAAAGGGAGTTGAAAACATTCAACGGGACAGCAGGAATCAAAAAAGAAAAATGCTGGAAAAAAGGGGAGTTGGGGGATGTCCTGGGGGGGGGGACAAGTAAAGCGAAATAAATGCGGGTATCAAGGGGGTACACGGTGATCAGAAAAGAAAAAGGAGGTTGAGAAGATGCGAGTCCAAAACAACAAAAAAGTCCTATTAAAGAAAGGATTGGAGGGAGACTCAATCGGGGTGTAGAAGAGGGTGAGGGAAAAGAGGGGTATCACGGAAAGAAGGTTAGGAAGACCTTAGGGGGGGAAGAAACTTAATTGGGTACTAACTGGACACATAGAGAAAGGGTCTAAATGAACGGGGGGCACCTTATATACAATTCAGACGGGGGGGAGAATTGGTTAGAAAAAAAAACTGAAAGGTCCGGGAAGTTGACAAAGGGGGGACGGGACTTGAAAAAATCGAAAAAAAAGGAAAGGTCGCAAGAAAGTTGAAACGAAGGCTCTGTGGTCAAGGAGGGGTTGTGGGGGATGGTGAAGAAACAGAACGGGGTCGCCCAAGGGGGATAGAAGAGAAACAAAGTTCAAAGCTCATATGAAGGGGAATTCCAGGACTCATGGGGGGCTTGTAAAGAAATCTTAATGCGTGAAGGGTTCAACAAGGTCGGAAGATCACGGGTGACGAGATCGGAGGAAAAAAGGAGAATTAATGGGGATGAACCACCGTTACAACCTCGAGAAAAAAAAGGGTAAACGGGGCTCTAAACGCTATGAAAGGGAAGAGGAACTAAAAAGGGAAACATTTTTAGGGGAAAGACTCGTATGGTCGATTGTGGTTTAGAATTCAAGGGTGGGGGGGGGGGGTCAAGGAAAAGCCCAAATTAAAACTCAAGGAAAATTAAAGAAGAGAGGGAGACAAATTATATTAGAAAAAGGCACAGGGAGAAGCAAAATCAAACAGGATAGGGAGGGAAAGGGGACACCCCGGGTTCCCTCATATTAAAATTTGGTGATAGCATCCTCAACCAAAGCCCGAGCGAAGAACTCAAAAGGTCAAAGACATCACATAGACCCTTGAATAGAAAAAAAATACCCGGGGACATTCAACAGAGGACCCTTTGAGGGAACAGGACGAGGGGAAAAAATCAGTACAGAGGGCAAGTGACATGGCATGTAGGCTAGTCATTGGAAAAGTGATTGAATGGCACACTGTGCCAAAAGGGGGATCTAGAACTAATCGGGCGGATTTCCCAAAAGATCGCTGGGGGGAAACCATCGACTCTGCAATCGAAAAAGTTAGGAACTACAAGGGGGGGAAGAAGAGCGCACATTCAGGTGGGGGATAAATCTAGTCAAAAAAAGGCTCCTAATCCTTCTTGGAGAACAACCAAATGCTGATAAAGAAGGGTGGGCCTATCTTACGAGTGGGGACGGGTTTGGGAGCAGGAAAGAGAAAAGCATGGGCTGAAAAGCAGTTAAAATTTAAGAGAAATTCTCTAGGAAAAAAATCTTTCGAGGGGAAGAGGAACTCAGATGGATACCTCCGGAATCGAAAAACCACCTTCAACTGTGTTCAAGCAAAGAGAGCGATCAAAAACAAGCTTCTGGACTGAGTAAGGTTGGAATTGAAGGGATACCTGGAGGTCGTGTAGGATCTCTGAAAGCTGGAAGTTAAGGGGGGCTGGCTCCTTGGAAGATGGGGGGCAAAAATTTGATAGATTCCGGGGGGAAAAAATTGTGGAACCTGCCCAGATTGGGGATCTTGTCTCAGGTAGTAGAAAAGGGGAAGAAAAAACTTCGTTCAGGGTGCCTGGAGGCTTCAAGGCACCAAAAATTGTTACGGGGTTCACAGGGTGGTGTATTTGGTTTGGGAAACCCCCCAGTTGCCTAAAAATGAGAATAAAAGTGAGAAAAGAGGGAACAGAACAGTTTGAAAGAATCAACACTAAGAAGGACATCAACGTCTTTGGGCGTCTATCCCCTGAAAGGACGAACCAGACATCAAAGGTTTGGCCTTTGGGGGTGGACGGTACGATCAGAAAGACGCCACAAAAAAAAAAAAACATGCTGAAGAGTCCTCCTAAAATTGTAAAAAAAGGCGAATGTAAGAAGCTCTAAAGAAGAAAAGACCAACCCCTTGTGGCTACTAAAAGAAAAAAAAACTCTGTGAAGCTCCAGGACCATGCACATTGAAGAAAAAAAACGGGAAGACCTGAGAGGGGAGAAGTGCATTGGATTCTCTGTATTAAAAATCATATCAGGAAATCCAAGAGAAAAAGAATATGAAAGAAAGAAAAGAAACTAAAATCTCGATCTCTCTCAAAAAAACGAGGAAAGGTCTAGAGGGGGGGGGGGGCGGTTCATAGTCTCCCGGGGAAGAAAGAACTGGGGGGGAATGCCTTGCCAGGACAACCAAAAATAAGAAAAAAAAAACTAAGGGGGAAAAGGAAGAGTTGGGAGTGAGCCAAGGCTAGATGGGAAAAAAAGGTGGTTGTAGGGTGACCTACAGAGACTCTCGGGAATATCTCGACCATATGTTGGAGTTGAGGGAAGGGGGGGGGGGGGCGATTTAAGCTTAAACAGGGTGGAATGCACAATAAAATTATTAAAAAAGTTTGAGATGTCCCAGAATCAGGTACTCTTGAAGAAACCAAATAACCAAGGGGTGAGAAACTTGGTACAAAGGGAGGTGACGTTAGGAGGGAGAAGAGTCGTTAAGATAGTCCCTACGGGTAGGGGAAAATAGAGAGACCCCAGTGCACAATAATTCAAGGGAGTGCAGTCAGTTGGGGGGCTAGAAAGAAGTAACCCTATAAAGGATGTGGAACCAAAAAAAGTATCGAATGAAAGGGACCAAAGAAGGCAGGGGGGAGGCAAGTCGTGTAACTTAGGGAAATCTGTGAAAATTTTACTTCACATTCTCAACAAAGGAGGGGCCATAGGGGGGGAAAGCCATTAAAAACCTAATCATTGAGAGGTTCTCAGGAAAAGAAATAAAGGTCACATAAAACTTCCTTAAAGGCACCAAAGGGGGGGGAAGTTTTGAGGTCTCTTAAAGGTAGTTCAAAGTACTGGGAAAGAAGCTCAAAGAAAATGAAAGGAATTAGAAAACTCAAATAACGTTCCCATTAAGAGAAACCGGGGGGGACTCTAGAGAAAGGAAATTCATCACAAAGGTTGTGAAAAATCTTAAAATGGACTCTCATGAAAAAAAAAAAACTGGGGACGAAAAAATGGGGGTTTTGAGGAAGTGTGGGGGAGAGAGTGGCAGGAGGCAAGAATTTGCCTACTTAGGGGCTTGTAGGGGGAGCTTGGGGGGGAAAAAAATTAGGATCGGGGGAGGTTGTATGGGAAACGAAAAAAAAGGGGGTCTAATTCTTATAGTGGGGGAGAAATTCTGGGAAATGGGGAACACAACGTAAGAAATATTAAATTGAAACTACGGGGGAAGTTCACATGAAATCACTTAAAGAAAAGAGGAGAGGGGAAATTAAAGTACATTAATTTGAAGGGAAAGGAAATTACGAGGGGTCACAGACCAATGGTCACAAGGGATACAAAAGTTCATTTAATTCAGGTGAAAAGGGGGGATTGTGTTTGATGGGGGTGGATCAAGTAATTTGGGAGGTGGGTGTAGGGTTGGGTGGTTTCTCATAGAAATGGTTAAGGGCATATATAATGGGTTCGGGCCGAGAAGGTAATGACGGGAAATTTATGAGTTGGTTTTCGCTTCACCGTCAGACACAATACGATAATGGGGCTGCAGGGGGACGGCAGCAGAGTTGAGCTCTGAAAACGGAAGTTTCCTGGGGTGAAAAAAACCGGTGAAGCCTCAGGAAAAATAAAAAAGGGGGTGTCAAGGGGGGGGATTTAGGAGAAAAAAACCACTGAAGAGGCGAAAATCAGTTCAAAAAAAAAGGGGACAGGTCGCCTGGAGACAAAAGGGGGGCAGGAAAAGTTCCTTTAGGTGGAAGCCAAAAATGAGACTCAAACAAACTGTGGGGGCATATAAGGTGTAATGGTGGGAAAGCGTCCCCGGAAAAAAAGAAAATAACATCGTATAGAAGACCTGTGTTCATAACATATGATCTTAGGAAGTCTACCCTACTCAAATTCACAGAATGGATAGAAAATCACCCCTCAATGGGGGAAATAAGACCAGGAGGGGGGGTCTCAAGGCACAAGGGGAAAAGAGTTCAGTGTTGCCTAAAGGGTGAAGGGGAAAGATCTTGAGTTTGGGCATGGAACCCGATTAAGGAGGGGAGGGTTATGTGTGGGGGGGAGACTGGCACAAGAGAAGTTTTCGAGATAATCAGGCGGGGATATAAAACAGGATATACACTTCTCTCAGAAAGGAAGGGGACACCCATAACTAATTGGAGGGAATACACTTAAAGGGGGGGGAAACAAGCTACGGAAGACCCAGGGAAATCCTTTGGAAACACGGTCAGAAAGAAAAAAGCCGCATGGAAAAGGAAGGATTCAACTTCCATAAGGGGGGGGGGGGGTTCAGTAAGGTAGGGGGGGGTGTTTAACAATGGCATGCGTCATGGGTGGGCGGACGTAGTGTTATGAGCGTGGAGATCCAACATTAATGTCTTAGGGGGTCCCTAAGGACCAAGGACCTCAGGGACAGAAAACTTCAAAAAAAAAAGTAAATCCACAGGCTTAGTGGATGGGGGGGGGAAAGGGGAAAGAGATAGTGTTTGCCGGGGGGGGTCGTTTTTTTGGGGGGGGGATATGAATCCAAAGAGCGGGACAGGCATTTACGGGGGTCAATCAAGATTTCACTAAGGGGAAGAGGACGAGGGGAGGAATTCATTGCAAATAGAGCCGAGAAAGCTTGGTGGCTTTGGCAAAAACAACTTGGAAGGAAACCTTATTAAGGTTGCCAGGAGGGGGGATGGTTTACTGCAACCTTTTTTCAAAAGGGAAAAACGGGGTGTTTATGGGGGGGAGTAATAGTTCTCCTCCCCGGAGGTTAAGACCCCTCACTTTAAAAAAAGACTCAGGAAAGGGAAAACTGTAGGTGAAAAAAGCATCCGGGGAAGAGACATAAGGGGTCATGGAAGAAGAAAAAGACCTGATATGAAGAAGGTGTTCAACAATTGGGGGTGGGGGGACTGAATAAAGATAAAGCCAGAATAGAATAAAGAAAAACACGAGCCTCTTATAGGGGGGGGAAATAGAGGAATAAATACTCCAGAAGCAAAAGGGGTCTCGAAGAGAGAGGGGCTTATTTTAACCGAGAATGAAAAAGGAAGCACAGAGAAAAAAGAAAATGTGGGTAAAACACAATATTGTCTATTGGGGAAAGAGACCGAATCAAATCCTGTATATGGGAGGGAAATAGATTCAAGAGTATACAATATAAAAAAAAAAAGGAGGAGGAAATCCTAGAAGGGGGCCTTTCATGGAAACGGGGAGAGGAGTCTGAAAATATCTCAGGGGAGAGATGGGCCCGGGGGGAAAAAAAGCAGAGATGAGAAGGCAGATAAAAAGGGGTGGGGTTTTGTTGAAGGACGAGAAAAAAAGGTTCCTGTCACTCAAAGTTTGGAGAGATCGTGGGGAAAACAAAAACATAGATATGTAGATCAAAGAACAGTAATTTAAGGAGAAAGGAGCAAAGCGGTGATAGGAAAGTGAGAGGGTTTGGTCTTAAAAGATTCGATGAACCCCCATAAAAACTTTGAAATCTGAAAAGTCTTTTCTCCTAGCTGAAAGTGAAAGACAGAATAAAAAAAAAAAAAACCGAATTATGACGGGGGGAAGGATGTTTAGAAGCAACAGTGGCAGAATGACTTAGAAAGAAGTCCAGTCATCTTCACGGGCGGGTCAGGGTTGGGAGGCCTATCCGCTTAAAAAACCCTGGGGGGAAGTTTGAAACTTTAGAAGGAATCACCGGGTTGCAGTGGGGGCCAAGTTCGACAACACGACCCTCGAAAGGGGGGACCCTGGGGCTACAAGGCCCCTCTGAATTAAGGGGGGTCCCCCAAGAAGAACCTTCCTCCCGCAGGAAAAAAACCCGTTGCACCAGTCCTGTTGCTTCGATATGAAACGAAGGAATGTGGAAGGCAACGGGGAGGGCCGCCCCTTCTGCAACTCTTTCTCAACACCTGCACAAGGTAAACTCTGGACGACCCAGAGAACAGGACCCCTGAAGACCGTTTAAGCGGACACCGTCTATTCTCGCATGAGAAACCCTTCACTGGGAGGAAAAGAAGCAGGAAAAACTCCCAGAAGCGCATCTGGGGCCACTGGCTACGGCTAAGAACCACAGAGATAGCGGGATGGGGGGTTGATGTCAAGGGCGAAGATTCTCTTTCCCTAGGGAGGTGTTAAAGCATCAGAGATTCATGGGGTTAAGGGAACTGACCCACAAAAAGAATATACAGAGGGTAAAGTACTGTCTCTCTGAAATGGGAGGGGTTCCCAAGTGAAGCTTAAACTGTAAAATTACAAAAGGGGTGTAGGAAGATACACTGAAAAGAAAACTAACAAGGATTGAAAAGGGTCCACAAAGGGAATCAGAAAATTCTGTTGGGGAGGATCATATGGGGGAGTTACCTGGAAAAAGACGGGAGACCCCCCTTGGTGGGGGGGGCTTAGAGTGCAATGAATTAGGAAAGTTCTGGAAGAAAGATCGGAAAGGCAGCAGGTGGGTCTAAAAAGAAAAGGTGGGGAAAATCACACACAGTGCATGGAAAAGCACATTCGATGGCCCAATGCACACTGAAATAAAGAGGAAATAAAAAAAAAAGTGGAAAAGTTAAAAAAAAAAAATCGCCGGGATGTCAGCACCACTGGGGAAAAAAGGCATTGGGGAGGGCGCGACAATACCTTAGGAAAAAGGACGGGGGATCTTCTCAGACAAGGGTGTTGAAGAGGAAAGTTTTGAAACGGCAAAGGGGAAACATCTTTGTTTGACTATGTTCTAAGAGGAATTTGAGGGACCGGAAAAATGTCTTGGAGGGGTCCCAAGGGGGGGGGGGGGGAGACCTTGGGGGGGCTCTCGGGGGGGCAGGAAGAATCAATCCATAGATAAATTTTATGTTGGAAAAAAAGGGAAAATCGACGCACTAAAAGGCGTAAAGGGGGTCCGGGGAAACAACGAAGGGGAACGACAATAACCTTATCACAGGACATTTGGATGAGGGCAGGAGAAAGGTTAAGTGGGTAAAACAGGACAAGTTTGAGGGGGGCCTCCACAGGAAAAAAAAGGGGAACAAAAGCCTCAGGGGTACAGAGAAAAATTCTATTATTAAACCTGCGTGAAAACCCAAAAAAAGGGGAGATGTAACAGGAAAGAAGAATCTAACTGGGGGGGGGGGGGGGGGGGGAGGGGGGGGAAAAAAAAAGGGTGTGTGGAAGTATCAAATGATAAAAACCTATTTTGGGGGGGGGCCCCCAAAAAACCATTTACGAAGCATCAGTCACCAGGTCACCAAGAGAGAGAAGAGAAAGAAGTTCTGGTAGAAATCACAAGAAAGGTTCACCCAGGGGCATTTGAGAAATTCCCATGGAAAGGAAATGGAGGTGGAAAAAAATTCCGTCAGGATTCACGCGTAAGGGAAGGATTTGGAAAGGTCACGAAAGGGAGGTTTCGAGGGAAAAATTGTGGGGGGGGGGGTCCCCAAAAGCAAAAGGGGAAAAAGAGACCCGCTCCGCATTTTCTCAGGGACCCCAGAAAAGTGAAGGGGGGTGTAGAAAGAGCAAGACGAAAAGGGAAAAAAAGAGGGAGACCTTTGGGGGGAAAGAAAAGTGCAACAAAAGCCGCATTGACCAAAAGTGCCTAAGGGGAAGCTCTGAAGAGGGGCCTTGTTGATGGGTTGGGAAGAAATTTAACGCTCAGGGAAACAAGGATTTTTTGTATGAGGTTAAAGGGTCTTGGAGTAGATAATTTCCAAAGATCACGAAGAGGGGGAAATCCTAACTCTCAGGGTACATCACATGGTTTTCACAAGGATTCATTTTGAAGTGCTATTTCTTAAGGGTGAAGAAAAGACAAAGAAAAAAGGGGGGGGGCATTGGAGGTTAACGAGGACGGGGGGGGGGGGGGGGGTTGAGAAAGTTCCGGGGGGGACCAGCAAAAAGATGTTCAGGGGGCAAGTTCAAACCCAGTTTCTTTCTTGGGGTCATGAAAGGGGGGGGTTGTAACCTAGGGATCTGGGAGGGGCAAATAATTGAGGACAATTGTTTATAACCTTAGTTCTAGGGTTGCATGGGGAATACTGAAACTGGGGAGGTTGGCAAATGGGGTCTTGGGTGGGGGTAGGATGCCTCCCAAAAAAGCCACCGAATGAAAGGGAAGTATTCCGCTATGCAAGGAATCACAGAAAGAAAAAGGGGGTCGAGGGGATATAAACTATCTTAAAGAGTTCCTAAAGAGGGGGTACTAATTGGGAACTATCAATCTTATGAAGAAAATGGTCCCCAATCCTAATCCCCGGAGTTGAAAAGGATTTAAGAAGAGGAGGGGGGGGAATAGAAAATCAAGAACACTACCAGGGGGGACTCTTGGGTGGGGACATATACATTACAAAGGAGAAAAGAAGAAGAAAACAGGGGCTTCACACTGGAAAAATTGGCAGGGAAAAATGTGGAATCCAAACGAAAACAGCAACACTAAGCGCGATGGCTTCCTCCAGGGAAAGGTCCAAGGGAAAGAAAAAGAACCCTCTGAAAGAAAAACCCGGAGAGAAGTGAGGAAAGGGGATCCTTGGAAGAGGAGAGACCTTTCGGGATGAAAACAATGATGGGGGGTGCAAAACCTCCACAGAAAGAGAATCCAAAATGGGAGTAAGAAGGGTTTAAAAACGGGTCTCGTTACAAGAAGTGGGTGCAGGGGGAGGGGGTAGGGGGAAAAATCTAAAGTGGGAGGAGCGAGGAAAGACTTACAAATATAAAACTCAGGTTTGAGAACCCCTGATGCCGAGGAACCAAGGAAAAAAAAAGGTAGAGGGGGAACATCTGATGTAAAAGACTAATCAGAGGGGTAACTCAAGTCCGGCTTAAGAGATTAGATTGGGTGAGAGTCAGATATACTGGGAACTACTAGTTGTTCTAACGGGGGGGTAAAACAAGAACAGTTAACCATGGAAAGATGCATCAAGGGGAAAAAAAGGCTGAAGGGGAAGAAAAAAGAAAAGTATAAGGGAACCCTCACCAGAGGGGGAAGAATAAGTAGACCCCAATCGGCCGGAAAAAGAAGCTATCACAAAAGGGCTTGGACCTCCAAGTAGAACCTGTGAACCAGGGGGCGAATATATGGGGGGAAAATCCAGAGTTTTACCATGAAAGGCATTGGTTTAAGGGAAAGCGACAGAAACGGAAAGGGCACATAAGGGGGAAAAGATTATTCAAATGAAGAAATTGTGAAGGGGGGGGATGGAAAGGGGAATAGGTCTCCGAAAGTTTTGGGAAAGGTAAGAAACATAGGATATTAGAAACAGGAACTTTCCAACATACAAAGAAAAAAGGTTTAGAGCGGGGACACTTGATGACATAAACGGAAGAAACTAATTGCTGGGGGAGAAGTATGCTCAAGCTTACACGGGGAAAGAATGGATTTGTGGGGGAAAGGGAGGAAGGAGTCTTTCGGGAAGGGGGAGGGAGGACTTGTTTGCAAAAACCTGAATGGGAGCTTTCAGAAAAGGGAGGGAAGAACTGAAAAACGAATAAATTAATGAAAAAAGAAAACACAGGAGAAAGATGAGGGGAAAGAATAAACAAAGCCTGCTCCTGACTAAGAAGACCTAAGGAAACTTCCCATGAATTAATGTAGGGGGGGAAGGAAGAGAGGGAAGCCTGAAACACTGTCTTTCAAGGGTCACACAGGGGAGAAACCGAAAAACTTGGGGGAATAAAGTTATGAAAAGAAGGAATTTTGGAGGGGAATGCCAGGAAGGTCGTTTTGTTGGGAATCACCAAAGAGACCACACCGGGGGAGAAATCTCAATGTGAAGTTGGGAAAAGGTTGACAGAAGGGGGGAAAGATCCAAATAAAAAGTGTCCTGAGGGAAAACCATTTACATTTGTGGAAGTTCGAGAAATAAATAATGAAAGGGGAAAAAATGGGGCCTACAAACCAGGGGCACACCCGGCGGAAAAGAGGTTTGGTTGAGGGGGAAAAAAACGGATCTCTCTCAAAAAAAGGGGATCGAGCGGACTATTTTTACTCAAAAAAAAAAGGGCCGGGATGGGAAAAAGCCCACGGAAAAGGAAGGACACAAAAAACCCACAGTTATTTTTGACAAAACCCCACAAAAAAAAAACCTTTAGGGAGAAAGGAGAGCCAAAAAAACTCAAGAAGAAAGGAAAGAACACGCAAAGGGGGGGAGGTTCCGGGAGGCCCCGAAACATTTCTAATAGGGTATAAAGAGGGCCCCCCACAGGGGAATTGACCCCTCTTGGGGGAATATAAAAGGCCGAAACGGGAAAACCCCCTCCTCAACCTCTCCTGAGCACAGGGGGATTTGCAACAAGGAGTGGGGGAAAGGCCCTTCAGGGGGAAGTCCGAAAGGGGGGGAATTCACATCATTGAGGAGGGGGGGAAGAGGGACAGTGAGGGGGGGAATAGAAGGGACTCTGAATGAGAAGGGAGTTTGTAGAGGTTTTGAAAAACTCGAAGGGGGGGGATCCACAGAAGAAGATCCTCATTTATGGGAAAGGACAAAAAAGCCTACGACAAAGAAGCCCTCCAGAAAAAATCCTTTGGGGGGAGCCCCGCGACCTCAAAGGGAATGCTTAATCCGGAAAGGGGGTGTTGCTCCGAGTTTTTACAGGATGGGGGGGGGGGTCAAATCCAAAGAAGACATGGGGCGTTGCTGAAAAGTGTATAGAGCGTTTCCTGAAGGTTATAGAGGAGAGAAAGAGACCCCTGGAGGGTGTGGAATCGAAACAAAAAGGGAAACCTGGGGGGTGTAAAAGCATAATTCTCAGTACAAAAGGAAAGGGGCCCTGGGGTTGGGGGTGTTGAGGGCACAGGACAGGGGGGGGAATAGGGGGAAGAAGAGGGCGGCTGTAACCAGAGGGGTCCTGAAATGGGTACTGTGGGGGACTCGGGGTGGAAAGGGGGGGGGAAGGGACGTTGGTCATTGGAGGGCTCTTGGAAAAATCAGGGTGTTTTCATAAGAGGGGGGGGTTGGAGAAGGAAGGGGGAATGGTACCTTATAAGGCAATTTTGGAAAACAAACTGCAAAGGGGGGTGGAGGGGTTATTTAGGAGGATATAAGGAAAAGAAAAACAAGAGTAGTTCCTATTAAAAACATCTCCCGGACGAAAGCTGTCTTTGCAAGGAAAAAGACATAATAAAGGTCTGAAAAGAGGGAAGTACCAAGGAAAGGGAGACCCAGGTGCATAAAGCTAAGGGGTGGGGGGGGGGCCAAAAGGTAAGATGTTGAGGATCCATACAAAAAAAAAAAGGGATTCAGAGGAGAGGGGGAGTGTGGGTTCTTGAAGAGAAAGAAGGAATAAGAAAAGCTAAGCCAAAAAAACCAACTACAAAAGACTCAAGAAGTTGCTTGGAGGTAAAAGAAAAAGCAAATCTTGCAAAGAGAAGCCAAAAGTATGGCTTTTCAAGGTTGAAAAGTGGGGCATGGGGGAGGAAAGTTGGGGGCACCTACAAAAAACAACAGTCTGGGGAGAAAGGCGAAATGAAAGAGAACAAATAGATACAAGCTCCCGAAAAAAAAGGATTAGGAAAGGATTGTGTCAGATTTAGTATTCTAAAGAAGAGGGAATCTCATTATAAGGATTATGAAACAAGAACACGAAAGTTTAAAAGGAACATGGTGGTGTTAAGGGTTTCCTTATGGTCCCTAGAAAAAGAAAAATCACAAAGGGTGTAGGAGGGTGGGTATTGGTATAAAAGGGGTTCCTCACATGAAAGGAGAAATCAAAGATCCCTTGGTAATGGGGAAAGAAGGGGTTCGGAGGGTGTA
>Ga0179593_1390826_pt1 | contig 22410 bp, 29 predicted proteins | sample CZODoug2_1_08_16_FD_185931 | JGI IMG/M metagenome (GOLD analysis project Ga0179593, IMG submission 185931) | Vadose zone soil fungal communities from Angelo Coast Range Reserve, California, USA - CZODoug2_1_08_16fungal (PacBio error correction) | ecosystem: Environmental > Terrestrial > Soil >...
GAAAACGCATGAAAAGGGAGAAAAGTCAAGATCAGGGGAGGATAACATTGGGAACCACCTCTCGCAGAAAGTGAATTCAAAGAAAAGAGGCAAACGTACTCGTTCATAAGGGACGTGTTTAATTCGAACGCCTCGGGAAAAGGGGGGGATACTATTGGTATTCAAGGCAGAAAGGGCTGTTGAAGGGTCGTGCAAATCGCAAAAACTGAAACAGAGGGATTTCGAGCCCGGCCGCGAACCTCGGGAATAAAAGACCCCGCATGGGAAAAAATCATAATGATAGATGAGAAGAAAAACGAAGAGGAGCTTTTCACGAAAAAAATTATCTCAAATGATGGGGGGTTGTTGGAATCTTCAGTGGAAAAAAGGGCCACTACACATAGGTTTGAGAACTCGGCAAATCGGACGACTGGGGGACTTTAAAAGACAGCGCAAGCAGGGGGAGAGGACCACAAGCGAAAACCGCCGCAAGCAGGAAAGAAAGAGGGATTTGGGAACATTCAAACCAATAATCCCATAAAGGATCGGGGAGAAGAGATCCCCTAATGCCAGATTGCCGCCAAAAGACAGGGAATGAACTCTTATGGCGGAATCGGTACAGAGATCACGAGCACACGCTTGGGATGGGAAAAGAGAAAAAAGGACGACAAAGAGGGGAAAAAAAATAACATTATTTTAATTTTGAGGGGCTGCAGCCCAGTCAATGTCCAGAACGCTAATTGTTGCTACTAGTGAACGGCGGCACCCGAGGGCCGCGACTAAAGGACTTCAGAACTGGGCAACTCGTGTAAAAGGTGATTGCTCTACCCGTCAGCGAGGGGGAGTAATAGAAAACTAGGGTATGAGAAACGAGGGGTACCTAGCACGCTCAAACCGGACAGTTTTTGGGAGGGGTCGTGACACAAAGTTCGAGGCGGGAGCTGGAAGATACGCCAATATCAGAGGAGATAAGACAGAGTCCGGACGTGGGTCAACATCTGCCACAATTCACGAATACGTGTGCAGGAAAGTGTTGGCACGGGAGACTTTATGGGGGCCATCACTAAAGAAAAAAAAAATCCATGGCTCAAGAGGTGCACAGCCTCGCATTATACCAGTAAGGGTAGACTCAGAAGGGGGAGCAAAAAAATGCCGGAGATGCGCAGAAAAGGGGGAACGTCTGTGCCGCGCAGCTCGTACAGTACCCATCAAAACGAAAAAACACGGGAGGCACTGCTGCGCGCGGATACGGGCGCAGGAGCAAGACTGGGAAACAATGGAAAAAGGCATGGGAGTGTGGCCAATATTCGACAGGTACCTTTTCAAAGATAAGGGAATGGTTCATGGTAAGAGCAACTGGGAAAAGATGTTCTGCGATCTCTGTGTGTACAGGGAATGACAAGACGCTAAATAAAAAGGGGAGTTGCCAATGTGACGGAGAATTCGATAAAAAAAACAAACAGGGTGTACAGGGCGTGTGTCTGGGGACTAGGGAAGGTGGTAGCATAACGTGGCTCGGTCAGGGACCAGTACGTCGATAGAGTCTGTGCGTCAGCCGTAATCCACAAATGTAAGGTGTGACACTGGCCTCTCGGAAAAGACGGTGCGATGAGGCAGCTTGGGCGAACCTGAGACGCATGAACGTAAAAGCGGTAATCGCTAACGGACACTGAGGTCAAAAAGAAGTCCGTATTCCAGACGCACCACCAGAAGGGCCCGATTTTTTGGCCAAAGAAGGTTGGGGGGTGAGGAGTCGGATAGGAGGAGTGGATGGCAAGGGGGGCACCATAAAAGGGATGAGCGGGGGCAGGAGCGGCAAAAGAGTACATCCGCACCAAAAAAAACAACCTAAGAAACAGTGGAATTTTCTTGTGCAGGCAACACCGCTTGAAGCGAAACCCGTGCCAATCTGACAGGAAAAAGCGGGTGCAGTGGGAAAAGGGGGATGACCACGTTCGAATTGCGCCGGGTGTTGTTCGGGAGAAAGGAGAAAGGGGTCAGGATTGGAGCAAGAGGTGGTGCACGCGCAAATCAGTGCCGGGGCGGAAAAAACGTACGAAGTTTCACGTCCACTACGAAGAGGAAAGAGACACTGAGGGGGAAAAAAAAACATGGCAAGACTGTTCGTCAAAAGAGCTCGAACAACACAAGGAGTGAAGACAGGGAAAAAATGTGTGTATCGGCGAAATACATGCAGCTGGTGTGCTAGAATTCTCACAGGCATAAACATGAGAACAGGTTAATGTTGTCAGGTACGGTAGAGTTGGATGAAGGGCGTAGATTGGGGTAAAAAGCAGAACTTGAAGGGGGACTTTGAGAATGGGGAACAAGCCGCTTGGCCTACTTAAAAATCGCGAGGATTACACAGTTAGATTGTGGGGGGAATCATCTTCCACAAATGCAAAGGAGGGGGGTCTCACTGACGGGCCAGATCGAAAAAGTGCTAGGGGACAAAGCGTGCTAAAGCACCAGAAAAAACAATGTGAAGGAGGGGGGCGGGGGCCGATCAGGAGGAACGCGACTGCGGCAATCAAGAGAAGAGTGTTCGACAAAACTCTTTAAGGAAAACTCCTCAAAGTCCCGCACAGCACCAAAAACACCAAAAAAAGGGGTAATTGGAGAGGGGGGGGGGAAGAAGAAGGAAGACTCGGAAAAAACAGCGGCATGAGTTAGCGATGACCCCTCTGAACTCAGGTGATTCCGCAATGCAAGCTAGAGAACGAGGGAGAAAGAACTAGACCGAACGAGGAAGTTTCTCTGCTTGGTGGCCTCGCTTGACACGAGAAAAAAAGATGGTCAGCCTACTTCGCCAACAAAGGCCAAAGACAAAAGGGAAACAACCCATCAATTATATGGGGAAAAGAAATAGAACGGGAAATACAAGTAGGGTTATTTAAAAGTCAACCGCATTGACAAGATCGAATGGCTGGATTTCCTTTCAACAAAATTTTGATAGAAAAAAGGGAAATGCTCGCTGAAGGGGGGAGGAGTATTTTCCGTACATTGGACTTAGAAGCTAACTTTCCCCAACCCACCACAAAACAAAAAAAAAAAAACCCAAACCAACAAAAAAAGAAAAAAAAAAAACCAAAAAAAAAAAAAAAAAAAAAACAAAAGGAAAAACGGTAGAGACAAAAAGAAGGGAGCCGGCAGGGGTTTGGGGAAAACGAGCGACAAAAAAAACACCAAGGGAAAACAAAAAAAAAAAAAACAAAAAAAAAACACACACAGCAAGAAACCAAAAAAAAAAAAAAAAAAGAAAAAAAAAAAAAAAAAAAAAAAAAAAAAACAAACAACCCAACAAGTCACCCAAGACTTCTAGAGTGCACCAAACGAGAGGAAAATAAGGACCGGAGCGGAAAACCAATATTATTCGTAGGCTACAATGACGGAAAGCCCCTCAAGAGAGCTAGAATACCCATCTCGGGGAAAAAAAAAATGGGAGGAAGAAAAAGGAATCAACCGGCCAACCCATGGGGTAAAAGGGCAAACGGTCTGAAAAAGAGGGGCACTCCCATATTACAAAAAGTAACGAAATCCTTCAGAAAAAAAGGGGGGGCATAAGTCAAAAAGTCGAATCCTGGAAGGGGGATTGGAACGAATACATCAAGCACACCCTCGTCATAACGGCCGTCTTGAAAAATGTTTGGCGAACAGTCCTCACTCATAATATCCTAAAGATAAGCCTCGTCCGGAAGAAAACTGGGGAGTCCGCGGGAGGAGGCTGCCAAATGGTTGGGGAGTGTCAACAGGAAAGGTAAAAAAGTCGGAAGCAAGGCGGAAAACAATGCGTGGGAACTTTGTTCGCCATATAGAATAGGAAGTCTGGGAAAAAACAAGACACACGCAAGAAAAAAAAAAATGAACATAAGAACGAAGTTGTGAAGATGCCGCAAAAAAAGGAGGGCCGGCGCCTGGGTCCGCCGACAAAAAAATTGAATAAAGGCGAAATTTGAAAAAAAAGAATTACAGACAGTGCTCCAACAAAACCCGAACGGCAGCTGTCACAGCAATGGAGACGCAACATATCGAACAAGAAACCAACCCGAAACGACTTTTCAACCCCTAATCAAACCTAATTGGAGAACTGCGTAAGGAAGCTATCAGCCCGTGCGACAACCACTGGTCGCTAAACACAAAAAACGAAAGCACACGATCACGGCAACCTGAAGGGGACAACGGAAGGAGGGAAACGAGTGGGTAGGATGCACCTGGGTCGAACCCGCACACGCGTCAAACTCTCCGCCGGGGGACCTCACATGGACAGTGGGTGAAAGAGTGCCCAGGCCACGATTCGCGAATATCGGAAACGAGTCGTTCGCGACAAGGGAGGACAGTCGGTTTCTGAATCCACAGTGCATCCCAGCGCTCATTGGAAAGAATTTGACGCGTTGGGGAGGTGGATACATCGGAAAAAAAAACCTACCCAAATTCACGTGAGAAAACAAAGAAGAACTGGGGGGCAAAACGGTGAACAAAGCAAGAGACTTCAAAAAAGGATACCGAATCAACGGGAGACACAGCAGCCGAAGTTTCGAGAAAGGAAAGGACATTTCACATTGGAAGAGAAGAGTCAGCTCTGGGGAATGAGCATTAGGCGCCCCGTTAAAAAAAATGAGGCAGAAGGAAAGGCAGGGAGGGTAAGGGAGAAACTGTCATGAAAGGCGCAAGAGTGTTTAGGGGGCGGATGGGGGACAAGTTCAGTTCTATACACAGCTAATAAGAAAAAATCGCCCAGAAATGCAAGGGAGGATCAGAAGTCCAGAAGGAAGTAATCCTGCAAAAGGTTAGAAAAAGGAGTAAGCGAACGGTTGAGAACAAAGAACGTGAGAGTCCCGTGGACCAAAGGATGGGTCGAAAAGGGTTTACTTGGGAGTCCTCTGAAATCCGCGAAACGAAAAAAAAAACAATGGGCACGGAAAAATCGAGGCCGCCAGACCGGGGGGGGTGAACCCAGATAGTGCTTCTGAAAGAAGACGGCAGAAAAAAACAGGGACAGAAGAAAGAGGGGTGGGAGGCCCCAGGACGAAAGGAGGGAAAGCAAACGAAAAATCCGGCCATTTTCCCAAGAAACAGAATAAAGAACCTGAAAAAGACCGGAAAAAAAGAAGGAGGCTAAAAAGTCCAAGAGAGAAAAAGAAAAATAATCGCCCGTTACGAATGGGACACGGGAGCAAAAATCCAATGAAAAGCCAATGGGGTCAGTGAATCGCTACCGGGTCACAGCGAATCCGCCAGGATCCCAAACAGAAAAACTGGAGAAAGTAAAAAGCCAGAGTTTTTGGCAGAGGAAAGGACCAAAAATTTCAAGAGAAAAAGGGAGAGGGCTGGAAAACAGAGTTTTCAGAGTTTAAAGCCAAGTTGGAGGAGGTGCGAGGTGTCTCCATGGGTCTACACAAAGAGGGAGTTTATCCCTAAAGGTAGTAAGAACTGTGTTGGGAATAACCAAAAAGTATTTCCGCCAGGATGTAGCGAAAAAAATACGAAACGTTTAAGAAATTCCTCCCTAGAACTGGGACCTTTGGTCAAGAAAACTTGCGAGAGAGGCAGGTTGGGAAAAGATCCAAAGGGGGGGAGGAAAGATCGCAAGATCGAGTAAATCCCAGGGGAAGGGGAGGGGGGGATCTGGTCCGACGCGGGCGGTGGGTAAAAAAGGAAAACGATATCACCTCGTTGGACTGTGGTCCCATATTAGTGTGAAGAAAAGTGTATGCAAGAGAAAGCCGAAGGAGGGGGAACAAGCAAGAACAAGGAAAAGGAGGCACCCAGAATTTGAGAACCTCAACTTGGTCTTCAAACCTATGAAAAAGAGCCAAAACTGGAGGGAGGAGATAGTTACCGAGGCAAATAAAAAGGGGAAAAAAACGATCAGGAGGGGGGCCGAAAGTGGAACTCACTGAGCTAGAAAGAGCCAAAGAAGGGTTTGGGAACAAGAAAATATCTGTCGAAACAAAGAAGAAGGGGAAGGGCTCGGTGGTCTCGGCGAAAAATGTCCTCGCCAAAAATGAAGGGGAAAAAGACAGGAAGTTACCGTGAAACAATGGGGAAGAAGGCTATCCAATTCTACCGAGAAACGAAACAAAACCCAAGACCTTCGTTCCCCAACAATCATCCCTTTTGAGGAAAGGAAAAGGGGGGGATTAAAGTGACTTAAAGTCCAGAAGGTTTGCCGATCAGGCAAAAAACTAAAAATCGGCGGTGGATTTTCACTTGGAGAAAACTAACCAATTAACTAATTGTAGAGTTGAATTAAACACAAATCGTTCAGGGCTGAAACGAAGGAAACCTCGGAAACACCAGAAATAAAAGGGTCCATGAGTTATTCAAAAACAATCGAAAGGCACGGGAAGAAATAGGAATACTATTCTTCACCTGTACTATCTGGAAAAGGGGACAGAAGGTAGAAAACTGACTAAAGGGGTCCACTCATTTATCGGTTGGGATCTCTAAGGTTAACAGAAATAATGGTCGGCGTAAGGAAGTTGGGGTGGAAAGTGGAAATAGGAAGAATACTGATTCTCGGGGATGGGGCCGTGAACGGGGGAAAAAAGACACTTGTTTTCGAAAAGGGCGGAAGTGGAAGCACGTATGAGGAGGCTACAGAAGCGATGGTTAGGGAAGGCGGCGCGGCAAAGGGGACCAGGACTCGCGAAAGAAAAAGAAGTAGTGTTCAGGGCGGTGTGGGTTTAATCCAGGGTGGCGGGGAGGGTCCGAAGGGGGGAAAAGCCTATCAAAAACTAAGAAAGGGGGGAGGTTTGAAAAAAAAGCGGCTAGATGGGAAATGGGGTTCGCCACCCAGCGAAGACTAAACAGAAAAGAAAAGGAAAAAGACCCGTGCAGGGAACCTGAAGAGAAAAAGAACGGGGGTTTTTTTTTGGTTGATTGAAAACCAACGAATTGTCGTAGAACGCTACGGGGGTAATCCTCAACCGATCGAGACGCACCAACGCAATGAAGAAAACCAGTAAAAAACGATGCTCGAGAAATTAAAAACAGAAGTCCCACCGAAACTCTCAAGAGGCAACACAACTCATGAACTCCGCCCAAGCTAAGAGTGGGGAGCGCAAAAGCGGGCGCATAGGCAGTTTCTATTCAACTACCAAAAAAAAATAGCAATGACAGAAATGAGTTAGAGTACCACGCCTCACTTCCACGGAACCTAGGGGGGCGCCGACCTTTGGGGAAAAAAAAGGTGGGAAACTGTCTGAAATTGGGTGGGCCGTCCGCTGTTTTGGTTGAGGAAAAAACCTGTCTCAAGGCGAAAAGGGTGAAGAGCTAATCACAAACCGAAACCTCCTAAAAAACGCTTGCAAATTCAGGACTTAAGGAAGTGGGTCTGTTCCCGCGTCACATAAAAAAAAGGAGAAAGAAGGAAATGGGATCAGTGGTGCGGGGAAAAATCAGAGGGACGGCATAGCACAGGCTTAAGAAGTGGCCTAAAGGTTTTTCAGCACGGAAATGATACGTAACGAAGGGCGCAAAAAGGCCCACCACTCTTAGAAGGAATGGGAAGGAATTCTTGCTTTCAAGGGGGGGGCTTAGGCAGGTTTGGCCTTAAAAATCTTCTATAGAACGAGTAAAATCTGGGGGGGAAGTGAGCGACCCGTTAAAAACGAACTGGCTTTTGGGGTCCGACAAGGGGACCTGAAAAAACTGGGGGAAAAAAAAAAATAAAGTGCAAGGTTCAAGGAAGAAGGGACAGCGGCTGCCAAGAAAATACATGATTCGGGTCGGGCAAACGCCGGGTCGGTAAAGGGTAGGAGGCGGAAAAAAAAGCCCCGAAAGACATATCAACCCTGTCAACGGGTGATCCATGGACAAAAAAAGGCAAAATACGACGGCGAAAGCCAGGAGGCCGGTGGCTAAAAAACAGGAACGCGAGGTGAAACGGGGGTTAAGGTCAAATGCGTTATGTGGTAGCGAAGATTGGACTAATCGGAAGAACAACCAACGGTCAAGAACTTCAACTCTGAAAAAGCGGGTGTCGGCTTGGAGGTCCGTGAAAAGAGCTAAAGGGATGGGGGTTTGACAGAAGGGGGTGAGGGGGCAAAATGGGAGGGACGGTCTGGGGAAGGCAGCTGCAGCTCTCAGACCACGGACCTTAAGTTGGGACACCGGGGATCTTGGGACGACCAGCAGAAAGGGGGGGATATATCGAAGGGAGGTAATCAGGGGAGAGACAGTAGTCTTGTGAGCCTTTCGCATCCAACATGCTAGGTAAAAGGGGGGGAGAGAAGGAGACTATGGGGGGAGATCGCGCGCAAAGCCCCAAAAAAAGCCAAAACCGTCAGGCCGGAGAAGAAGTCACAAAAAAACTTTCATAGGGCGGATTTGTCATACCGAGATACATCTCAGAGCTAGGCAGAAAAGAACAATTAAGCAATCTGTCTTAAGATTTTTGGGAGAAAAGACCCAGAAATAGTTTTGGTGCAGGTGTACACCCCGAAAACCACAAAGATTCTGCAGGCCGTGGAACTTCAATGGGGAAAGGGATGTTGAAGTGGGGGGGATAGGGGAAAGACAAGGGCAAACACGACGAAAGAATATGCTGTGTTGGTGCGGGAGTGGCGGCAAAGGCTCGGGTCAGGGAGAGGGAGGGTACTTGGGCAAACATCGTCACAGGGGTAAATGACTCAGCGCCCCATAAAAAAAAGGTAAATGTGGTGAACTCTTAACCGGCCTATGTCGAAGATGTTGCCCAAAAATCACTTCGATTCTCTCCAAGTGCCATCAAGGAACGAAAACAAAGTGGCCACGAAACATGAAAAAGGGGGGGGTCAGCAACAATCCTATCAGGGACGCCACATAGCGGTAAGCTATCGCCGGAAAAAACATCAAAAAAAAAAAAAGAAGGAAAAAAACCGTTCCCCGAGCGTTGATTTAACGGAAACGACAGAAAAAAAGCCAAAGGGGCGAATGAAAAAAAAGAAATCGTCGCGAGGCCTGTCACTTTTGGGGGGACACCACTTAACTAAAGAATTTTCATGGAAAAACTTAAGAAACACGAAAGGAAACTCATGGAAAAGGGACACTGTCAAATCGGAATTGGGCGGAGCGCTTGAGCAGAAAGACAATGCTGGTTCATCAAGCCTTATCCGTTGGGGAAATTTTCGACGGAACAAGTCAACATAATGATCCCCTGTTAATCATGGGTAAAAACACAGAGAAACACATAAAGAAAGACCGAACCGATCAAGACCAGGGTATTCCGGCTGACCGTCGTTTCTTCGCGGAGACGAGACTCTGGGAGTTCCCCGGCGCAGTGGCTCCGCATCAACTGGGGAGTTGCTAGAAGTTAGGCGTCGCAAATCGCGTTTCTTTCTAATAGACTGTGGGTAGGGAGGGGCAGAAAGAACTGTTTTCGAGTATACTTGCAGGGGGGATAAAACCAAAGGAAATGAGGAAGCCCCCTTTGGAATAATTTTAGGCCGAAATGACTTTTGGTCATCTAAACCAAAAAAAAACAGGGGGAGGAGAAGGGAGGAACGTACGGAAACTGAAGCAAAAAATGTCCAAAAGTCGAATAAAACAAGTTTGTCCGGAAATGAGATATTCGAAAAGGGGTTATTTGAGGGGAACCGGAAAATACAGGCCAGGGGGAAGAAACCCAGCAAAGACGCAAGTATCAAAGGGGGGGGAAGGAATGAGCAAGGGGAGAAGCCGGCCGGGGCCAGCGCCGGTAAAGCTGCGAACGAAAGACTGTCTCTTAGGACAAAAGTTTGTGAGGGGGTAGAAAAGAAAAAAATTCCATTGGTTTGAAGCATGGGGAAAACTCCGGGGGGAAATGTATCAAATGAAGGAAATAGCGCAACTGACATGCGGTGGGTACGTCCGCCCTGATCCGAAAAACGTCTGTTGGAACTAAAATCCGTTCCAATCGAAACCAGAAAAAGAGGGCCTAAGAGCAGGGTAGATGGGGGGGGGGAAGACGGTTAGTGCTCGAATATCGTTGGGGGGTTCGGAAGGGGGGGGAACTACGTCCGGACATGGGGGGGAACTATTTTCTTCTCCTGAGAGAGTCGCGTCTGTGAAAAAGTGAAAAAAAAAAAAAAGGCCGCCCTGGGATGGGGAGAAACGTTTGTCCAACGAGGTGGTCGTTTAGAGTGCGGTCCGATCGCGTTTGACTATCATTCAAAGGACCAGTTGGGACAAAAAAAGTTGGGAGAAAAAAAGCTTATGTGAGGGAGAAAATAGGCCAATAGGCAGCGTAAGGGCCTTACAGGCACAAAGGGGGTAAAATCAACCCGGAGGGGTTCAACATCAGTTGATGGAAGCGGGGAGACAACCAAGATGTCGCGAACCAAGGTCAGAGAATCGAAACACTCAAAAAACCAATATCAAAGAAAGAAGATTGGGAATAGTCGGGGGGTTTGCCCCTTTGAGTTCAGACTCACAATCAATAAATAAGATAGATATGCATAAAGGGGGAGAAGGGGCAAACGAGAGGGAGTGAGGAAACTGCAAAAGCGGTGCGTGGGGAGTGTGGGGCACAGAGCCAACGCCTTGGGAAATGCAAGTGGACTCGGGGGGTCAGGGCCAGCGGGCGGGAATGCGTCCACGGTTGCGGAGTAGACCCTCCTGATCAAAGAGTAATTTGAGTGCAACTCAAAAAGCGGAAACCGCCCCAACCGGAGCTGGTTTAAAGAGGGGGCACCCTAAGAAAAAAAAACAGAAAGAGAGAGAGAAAACTCAGCAATGCTGAAAAGTTCAAAAATAGTTTCGTCAGCCAGCCCTTGCAGTAAAAAGAAAATAGAACAAAACCATCAATTCTACAGGAGGATGGGAAAAGAAGGGATCACGGCAACCAGAAATTTCTGGGCAGGCGCTGCAAAAAACTTTGAAAAAATTCGAAGAACTTCAGGGAAAAAGAGGGACAAAAAGCAATCAGGGAAAAGGACCAATGAAGATCGGGAAACTCATCCAAAAAGCACCGCCGCAGACGCAAATAAGAGACTCATGCAACTGCTTGGAAACCCATAAGATACACTAGAAAAAGAAAAACCTCGAAGTAGAGATAATAGGGAAGGGTGTCGAGGCCAAAAGAAAATAATGCGTTGTCTGGGGGAAAACCGGCGACGCGACTTGTTCACTCAAGAACAGGAGAGAATGACGTAGGTGAAAACACAGCCAAAGCAGCCCCTTCCTAGAAATAAACTCTTTTGGAGAGAGCTTAAACGGGGGTGACCAGGAGGAGGGAAACCGTTAGTCACTAATGCCTCGCCGTTTTATAATGGCGTCCTAATTGTGAGAGGGGCAAAGGGTCGGACATCTACCAAAAAAAAGGCAACTCGAAAGAGGCAAGTGCAGGACAACCAATGAACCACACCCGAGAACCCTCCAGGGGACGAGGGGAAACGTGTCCTGAAGATGGGGGGAGCCCGAATTCGATGGAACCTAAAAACTCTTAAAGGAAAAAACACGGGATTGAACTAAGAAGAAATTGACAAGGCAAAAGAAAGGTGGAGGACCAAGAGCGTCAGGAATAGTTGAGCGCCACCCGCGGATGCCCGGTCCGTTGAAAAAAATTTTGGAAAAGGAGTTGGGTGTTAGAGGGTTGACGACCTATGGCTTTTGGGATAAACCAAAGTAGAAGGTTGGGGCAGGGAGCCGCCGGCAATGACGACTGTCAAGATAAAAGCCCGCTGAGGAACAGCACAAAAGACACGAAAAAAGGTTCGAGCATCCGTAAGGCGTCACTATAGGATTGTTAAAAGAAATGTGCCTTAATCACTAAAAGGAGCAAATGGGAAGGGTAAAAAGATCAGGGCGTTGCGATCTTCAATGAGGGGGGATCAGCAGGGAGTGGGGGCGCGTTGGAAGCAGAACAGCTAACTAAAAAAAAATGTTAGGACGGCAATCCCGCCGACGGACAGGTGCCGGTAAATCAGGGGAGATTGAAATTATGAAGGAAAAAGGGAACGAAAAAAATTACCTGGAAAGTTTGTAGAAAAAAAACGGGAGTTTGGCAGATCGACCAAGGGTGCAGCGCCTTGGGACCTTTTCCTTGTTATTCCTCATCGGCGGGGCGAAGAGAAAACCCAAAGTTTCAGTCTGAAATGAGAACGCAAGAAGGTCGTATGGGCAAACAACTGGGCAGAACGACGAGACGGTAGAAACGCGAAAATAAAGTAGAAAAAGAAATTGGAAAAATGGAAAAAACAGACGCGGATAGCAACCCATAGGAAAATTTGGAGGGGGAAAAAACATCAAGCAGAAGGGAACACAAAGCACCAGCGCACTCGGGGGGGGGGTCCCAAAACATGCTCAGGGGGGGAAGGGGAACATTTCATACAACCATCAAAAAAAAAAAAAATAATCCTGAGCGAAATTAAAAATTGCCTCAAAACTCAGGACTAAGAAAGGGAGGAAAAGAAGGTTTTCCTTTACCTAAAATGCCCCGCCAGAAGCAAATAAAAAAGGTAGAATAAAATACGCGGGGGTCATAGGAAATGACCGAAGGGAGAAGTAGTTAATTTCGAAAGCTTGTGTCTATTTTGGGGGTGTGAAGGGAAAATAAGCCTTGGAGGAAGGTGCTAGGTTGGCAACACGCTCACTCAAAGGGGCGGCAACGAACTCGTGGTGTGCGCCCTCTACGCCCGGAACTTTCCTGGTATTTGGGGTGAGACAAAAAGGGGGTGAAAAATCAACGATGGAACCTGTCGGAGGGGAGGGATGGACTAAAAATCGCAAAACAACTAAATAAGGAACCATCCCAAATCCACTTTTCTGGGAACAAAACACTCTTTGTGGGAGGTACGATTTCAGTTAAGGGGTTGAAAAAAACCGGGAAATGGGAGCGCCGAGCAGACGGCATGCTCTGGAAAAAGCTGTTGTCTGTTGAAAGCCTGGAGAGGGGGCGGGGCAGCCCCAAGGAACCAAGGGGGCGTAGCCGTCCGTTATATCTGTTTTCTCGGGATGCACCAGGAGAAAAGGGATTGGGAGGCAAGGAAAAGAGCTCGCTGACCGTGCGCTCTGCGGACTCGTATCTGGGCAAAAAAGGGGGGGGTAGGGTTCGACAGAATGGAGGAAACAACCGGTTCTCAACAAACGTAAAAAAGGAGAGAATAGAATGGGGGGGGGACTCGGACAGGATTGGGGGAGGAACCACAAAAAATCAAGGGGAAAAAACTATCCGAGGGGTTATCAGGGAAGCACAAACTTATGCCTCCATAGAATCGTTCGGGGAACCCATCGAGAAAAATCATCTGGGGACAGAAAAAGTATAGGACAACGAAAAAACCAGAAAAAAAGATTACGATCAGAACGGCACGCCATCCAAAGCAGGGCAGAGGGAAAAAGGGGACAAAACTGGGGGAAAAAAAGCCGCCTGGCAGGGGCGATGAACCCGATCCATTCGCAAAGCAAAAAGATCAAAAGCAACGGCCAGAAGTTATTTCCGAAAAAAACCAAAATGGGTTGCCCCAAGAACGGAGAAATGGGGAAGGAGATGGGGAATTGGGGGAGGTGTGGTTGGCTGATAACAGCGATTCCACAAAAACGGAAAGCGGCTGAATCGGTGTTTTGACACCCAAGGGGGGGAGAAAAACCCAGTGAAGTAGGAATCAAAAAAGGGCTAGGGGAGGAGCCAACTGAGGGGGAAGCAACCCTCGCCAACAAGGTCCGAAAAGGTGGCTTGGTTGAACAGAACCACACAAGCGACGGAGGTTCCTAGACGCGAGGATGCCCCTTACCCGGGTTGCTTCGCCCGGGCTGGGGGGGGGGGGTGGGGGGGGGGGGTGGGGGGGGGGAGGGGGGGGGGGGGGCAAGTGAAGGGAAAGGCGGCTGGGCCTCTCATTGGCCGGGATAACGCGTTCCGGGCCAAAGGACTCCGAACAAAGGCGGCAATGCGTGTTGGATCCGGGGGGCAACGGGGAGCATGGAGGAACGGGGGAGGTTTCTCTGTGAAAGGGGGAGAGCAAAGAGTCACGTGTTGCGAACGGCGTCGTGGGAACGGGGTAGTGCACCGAGGTCCCGGCTAGCGCGTCCTTGGCCGCTCTCCTCTCAAGATTCAGGGGTGGGAAAAAAGTGAAACCACTTATCGGAGCGAACTCCCCAGGAAGAGTGGGAAAAAGAAAAAGAAATGTTGCCAAAAGAAGTTGCCGCCGCCCACTGGTGGTCGGCAAAGTCCGAGAGAAGGAGGACGAAAACAAAGAAGACCCGAAAGGGAGGGTGGGGGAAAGGGGAATAGGGACCAAGATGTTTTTTTTCCTCAAATCATTAACTAATTGGTCGGCGACGAGAATTAATGCAAAAAACGGCAAAAAAACGGGCCCGGAGGGGGAGGGGTGACAATACAACGCAAACGGCTCGAACCGACCGCCCGAAAAACTCCCCCCTGCACGAAACGTGGAGCACGGTGAAAGGCACACTCGGGGTTCGATCATCGGGTAAAACAGAACGGCGACATTTCTAAAGGACTCTATGAAAAGCATGAAAGTCGATATCGGAAAAAAACGTAGTTGGACCGCATTGGGGGGGTTGAAAGGGAGCGATGGAAATGGAGGTGGGGCCTTCGATTTGGAAGAAAAAGCCGTACCGCACAAAAAGGGATGGGGAATAAAACGACATTGGGGAAAAAAAAATCGGAAGCAAAACCCCCTCTCCAACGCGTTTCACATTCACGGGACGTTTCGGCAAAGAAAAAGGGGCAAAAGATTCTGCGCGAAAAGGGGGGATAATTTCCAACACAGCGGGGGGGGACATCAGCTGCGGCATCCGTCCGAAAAATTAAGGCTGAGGGGGTGGGGTCGAAAGGTTTGGGACAGGGAGAACGAAAAATGCGCACCGCACCCAGATAATAAAGGAATCGGGCTTGGTGAGTGGGAAGGGGGAGCAAGGGTCAAGGTCTGGAAGGGGGAAAAAAAATGACAGCAAATCTGGGTTTTCTGGGGAGGGGGGACGGGGCTGAAAAGCGAAAAAGGTTGACGTGGGGGGCGGCCTCACTACACACTCAAAGAAATGGGACCAGAAAGGAAAAAACGCCTTAGGAGGGAAAAGACAACACTAACCTGGCAAATAGCAAAGGGACGTCAAAACCCGGGTTTGAGGAAAAGAGGGAACATGGCGGAAACACTAGGAAGACCGGAGTGATTCAGGTAGAACCAAGCAATTCATGTCCCGTACGCGCGGCTAAAGAGGAAAAGAGTGACAGGGGGGGAAAGCCTACAACTCCGCATATGTCACTTAAAGTTTTTTGCATGAGATAAAAAAGGGATTGATGGACGGGAAAAGGGCTCCCGGGCGGAAAACGCACAAAGGAACGTTCTAAGGGTTTTGGACAGTGGGTTGCTTCAGTTACAATATACCCCATCAAAGGCTGTGTGAGCGTGATGAGCCCCAAGCCTTTGAACTTGGATGGGGAAAGGAAATGGGGGAAGGCCAAAGCGCGAACCGAACTAAACGCCTGGAAGGGTGGTTGAGTGCATGCTTGTCAAAAAGAAAACCGCGCCGCGCCGGGGGAAAGAGAGGATCGAGGGTAATTTCAGGAGGGGGAGGTACAAAGAATGGTGAAATTTGGCGGACGAAGTTTGGAGACTAAAAAAAACCAGCGGGATGGGAAAAAAATCCGCGCCCACACAGCACCCGCCACCACGAGGCTTGAAAAGCAGAGAAAGGAGCGCCCGCCCAACTGTCAAGAAAAGGGGGAGGAAAACTGGGGGAGGGGCCCTAAACCGCCGCACGCCCAGCTAAGACCAGAGAAACTTCCAAATGGTAAGCGCCGATGGTCTGGAAAAGAAAAAAACTACAAATGGGGCCTTGGATTTGCCATCCAGTCTTCAAGAAAAAAATGTCTGTTACGAAAATTGCAAAAAGGGAATGGGGGATAAGAAAAAAGAGAAGTTTGTCAAAGGAATTGTACATTTGGTGTAGGGGTCCGGCGGGCCTCAAAAGAGGAAACCAAGACAGTAAAAGTCAAAAGATGAGGCAAGCGGGGTTAAACGGTATGATTTGGCGGAGGGGATCAGAGAATGCAAGCAAACAAGGGGGGGGTTCAGCGACACACTGATGGGGGGAATACCGCCGCGAAAAGGGGATGGGACGAAATTTATGTGGGAGGAGTCAATCTGCAAGTGGAAAATATTTAGGGGAGAAAACGGCTGCCGCTGTGGCTGATCGGATGCGCCGTCCAAAAAACAAGGACGGACCACACAAATGAAAGTGAAAACTTAAAGGGAGGGGGCTTAGGCCCGTGGACGATCTTAAAATCATCAATCGCGGACCCGGAAGGTTAAAAAGACAAATGGGTAAGACCGGGGGAAAAGCACAAAGACAAGGGAAGGACAAACCGTTTGAAATGTGTAACGAAAACGGACGAGACTCTCTCAATAAAAAGGGGTGGAGGACAGTAATCTTCATCGGGACGGGGGAAAAGACGACGGGTATACGGGCGTTGTGCCAGAACACAATACCGGAAGCCCCAAAGGAGTGTGAGAAAAAAAAATGGTTAAACGGGACCTCCAACACCAAAGAAACCAGGAACGGGAATCGCGAGTTGGAAAAAAAACAAAGCTCAGGGGGAAGGGGAAAAAAGCATAAACGTACAAGCTGGCGATTCAAATCGGAGGAAAGGCAAACTCCTGGGTAAAAAGGGGGGAGGGAGGGGTAAAAGGGGGACATATTTGTCTGCAAAAAGGGGGAAGCAGGGCTTCCACACAGATCCCAGCAAATAATATCGGGACCAAGGACGACCAGAAAAAGACCTTTTCCTTCAACGAACAAAAACAGTTGGGGGAGGACGTCCTTCCAAATCAGGAGAAAGCTAAGCACCATACCTATCATAACTCAAAAGAAGGCAAAAAAATGTAAACACAGACTGGGTTGCCTCGGGGCTCGAAAGGTTGAAGTCTCCTGGCTCTGCACTGTTCTCAATCTGCAAAAAACGAGGGGGGAAAAAGTGGTTCTGTGGGCAGGAAAATCACGGGGGGTGGAAAAAAAAAGATATCTCGATTTCGTGAACAGGAAATAAAGGGGGAAAGGAAACCTTTGTGTGAATAGGGGCTGGAAGACGTAAAAGGGTCATCTTACACGACGAAAACAACAACCTAGGGAGGGAACCCTAATAAGGTGGAGGAAAATCACCCCGGACAATAAAGTTCCAAAAGGCCTTGGGAATTAAGGGGGCTCTGAAAATTAGGAGAAGAGGGACGCAACAAGACATTTTTTCCGACGAATCATCAATAAACAAGGGGGTTAAACAGGCACCCCGAAAGCACAAAAAAAAGGACCAAAGGAGGGAGTCTAAAAAAAAGCAACCGCGACGGGCAGCGCCTAAAGATACGCAAGAAACCTAGTTCAAACGGGAATACAAGATCTGTTGGGAAAATATGTTGGGGTGGGGCTGACGTTGTCGAGCTGGCCCAGAGACTTCCACCCGAAGAAAATTAAGATAGCTGACACAACCTTGAAAACAGGGGAGTTTTAAGGAAAACGCCTTTGAGAGCCAGAAAGGGTCTCCGCCAAGAAAAAAACTCTCAAAACAAAAAGAGGACCAACAAAAGACCTAGTAAACTGAGCAAACTGGTATTCGATGGGGGGGGACGTTTTGAAAAGTGCGAGAAAATGAAGGGGTAGGGGAAACGGGGGGGAACCGTAACCAAAAAAAGGGGACTAGTGGGAGGAGAAAAAGAAGGGTGGGGAGTCGCGCTTGCAATTGCACGAGAACTGCTTGACCTTGGTGACGGGGAATTGATGGCGTTTCAAAAGAATGGGTGAAAAGGAAATTTTCAGCGAATCTGAGCCGATTATTCCCTGGGGGAACTAGCATGTCAAACATCAGTCAAAACATTCCAAAAGTGGGTTCGAGGCCTTGATGGATTCGGAGAGAGCAAATCTAGAGTGTACCGACTACGCCAAAGGTTATACAGGAGAAAAACAGGGGAATACATTTTTTGCACCAATGCTTTAGCACGGAGAAAAGCATATCTAAACGAAGTGCCGATAACAAAAAAAAAAAAAAAAATATTACGAGAAAACCGAATAGGAAGGGCTAGTGGGGGGGTTTGGGGGGACCAGTGGGAAGACCGAAAAAAGCAGCCGAAAATAGAAGACTAAAGAGGGGGAGGGAGCGGAAGGTCAAACTGCAAAATAAGAAAAGGGGACGACACAACTGCAAAAAAAAGCCCACCTTAAAGGGTGAGTGGCAGACGTCGAGATCCGGTGGGATTGAATGGAGGAGCACCCCCGATAATCTTAGTGCGGAGTCGCTATTACGCAAAAAGAAGAAAACAGCAAAATGAGGATGCGCGAAGAGGACGAAACAGAAAAACAATAACGAAAGGCTGTTTTTGGGGAGAGACGCGAATCATAACCATCAAGAAAAAAAGACGAAACAAAACCTATGATCAAGGTGGGAAAAAGAAAGATAGTTAAAGATCAGAAAAAAGAAAATCACCGTGCCAAAACCCCGCGGTCTCAGAGGGAAACAAAATTATACTCAAAAATTAAGTTCTGGAAGGCGAAGAAAAAAAAAAAAGAGCCTTAACAATTTCGAAGCCGGGAAATCTTTCAAGCCAAATAGAAAAGGAAAAAAGACAGGCAAACATAGATCGGGAAGCAACCAGCCTACACAAGCATCAGCGAGGAAAGACCGGTGAAGAAGCTTCCCTCCCATACCAAAGGACAAGAAATAAAAAAAGAAAGGGAACGGTATGAAAAGAAGCTCCTGAATGGAACGTCGCCAGAACTATTCCTTTTAAAAAAATTCCTTCAGCCTAGGGGAAACCGTGTTGAATGATAGTCCTCTGTCGCGGTTTCAGAAAAGAAAAAAACCCCTCCATCGGGAGAACCGCGTTGACGAACGACCCGAGGGCAAACCACAGAGCCCCACAGTAGAGTAGAGGGGGGAAATGGGAGAGCTGGAAAAAGGATCCACGTTCGAACCATTCACGGTCACAGGTGAAAGGTTAGGGCAACTCTCCCACCATCGGAAAAAAGAAAAAAGAAAGAAAAAAAAAAAATTAAGGGGGGAAGTAAAACCAAAGAAGAGAAAAAAAACAAAAAAGCCTATCCCTTGCGCCTTTCAAGTGTGCGGCCAGAAGTCAATTTTCCCAAAAAAGGAGTCAATAGTAAAGTTGTCAAGACCAAAAGCGCATACCCCGAAAAAGGGACAGGGACTCAAGGAGGGGAACAGAAAAAAAAAAAAAGCATGCACTATCACGTCGTGGAGCACCTCGAAGCCGAAGTCTCCTGTTTAATGGTGGAAAGCGGAGGAGTTTGAGCGAGAATTCTCCCACAGTCTTGAAAAGGAAGTGGGTTGCTGAGAGGGGAAACGACGTCAAAGAAAATCCCGGCGCGACAAAGCGGAAAAGGAAAGGTATATTCTAGAGAAGAGGGGGAACAATGGAAGCGAGATCGAAAAATTCCTCAAAGGGGGGGAAAGGACGGAACCCAGAAATCGGTGCAAGCTAAAAATGAGCGTGGGACTATCTTGCAATGAGGAGCGAAACGTTTGTCCGGAGGATTTGGGGGGGGGGGGGTGAAAAGGTTTTCTAAAAGCAAGCGGAGGTGTCATCCGCCTCGCCCCTGAGTGGGAAAGACGAGACACGAAAGGTAGCAGGGGGAGAAAAAGGCAAGGCATGCTGTGAAATGGGAAAGTTGGGGGAAAAAAAACTTCTGGGACTGAAAGGACAAAGCGGCCTTCGGACCTTTCAGGTTTGGGCGTCAACTCATCAGGGCTGGACGAAAAACCATGGGAGGGAGGGTCAAATCGAAGCCCGCAAAGAAGTAGATGAACGAATAGGGCGGGTACCTGGAGCGAATAGGTGATTAAGCCGAAAAAACGCACGAGCAGGAGGAGTTCATGGAAAAAAAAAACAAACGGGTGATCAAGGTAGAAAAAATAAGAATGGGTCGTTGCCCACAGCATAAAAGGTCAACGGCAAAAGCCCAGACCTCGCAAACAGAAGCCAGCCGAAAAGTTTTAATTCGAGAAAAAAACCAAACCAACGAAGAACCCCATGAAGAAGGAAAGAAAAGGAGGCCAAACGGGGGAAAGGAGGTCCAAAAGGGGAGGTCGACTCCCACGAATGAAACGAACGAGTCACCGCAAGGGGCCCAAGACAGGGGAAAGCGAGCAAAAGTTCGAAGTGGTCGGGAACAGGAAAAGGGAAGTAGGAATATTCTGGACAGCGGGAAAGTGAGAACAAAACACCCAATTTGAGGATGGCGAGGGCGAAAGGTTGCGCACCAAAAGACCACAAGGTTGCCCCAGGTAAAAAAAAAAAACAAATAATCAAAAAGGTTTTGAGACCAAAAGGGTGGACAATCCACACGGACCCCGGGGTGGAGGGAAAAAGGGGATAGTAGAAAAAAACTAAAATAAGAACGTCTAAAAAGACCCAATTAGAAAAGGAAGGGGGGAGACAATTCATGCAACGGGTTTTCAGGGCAAGTACACCCGCCGTTGCGAATACGGGTGGGGGGATAAGGGGTCAAAACTAATCTCCAGGGCAATGATTTTTGAACATAAGGAAGTTCCGATAAAATCGGGAACGCAGACCCGCAAAACGGCCGTCCGTGGGTCATGGGTGGTTTTTCGGGTGGGGTCCCCTTGGGGGGGAGGGGTCTAGGCAAAAGATAGCTGAAGTGCGCAACTACCAAAAAAGAGCAACAGTGGTTCTAAAAAGCGGAGCGATCAAACCTATCCAATCCAACAACAACCAACAGAGGGAGGAGAGGGGTTTTAGCCAAACCTCAAAACAAAGGAGGGGTACATACACGTTGCCCGATTTTGGCCCCAGATCAATGTTGGGTCTCAAAATGGAAAAAAAAAACAACGTATATCGGCCTCCAAATTTTGTTACACAGCAAACCTCAGCTGGGAAGAAAACAAAACATAAAGCAAAGGAAAAAAGAACTGTCTGCCCTACTCCCATCCTGCCCGGGACGCCGAACGGACAGACTACTCGTTACCAGGGGGGGGAAAAGAGCATGTCAAAGGGGGAGGAATACGGATACCATCGCCCGAATAACCAAGCAAAGATGATCACACGAACAGCGCATTTGTTTGGAAAAAGGTGGGGAAACGACGGATATTGGAGTTTCAGAAATTTTTCGGGAGGTCCGCAGGATGAAACGGGAACGAGTTAGGGGACGGGAAAAGTGGATTTGGGACAACCCACTTGGTCTAAACAAAAAAATAAAGAGAGGCACAACCGCACAAAGCTTTGGGGCCCTAAAAAAAAAAACGAAACGCGCAAAAAGAAAGTCCCAATTTGGATTTGGGGGGGACAACGAAAGAAATTGTCCGAGGGACCTCTGCCCTGCCGTCCTGTGCCATAGACACCCTTCGAAGTGGGGGGGAGGGGAGAGGGAACCGTTCAATCCGGCTTCTTGCATTCAAGAAAAAGATCAGAAGGGACCTAAAAAAGAATTCGCATCGCCGTGTTGAGCAACCCAAAACCTGCAAAAAAAATGAACTTAGAAGTCGCCTGGGTTCTCGAATGAAAGGTGAAACAGGAGGGGGGAGCAGGAACAGAGCTGGGTCCAGAGGAGGGATGAAAATGGCGGTAAGTGAAAAACAGAAGGGGGGGGTCATGAGGGGGAAGAGACCGCGGGGCCCAAAAAAAGGGTAACACTAAGAACTAAAGAAAAGAAAAAGGAAAAGTCCGTTTTCGGGGACTTGGGGAAGCACTGCTCAACGTGGAGAATATTCTAAACGCCCTTCGGGTACCAAAGAACGACGACTTACTTGGGGGAGTCCGAGTGGTTCTGAACCCGTAAGGTAAAAACATGGGGTCGGTGTGTAAGGTAAGAAAAAAAACACAAGATAGAAAAAAAAAAAAAAGAAGAAAGGGACAATATAGAAAACGTTGTGTCGGCGCAGAGGGAAAGAAGCCCAGACCGGTTGTGTTATTTTTTGGTTTCGAAACAAGATGCCCGTGTTTCGTAACCGCTGACGTGAACAGTTGCAGCAGGGGGGGAAAAAAGAAAAAGGGAAGGAAACCACTGCACCTGGCGTGAAGAAAATACCTGACGGTCTCCGCATAAGAAAACAAAAAAGCCGAAAACACGCCCGCGGGAGGACAACTGAAGGGAAACTCAAGGAAAAGCCCGGCCGGATTTTACACCCCAGAAGAGGGCCGGGCGCATGAAATGCTCAGGGGAGGATACACAGGAAAGATAGGCCTGACCCGGGGGGGACCCGAAACGATCGCTCAAAAAGAAATCCGAAAGGCAAAAAGGGGGGGGAAGCTAACAGGGATGGCTCAGTTGAAGGGGAGGTGGTGGGTGTATATATGGGTGTGAAAGGGGGGGGGGGACGTTTCCGGCAAAAGTGTCTGGTAGGGAAGACACGAACGTTGTTGGGGAAAGATCGGATGAACTACTCGAAAAGCCGTTCAAAAATTCCGGCCCACGTGCGTGCCAGAGAGTGGGGCCTCAAAAAACGAGCAAACTGCCATCCGTAAAAGGGTAAAGTAAAGCGGGAGGAAA
>Ga0179593_1556197_pt1 | contig 22409 bp, 19 predicted proteins | sample CZODoug2_1_08_16_FD_185931 | JGI IMG/M metagenome (GOLD analysis project Ga0179593, IMG submission 185931) | Vadose zone soil fungal communities from Angelo Coast Range Reserve, California, USA - CZODoug2_1_08_16fungal (PacBio error correction) | ecosystem: Environmental > Terrestrial > Soil >...
GAAAAAAAACCATGCATTATTCTATCACAGAATAGTCGACTATAAAAAAAGAAATCTAGGGAACACATCAAAGGGGGAATCACAAAGCAGACTCGCCATAAGTGAAAAGACCCAAGAGGGGCGGGGGTACCCATCCTCATAGAAGTTACTCAAAGCCTACAGTTCCTCAAAAATGTCTGGCAAAAGAGCCTTGCAAAAATCCAAAATAAAAGGAAGGCCGGGAGGGAGGAGATCCACCGCTCTTGAAGCTGGAAAGATAATCCCGTGTTAACACTAGGGTGCTGCAGAGGGCTGGTTGGGCCTGAGAAGGGGGGCGCCGAGAAAAAATCTCACGCCGTGGAAGAAAAACGAGGAGGACATTTCTAGGAAAAAAAAGGGGCCGGCTCGCGTAGGAAAAAGGATCGTCCCACCTGCAGCTTCAAGACGCCGGTACCAAGGACACCTCCATGCTGAAAGTCAATAAAAGACAGCTTAAAAGACCGTGTACCAATCAAGAGGGGGAACAGGAAGTGGTAGCTAAACCAAAAGGGGACCCTGAGGCGTCCAGTCATCAAAGGGGCCTTTAAAGGAGATCGCGAAAAAAAATGATCGCCGGGAAGAAGTCGAAAACTGTGCCACAAAAGGAAATCCACCTACTTTTTCCCTCGAAAACGGAACCCGTCTGCTTGAAAACCAGGCATAAACAAGCAAGGAAGACTTCGGGGGTTCCCGCCGTACCCGGACACCTAAGCGGATGACACCCACGAGGAAGGAGAACGGTACTAAACGGGAGCTGAAAAAGACCGTCGACGGAAGGATAATCTGTCTGCTTGGGGAGGAAGCCTACCCAGCGGCCCAGAAACGGGCATGAAAGGCGCAGCAGATTTTCCCGCTATTTAAAAAAAAAAGAACCAAGGAAAGGGATGTGTAGACAAAAATATGGTTCGGGTGTTTGGGGGGCAGCTGGCAGGAGGTGTAAAGAGGGCAGTTCTGGTACAAGGTTACGAAGAGCTGCAAAAACGCGTACCGGCCAAAGGAACAAAAGGAGCGGAACTGAAACAAATGATCACAGCGCCTTGGATCAAATGATACTTTGCGTGATGAGTGGGGTGCGTTGACTCACAAACGCAGAGATGGAATAGGGGCAACCGAAGTACATCGTCGTGATCAAAAAAGGGGGGGGGGGACCCTGGGGGCGGCGCCAGGGTCAATGCGGATCCACTTACGGTGCCGAGGATCGCGTGGTCTGAGGTGAGGATTAAAGTTGACGCTCGAAAAATCTGCTTGACCTTGAAAAGGAAATCGCCTTGTCCGGAAGCCGGGGGCTCTACAAACTCGGCGAGACGCACAACTACAACGGAGTATGAGAGAGATGATTTAGAGGGGGGGGAAAAAAAAAGTGGGTATCGCCAAGACCAGAGGGAAACTATGGTTGAAAAAACGTGGAAAACGACAATGAAAAGAAAAAGGGGGGGTCGGAAAAGCAGGAAAGGAACCAGAAAATTTTAGAACTTTTCTTCAAAGGAAACGGTAAGCTGGACAGGCTGCCTGCGCAAGTCGGGAGAGAAGGAGGACCAACGGGAAATGATCAAAAAAAGACTGCGGGGGAAACACTCGATTCTGCCCTAGAAGCACGCAACGTCAAAAACTCCAAGCAAGATCACCGCAAAAGTCTCGGAGGGGCGGCGGAAAAGAAAGGGTCAGAAAAGCCCGCGGGATAATGTTCATCAAGCCCGTTACAAGCGTTAACCCGTCAAATCCACGTACAGGAAAAAAAAACCACCCGCAGAAACTTCGGACCGACTGAAAGAAGCATCGGGCGTCCTGATTCTGTCTGTGACCCGAAAACTCTCTTCACATTAAAAAACAGCACGCATTCAATCCGGAAAAGCTGTTTACGGAAACGGGACAAGACCGCCAAAAGGGAGGGGACACTGTCTTTTGAAGAAAATCACCCAAAATACGCCAGGCGAAGTGGGAGGTATCATTAGGAAGGGAAGGGAGCCGAAATTAAATAGCGGGGGGTCGGGACCGTATCATAGATTACTGTCGTTCAACACGCCGTGTGGTAAGAACTGGAACACTTCTGTGCGCGGGAAAAAAAAGGGCAAGTTCCAAATAGGCTACTTCCCTTAAATTTTGCGCTCGCGACAATGGGTTTTCCTAAATGGGGAGAATGAACGACTTATGCTAGGCTGAATAAAAAAGGATCTTTCCCATCAAAAGGCGCCGGCCCTCCAATTCTTGACGCTACGTCTTCACATGGCGGCCGGGTACGTGATAGAATTGCCTCTTTGAAGCCCCTCAAGGTGTTCTGGACCTCAGCAGAGATGGCGTTCTTTATCGGGGAGAGGGAGGGGTGGTGAGAGAGTAACTTAAAACTGCTGCTCTCCCGGCCAGACCGGTGAACGCCCGAAGGCCAAAGGAGACTAAACCGGGGAACAAGGGACCAGGAAAGGGATCTCTGTATTAATGGGGGCGCTTTTCCTCTGCGCCAAAGCCCACAGACAGTCGGAAAAGAGTTAGCCGTCCGGGGAAGGCGAAAGGAGGGTCAGCCCAGGGAGAGATTTAAGTGATTCAAAGACTGACGGCTTAAAAAAAAACCAGAAAACGTTCCGGAGGAACTCTTACTGGGGGAGAGTGATTGATAAATATCAAGAGGGGCTGAGGTCCTGCTATGGTGGAAAAAAAAACTTAGAACGATTTAAATTCACACACATGGAAAGATTTCAAGCGACTGGGTGGATCGGGGGAGACTCTGAAAGGGTACCTGAAAAAGAAAAGTGGTGCAGGGAAAAAGGAAAAGACTCCTCGGAAAAAGGAAGGAACTGGGACCTAAAAAGGGGCCCAAAGGCCGAAAAAAAATCCGCCACATTTTCCGGGAACGTCGCCGCAATGAGAGGATCGCCGCTTACGAAAATGCTACTACAAAGGACTCCTCAAAAAGGGATATTAAAAGGGGAAAGTTGCGAATTCTGGGGTAAAGACCGACCTCATTCTGGACGAGTGAACCGTCCAAGAGACGGTCAATTCGGAGAACAGACACATAAAAAAGGCCCGGTTCGATGAACCAGCAGAAGGGGAAGGAAGGGATGCGCAAAAAACATGGGGGCATCAGATAACTGAAAAACACAGGTACGCATCTCTCTTAGGGCGGAAGTCGATCACCAACGGAGACCGAAATTTCGAAAAAGCTAAGGGGGAAAAAACTCACGGAGCTCGATAGGAAAAGAAAGCGTACAGAGGAGGCGCTCTTCGAAAATACCTCGACGCGCACTGGGAGTAGGGTGACTCCGTCTAGGGAAACCAAGCTCTGGAAGAAGGGAGAAGGCAAAATTGAAAAAATCCGCGGCGACATCAGAAGAAGACTGAGAAACGTTCGATCTAAAACGACGTCGTCACCAAGGACGCTTATCATCCCGGGGAAATCGGGTGCTTGGACCTCCTCGTGGGGCCGTTAAAAAGGCCGGACCTGAAAACGTATAGACAAAAAGCCAAAAAAACTCGTCTGAAAACTCGCGATGCCGCCCTGCTACCGGGAGGAGGTCTCAAAACCCATGCGGACCAGAATGCAGAAGAAAGTCGAAAGTCCCGTCCGAAAGAAAGGCAAATGCCGCTGCGCGCACGGGCCATTCCATTCCGGAAAATCAGATCTTGGAAGAAAGCCCGGGCTGCCGTCGAAGGAAGGGAAACCTCGCCGAAGCGTCAGAAACTCAAGAATTTCTAAACTGGGACGTCATTAAAAAATTCCAGGGGAAGCACAGGCACTGTCGACACCGTAGTCGGAAATCATCACGGCAATTCCAGGCGACCTGAAAGAGAGTGCGGACGAACACGACCAGCTACAAATGGAACCTAGTGTTCCAAGAAAGGCGAATTGAAGGCTGCGAGATGAAAGTAAAGAAGATACCTCAACTGTTCTGTAGCGACGGGCGGTTGGGGAAAAAGAAAAGACCGGGTCGAAAAGGGAAGCGGGAGGGCGTTCGCGAAAATACCCCAGCGGCCAATGTGAAACAGGTGGGGAAAGGGGAGGGAAATCGGCGAACTGGTAGAAAAATCGGACCGTCTCCGATGGGAAGGTTTGGCGCAGGACGGGGAGTGTTTCGTTGGGGTGTGGTGGCAGTAGGTGAGTTGAGTAAAGGCTTAAGAGGAAATGCGACTAGAGCGGGGAGGCCCACGATCGGACGGACGCGAATTAAACCCGCTCCGTGCACGTAAGGTAAAATCTTTCGTTATCGGGACGTTGCGCAGGAGAAAAAGGGGGGAGGGAGACGAAAAGGGAATAGGTCTGTGAGAAGCGCAGGGTCACACCCTTTTACTCCGGGCAGGACTCGCGCGCGAAAAGAGCTCTGGTACTTAAGGCAGGACAGGTTGTGGTAAAGGGGGAGGGAACTTTAAAGGGGAAAAAAACAGGGAGGGGGTAAAAGTAAGATTGAGAGAGAGGACTGGTCGCTCCTAAAACCCTCGCCTTCGCTGGCGAGGAAAATGTGTGACATCTTCGGAATCAAGAAAACAACAACACCGTTGGGGAAAAAAGGTAGGGAAGAAGAGGAATTATGCAAATGGTGTAGCTCCAGACATGCGAGGTGGGAAAGGAAGAAGGGGGGGAAACTGGAACAATTTCATCAAAGAAGTCCCAGAACAAGAACTAGAACAAAGATAACCGGGATGCAGTCAGACCTATGCAGGCCCTCGCGAGGTATCTCAAAAACTGGGGGGTGTACCAAAAAAAGGATGGAAGAAGACGGCGCCTGAGGGAAAGAGGATGAGTGGGAGGAGGAAAAAAAACAAACGACGAGTCACCTCACTATCACCTCAAAACGTGCCGGCCTTAGGGAAACTGAGGCGGAAAACGTCGGGGCCGAACGAAAAATTACGCGGAAACGAGGGGTGTACAATTCTAAAAGCCTTCACCTGAAACACCACCCAAAAAAGAAACCTCTATTGGACCGTCAGTGAAAAAGCCTCAGAAAGAGGGGGCTGGAGGAAAAGAGAACATTTCACAGAGGATCCATCGCTCATTTGTCACATTCCCGGAGGGGACCGCTGGGGTAGAGGAGGCGACAGATCATCCAGGAAGTCGGGGGTAACCTACTTCCCCAATCAGGGTAGGGAGGGGGGGAGGTGGCTCTGAGGGAAGTCACCTCTTCAGGTTTCCGGGGAGGGAAGGTCAACACCGCTCCGAGTTAGGCGAACATTTGGAGTGAATGGCCGCAGAAAGACTGGCAACCGGAGCACGTGAAACTCTGTTATGGAGACGTGCGGTTTCGAAAGCCAGTCGCGGTTAGAAAAGGAAAAAAAGGGGGAAAGCGACCATGTCCTAATAGAAAGGACGCTCTTCTTATTGGAGCAGTGGAGCACTGTACAGCCCGGCTATGGTGAAGGGGTCCCGGACGGCCGCAGGCCGTTTCGGGGAGAAGGGGGGTCATGGGCGGTGAACGGGCGTCTCGCCTTTCCAATGCAGTTTTGAGACCGCATGGTGTGTGGGACCTCGACCCGAAAAAAACGATGGGAAGAGAAAATGGCAAACATCGGCGTTTTGGGAAAACGGGCGTGCAAACCGGGCGTCACTAGCCAAACAAAACAGGTCCGAAAAGGCCACCACACCTATAAGGAAACGCAGACACACTCAGGAAAAACCTGGATTAGCAGACTCGTGGCGACGCGGAAGGCAGCTGAATCCAGGAGAGCAGACGCCTACGCACATCGGAAAGAGGATCCGGCGGGGCAAGAGGAAGCGCAGAGGATAACCGGGAGACGTTTATGAAGGGTGGCCGTGGGATATCCCCCGAAGGGCCGTGCGCGTCAAGAGACCGGCCCCGGGGGAGGGGGGAAAGAGAGGGGGAGGTTGGGGGAGGTTATCAAAGCGGGAGGAAGTTTTTCGTCGAGGGACGACCTCTCGGGGAGTTCGATGGTGAATCGGACGGAAACAGTGAAAAAACCTACAGGAAGAAAGGTCAAAAGAGGGAGGCCGGGGGCTTTAAAGTAAGCCATTACGCACGAAGTGGTGGACATGAGGAGAAAGAACGTGAGTGGGGGGGGCGCTGGGAAATGTGGAAGAATCGAAAATGGACCGTAATGTCCGGCACAGAACAAAAGGGTTACTTTCTCCTAACGTCCGACAGCACTTGAGGAAAGGAGGGCCTCGCAACTGGAAAGCGGTAAAGAGGACCCGGGAGGACTCACTATATCATATCGGAAACAACAACAAAGAGAGGAGTAGAGGGGGATATGATCTAGTAGCAGTCACGCATTAAAATCGGTACCGCGTCAACGAGAGGAGGGAAGGAGTTTGACTCAATAGTTCTTTACTGGTAGGCGACCGAACACCTGGCCGGTGGCGGGGAGCAAACGGGTTCAGTGGAGACGAAAGCAAAGACGCGCTACAAACACCTTATTTCTTAAATCGGTCAGCAGGGAGGACAACGCCAGCCCAAAAACTGTGTGCTCACAGGTCCTGGGGGACGGAAGTCGGACAAAAAGCGGAGACGAGAGTTCATAGAAAACATCATCCATCTGTCTCAGACTCATGTCAAAAACTCGCCCAGAGGACGGTCCCCGAAACGAATCTCGGGCTGGAAAATCGAGGAAGGGATTGGTGAAAGACAAAACATCGTCCCCTCCACTGGGAGGCACATTTAGTCGAGGTCTAGAAAAAGACCTTCCTCTTCAGAGGGAGAGTCATTTGCGTATATGGAAGGAAAGGCATTAGAAGCCGCGTTCACCTAGACATGGAGCATCCCGGGACTGGGGAAAAAGCTTTTTGAATCACCTACTGGGGGACTTAGATAAGGGAGGCAGAGGCAGAGGGCACATCACGCCTTGTAAAAACCACGCGTAGAAAAGTGGAAACTCCATAACGAAGATGGCGCCTGCTTTATATGGGTAAACCTTCGGATCACACCTCAACATGTCAGCTGGCAGGCTAAGGGAAAGAACCCAGTAATCCTCCGTCTTGAAAACAAACTTACAAAGGCCGGAACATCGTTAAAGATCCTTTCCTTCTAAAAAAAGCACTCACAAAAGGAGTAAAATCAAAACCGCTGGGTGTAAAAGATAGAAAGTGGTGGACCGTCGTTGTATTCTCAGCCTCACACGCTAGAGGCACTGTAACAAACCATCACGAAGAACTTCACCTAGCTTTGGAAAAGGGTCTACGGCCACAGGGAGGCGAGACAACAGGACGAAAGAGCTCCATGTGCGGTTAAGGGGTGCGACGTACCCGGAACCGCTGGAGTAAGACATCGCCGCCGCCTATAAAAACGGTTCTTAAGGCAGGCTTTTGGCCGGAAAAGAACGGGGTCGAACGTAAGTCAGATGGAGGGCGCCTGCCAGCGTCCCTTCAAAGACACGCTGGCTGAGGGAAATGTCCCTCGAAGGGGGAGGGAAGCAGAAACCGCCCGAGGAGTGTGGGGACTTGAAAAAGGTCAAGGGGGATTTTGGAACCGTCAGTGAGGCGTATTTCGGGAAAGGAACACGGCGCAAAGCAGAGCGCCGGAAAAAAACGTACAGATAAATAACAGGATCACCTCCTCTCCGGAAAGTGAAGTTAAGGGTACGTGGGGGCGTTTAGGGAAGACCTCATCGTGATGGCTTGGAATAAGGTCGGGACGAGAAGGGAGGAAAAGAGGGGGTTTTGACCGAAAGAGGCCGCTCTCGAGAATCCGTTTGAAAAGCAACAGCTGACGTTGCCCAGGGGGTATCGCGTGGAAAACTTCGGTCACCGGTAAGAGGAAAAGGCCTAACTGAGTGGCCCGGAAGTGCTGTGTCCTGTGCAAAAATCGTACTTCGACGGGGCGCCTACCCAAGGAAAGCTGTCGAATCAAGACTGGAAAAAAAACGGAAAGAGAGGAGGGATTCAGAGGAAGGGGGGGGGAGAGGACCTCGCACTAAGTGACAAGGCGATTCCTTTTAAACAACCACCAAATTCAGAAAAGGAGGTTGAGGAATGAAGCTCATGTGAAGCAAGTTTCCCAGCGAGAATGGTCACCGGCACAGGAGGGAAAAAATAAAACACGCGGCGCGAACAAAAGGAAGGGGATCTAAAGGAAACCAACAAAAAAATCGCGCTGATCACTAAGAAACGCGCCTGATGTGGAAAAGGGAAGCAAGCGAATACTGAGAACTGCAACGGAATAAATCAATGAGACGGGCACCGCGGGCGGAGGAAAAAATTGACATATGTGGGCCGTAGAAAAGGAACGAGATAGGCATTGTGTCAGAAGAATGTCGGGAAAAACGGTAGGACAATCCAATGTCACCGCTTCAACCACAACCAACACGAAACCTTCTGGAAAGGACTTAAACCTCCTCGAAGGGCTTAGGGGATTGGGGGGAAAAAAGTCGAGTCCTCACCGCCGAGCATGGGAAGTTTCAGGGGCCGCGGGGTAGTCCTTTCACAAAGGTAAAAAAGGGGAGGGGGTAAAAAAGGGGGACGAGAACAACTTGGGCATGCCTTACTAAAAAGGATGATATCTTTTCTTAAGAGGGTTAATCCTCTTCAAGGGGTAGTAAGGAGGACACCTATCAGAGGGATGAGTCTTTGGGGGAAGGACTAACAAATATTCCTCCGCCGGTCGACACTTTAACATACTGTTCCGGTAGAAAGGAAAAATTACAGTGGAAAGAGGGTCGAGGGAAAAGAGAAGACACCGACCAAGGGGACCATTGGGTTCCGAAATGGGGGGGAGTTAGTCACTGAAATCTACGGGCCGGAGGGGATTCGCCGGCATAAGAGGGGGCGAGGGGAACAGAAGAGAAATGGGTAACGACAGAAAGCCGTAAAGGTGTTTCTCGCCGGGGGGGGGAGGGCGCTTTTTAAGAGAGCAGTTAAAAAGAAATGTTGAAGAAAAGGAAAAGCTACGAGCAGACTGGGGTGGGCGGTCTTTACTTTAGGGGGGAGGAGCAACTGTGGAAAAAAGGCAGTTGTGGGTGGCAGGGAAACACGGGGAAAGCCTTTGCTATACCGAAAGACCTTCCCTCTCCGACGGCCCCAAAAGATTCGTTCGTTGGGGGAAAAAAAAAGAGTGACACAAAAAGGGAAAAGGATCAAGGGCTCGGGGGTGACAGAGTGCTAAGTTGGGGGGGATAGAAAAGAGCACTACTCCTACTCACATGACAGATGCAGAGTGAAGGAGACGTAAGCAAAAAATTCGCCAGAAAGAGACGTTGGCAGGGCCGGTTGGAGTCAGCGAAAGGGGCCGGTTGCTTCTGGAAGTGCCCAAAAAAGGAGCGTAGAGGGGGAGGGAGGGGAAACGGTTATGTCGGGGGTGGGGGTGGGGAAAATGGTCTAGAATCACAGAGAGGGGGGGCGGAAAGATCATTGCCTACTCTCTTGAAAAGATTTACGAGTGGATCGGGAGGAAAACAGAAGGAGAGAGGAGTACATCTGAACGGCGTATTTAGATTTACCCAACCGCAAACATTACGCACTCCATTATCCTCCTCCGAACGGGGGGAAAAGAGCTGAGTCTGAACAAAGGTCAGACCGTACCAGAGTGGTAATGCTTCCTCAAGAAAAACAGGTGTCTTGAGAAGGAAAAAAGAAAAACATAACGTCGTCAAAGGCAGCACACTCCGGAGGGACTTAGAACTTCAACGCTACCCAATTAAGGAAAAGGATCTCGACTCAAAATAGGAGGGATATGTATCTCTTTTCTCAAAAAAGGTAGCCGCGTGTACTCTAAGAACAGCTCTGCAGGAAGAGGGAAAAAATGCCAGGGAACGGACGGCAGGTCGCGAAAAAAAGGGGCAGGGTGAGGATCAGTGGAAAATTTTCACGCGGGAATCAAAAGCCTGTCCGTTTGCCACCAACCTGGGAGGAAAAATGGCGGTCGTTAGAACGGCAGCCGAGACAAAAAGATCGCATGGGGAAAGGAAAAAAAAAGAGGAGCTTCGGCGCAGCCTCTACGAACCACTGGATAGGAAAACATGTCCCTCAAGGCCAACATAAAGCGTTCCCCCAGAGCCAAAATCGGGTACACGCTGACTCGTGAAGAAACTGCCTTATTCAAGGAATCACAAACGGAAAAGAGAGACCTCCACGTCAAAATGAGTCGAAGCGAAGAAAGAGGGACAGGGGGGAAGCCTAAAATCATGGAAAAATTGCGATCAGAAAAGCAGCGGTAACCCCTATCGAGAGAGGACACGGTGGCCTGGGAAAGGTTGTGCTGTTCGGGGGGAAAACGTCTGGAGTTTGGATCGGGAATGCGCGGGGTCTGAGCGTCGATCGAGTTCTCACATGTACTAAAAAAAAACAAAAGAGGAAAGTTCGATCGCGATCCATACGGGATAGCTCCCTGGAGAGGGGGGATTCACGGGAAATAACTCCCAAGAATTAGGCAAGACGAACCGTAACCCCTAACAAATGCAGACTTAAAGGAAAACAAACGGCGCCATCAAAGGAACATCCTATCGAGAAAGGAACAAAAAGGCTAGAGGACCCTCTCTCGAAGGGGGGGACAGGCTCAACTCATAAAGGGACCCGTCCAGATCTAAGAAAGGGAGACAAAGAAGAAGTGGGAGATGACAGAACTGTGCGACACCGACGTAACGAACACAGACTGTTAAGACACCCAAAGTGTAAAACGACCAGGCGAAAGCATGCGCTACCACTCACGGCAAAAGAAAACACAAACACAGCTGATGACACCTCAGGGGACCCTAAAAAGGGGAGAGGCCAAGGGGAGACAATGTGTAGAGGAAAAAAGACCGTTTCAGCTACTAGGGGGCGTCTGGTCTACAGAAGACCCCAAAACGTAAAAAAGTGTGACACGGCAAGAAAAGGGTTCCCCAGGAGGAAAAAGGAGCAGAAACAACCCTAAAAATGGGGGACCGTGTGCGCATGGACGGGGTCCCCTAGGACGGTGGCGGGGGGGGAGCGGTCCGGAGTAAAGAGCGTTCTTGCAAATGGGCGTAGGCTGTCAAAGAAAGACTAGTACCTGGCCAAAAAGAAGAACGTTGAAGCTACGAAGCTCCTGTTCCTTAAATCCTGGGCGGTAGAAGGGGACTGGGCGCATAAGAAAATCGATGGCGGAAGTCAGGTCGCGTGAAGAAGACGCGATCGTGGAAAAGCCGTTGTCCGAGATATACATGACAGCTGAAGAACCAGAGCAGGTAGGCCATATGACTTTGCAGTAAAGAAGGGTAGGACGGCCCGAAAAAAAGGGAGGGGGCGAAGCATGAAAGTCTAATGTCGTTTCCACGGATCGCCTGCCAAACCATCTGTTCAAGGGCAGGATGGCGCTAACACCATTCGGAATATTCGAAGAAAAGCATCGAAACACAACGGAAAAGAGGGATGATGGAGGAGAAGATTGTCACAGAAACTGCCCAGAAACAGATTTGGGGCCAGAGATCGGAAACGACAAAGGGCTACAACTGGGCGGAGGGATTCTCCTTCCCTCTAGCGCAAGTGTAAAAAAAGCGATCACACCTTTTCCAAAGGGGTCCGCTGACAGTCAAAAAGCCATCGCGCGCGGAAGGAAAAAGGAAAAAAACGGCGAACTGGAGCGCTATCACAAGCCGAGCGCAACTTCGGAAACAGACTATGAAGAGACTCAAACGCCAAAGACCCGGCAAAAGCTGAAGGGGCACGGAGGGGGGAAAGAAAGAAAGGAAAGTTCACGAAAAAAGTCCTCCAGGCCTGATCTGCATGTTCATCCAGAGGACAAAGTGAAGAACTACCTGGACCAGGAAACTCCTGGGGAAACAACTACTCTCGAAAAGTAGGAAAACACAGAATCGAGGGGAATGGGTCAGGAAAGCCCAAGGGAGGGGCCAATCTCTTTCAAGGAGGAAAGGAATCAGAAAATGACGTTCGGGCCGTAGGTAGGGAGGACGGGGACAAGAGAGAGAGTGCCCGTGGGTTAAAATCACCCTCCCGGGACTTACTAACTATGTGGGGGGGAAGGAGGGCTAGAGTGTCATCATGGAAGAGTTTTCAGGGGGGAACGTTGAAACACCAGGCAGTATTCTGCTTTGTAGCTGAGAGCTCACGGAGTCCGTGTCCGGAAGGGGAAACTTGAAAGCCGTGAGATTACTACAATCGAAGAGGTGACGGTGATGGGGGGAACTCCCTCGGGAATGGTTACGCGAACTAAACGGGACAAGGGTAGGGGTAACTTAAGAGGGGCGGGGGGAACCGTTGGGGGGAAAGGTCCCGTCTAGGTAAAATAGGTAAGTACTGTCCTGGGGGCCGTTTTTCAAGAGCACCGGCGGATGAATGGCAAGGTACGGGCGAAACAAAGGGAAGCTGGGGTGTTTCTCGGAACGGGGGGTTTGAAGACCTCCGAGCAGGTGGGGGGGGCGCGGAAGTGGTTGGGGGGGGCGGAAGTTGAAGAGATCGACATCTTCCTGGGGGGACGGTTCCTCTCCTAAGAAGAAACGAGTCAGGATTAACGCACCCAAGGACAGCAGGCCCCCGGGGGGGGGGAAGATCGGGGGGAAGAAAGGGTCATGCCACGCCTTCCGTGAGCCAAAGGCGGCGGCTGAGGTGAGAAGATTACGAATTTAAAGAACCGAAGAAGGAAATACCAGGTAGAGGGGACAGTGTTTGGGGGGGGAATATCGTCCTTTCGGTCAGGAGGTGGTCCGAGCAGGGGAGGGGGGGGAAGAGGTTTCTAGGGGATGGAACGATAATAAGAGGTCGCGTTGACAAAGAATCACGTCTACGGCTTGGGGATCGACTTCAAACAACAGTAAGGGCACAGGAAAGATTAGCTCGGCGGCCTGTCAGTAAGTCTGGCCGAAAAGAGGGAAGAAATCTAAAGGGTTGGAACAATTGCCTCCGGAAAGGGAAAAAAAGTAGATGGAAAAAGGGGACCATTTCCCCTTGAAACTTCTGCCGGGGGGAAAGAAAGTGTAGGTAGGAAGGAAAGCCCGTCCAGGGTTTCACCGAGGGGAAAGTAGCAAAGTACACGCTCTAAAATCTACTGTGAAAAAACGAGTAATATAAGAAAAAAAAGGAGGGGGAGAGATATAATCGGGGAAGGAGAGGGGACGCTAAAACACCTATCGGAAGGGGCGGTGAACGGCAACAGGCGGAGGCATTCGTCGAAACGGGTGCAAGGAACAGTCCACCAGAGAACTGTCTGAGGGGAAGCGACAGAAAATAAAGTCCTTATTATAGGCAAAACAAATGAGAAGGCGGTTCTGTAAAAAGAAAAAAAAAGAAAGAGACACAAAAAAGTTGTAGCATCTCTCTGGGGGGAGGGGATGAGAGAAAGGAGGGGGTCTACGAGAAAAAGTGAATGAGAAACACATCAGCCAGCTGAAGACCAAGGTCACTCACAGCATACAGAGCGTTCCCAAAAAGGGGCCGGAGCGTGAGAAACAGCGACGCTCACAAGAGGGGGGACTAAAAAGAGGGACCGCCGGTGGGGGGCGGGCTTGATCGAAGGACAACGACGGCCGCACGGCGAAAAAAGGGAAAGCAGGTCCTGTCGGGAGGCGGCAGGGGATCGCGCACCGCCGCGGTCAAAAAGGAATGATCAGCAACTGTGCCGTACCAGGGGGGATGGCGGTCCGACCGAAGATGGTGGACACGTCGGAGGAAAAGGCTTCGCCTACGAAAACCAAAATGGAAAGAGGGCCGCGAAGCGTCTTCAAAGGAAATCAACCGCCCGAGAAAGGAAAGGTCAAAGTCCGCACCCTGCATAAGGACAATACCTCCCCGTAAAAATGCAAATGTGAGAGGAAGGGCCACTAAAAAACAGGTCCAGGAATGAGAAAAACATAATCAGAACGGCTGCCTGGCGATGCCTAGAATGTACCCTCGCGAGCTAGGCGCAAAGAAGCCATTTGGGAAAGGCATTGGACTCGGAACGTAGAACTTGGAAGAAGAGAGAAGCCGCAAGACCTAGACTGTCGAACACCGGAAATCATCAACGGCACCTAGGGGACGCATGAGAAACCTGGAAAAGCGGTGACGACTACGAAACCACAGCCCAGGGGGAAGGTGGTCCTCGAAGCCCAGTCGCCGCGGGGGAAACAGAGGACGTCTAAAGATCCCTCAAGTTTCTTAAGAAGAAATCGGGCGGGGGGCAGGGAAAGTACCGTGACGCTCCTCTTGGTAGGCAAAAAAGAGAAAGGAAAAGGCAGGTTAACAGCGAAAGTTCTGATGTTCCAGGGGAAGGAGGCGCACCGGACAAAAAACGACAGAAAGCTGCAGAGTGGGAGAATGGAACGGTCCCGGGTTTAGGGGTGTGGTGAAAGCTGTCAGGATGGGAGAGGGGAGATTCAGGTCACAAGTTAGGCTTCCAGGAGGACTCGGCCTGGAGTAAGGCCCAAGGTCCGCGCATGATCACGAAGAGGGGGGAAGCGGTAACAAAGGAAAAGGGGGCGGGGCAATGTAGGAATTCACCTCATGCTCGTCAGGGCCGTAGAAAGTGAGGAGGGGGGGTGGGGGGGGGGGGGGGGGGTGGGAAAAGGGGAAGCCTGCACAGAACAGTCAAAAATGGAAAACTTAAGTGGCTGCGCGGACCTTGCTTTCGGGACGTCGACTCTAAAAGGTGAAAGAGGCCAGGGGCCTTAGAAAAGGAGACGCCGTTTCATGGAAAAACACTTCGCTGGAGGAAAACACAAAGGTGGTGTACAGCTAAGAACAAAAGCTGATTTAAAAAAATTTATTCGAAGATGTAAAAGGTGGTAGCGCCATCAAAAAAGGTGGGGGGTCATGAAAAAATCAAGGTGGAGAACCAATCAAAAAAAAAACTGGGCTGCGAGAGGCGAAAGCAAGGGACGAGAAAGAAAACTTTCCTTCCCTGAGCAGGAGAAAAAGCGAGAAGGAGGCGCGCCTCGAATGGGCTCAAAGTGATAACACAAAAAAGGAGCAGCGGAAAGGCATCACTAGGACGGGGGAAAGTCCAAAGGTAGATCCTTCTCCAAAGAGCGACTCCCCGCACTCAGAACGGTTCACGTCGCGTAGTAAAGAAAACTTCAAGGCGCTAAGAAAAGGCAGATAAGGAGAAGCAGCGACAGGGATACCAAAACGAACTGCCTCACCATACTACAGCTTCAACCAAAAAAACCCAATCTATGTGGGGGGAATTCGGCCAAAAAGAGGGGAGGGTCCGCTTGGAAAGGAGGGAAAGAGAAATTGGGGGAAGTCAAGGAAGCAACGTCGCAGAGGGAATTGAAGTGCCAAAAAACCCCTGGGCCGGCGGGGGCAAAGGGGGAATAGTCACGCCATATTAGCCATGAAGACAGGGCTTGGAGAAAAACCCGAGGTTGAAAATGTAATGTTGTAGGATACGGGGGGTCAATAAGCGCGGGTTTCCGTGTACAGCAAGAAACAGGGGAAAGGAGGGGCTGGTGAATGCGGGACACGCCTCCTTTTTGAGGTAGCACAAGTCTTCAGGGAATGATTGGAGAAAAGGGTGGAGACGGCCGCGTTAGGGGTGAGACTCCAAAGAAAGACGTGTCGCTCAAAAGAGAAGGGAACCTAAATGGATGATTTTAAAGACAGGCAGGTTCACGTGAGGCCCGTCGCCTTCAGCAAAGAGAAAAGATCTGAATGAAAGCCTGTCCCGAAGGGGTAGAAAGGCGTGGAATGGTTTAAGGTGCTGAAAACGAACGAGGCATTTTTGCGACGCATGGGGTATGGACTCTAGGGAAAAGCCCGGACGTCTGGATCGCTAAAAAAAAACGCTTTTGGGAGGAACGTGTCGACCGTTCATGTCAAATCTGAAGGCGACTCGTTCCCAAGACACCATCCAGAGGAGACCGCAGCACCAAGGAAAAAGGAAAAAAGACATCTCATTGAACGCGGCTGGGAGGGGACTGAAACGAAAACTCCGCACAGGCCCGTCTTCTGGGGAGGGCCCCGTACAAAGGCGCCGGCGACTCAATCCGACAGTTGAGGTAACGTGCAAAGGTATGAACGGCCTTAACGACGCAAGGCAAGCACTGTATTTAGAATGACATTTGAACAGAGAGGGGTTGTTCAGGAAGGACACAGATCAAGACTATTTTCTTTGCGGGAACTTCCTGAACAAAAAGTGACCTGAAGCAGAGATTGAGAGACTGGGGGGACCAAAGACCGCCAGTACGCACGGGGGGGCCGCCTCACCTCCTAAACAAGTACTGGGAGGAAAAAACATGACGGGGAAGGGGGGATTTCCGCAAGAAAAAAAAGGGAGATCCCTCAGGCACAATCGCGGTTCACCGTCCGAGAGTTTCTGGAGCCGCGGTACAAGCTCTAAAGAACGACTAAGAAGGAAGAAGTAGGACTCTCAACACAAAGAGGAAAAAAAGGGGAAATTAGTATCAGTCCAGAGTGTACCGTCGTCTAGCAAGTACGGCGGCGGAAGATTTGAAAGGCCAATGGAGGGAGGGACGGAAAGGGGAAAGGCCTTGAAGGAAGCCCACAGTGTTCCCTTGGATGGGGAGGGGGAGCTCTTAGCAGCCAAGGGCGACACCCACTTGGGTGTCTTTCATCATATCCCGCGAACGAGACACCCAGCTCTGGACTCTCTGCGGGGGTGGAAGGAATTCGAGATCTTACTGAAAGGGGTAAAAGAGGTACTAACAGAATATAATAGACTCCATACATTATCTGTGCCACAGGAAGCAGGAACCACCGGGAAGAGAAAGGCCGTTATGTGGGTGACTAACGTAAAAAGGCCTCCCAGTCAGGAGGGGAGCTAATGGAATGGCCAAGGACGTCGCCGGGTCATCCTCCTTTCAGGGTACGCTTAGGAGCGCAGGTCGTAAAAACTTTCAAGAGGAGGATCGAAGGGTGGTGGGGGGGGGGCAGGGAGGTCTGAGGGAGGGAGGGGGGCCGGAGGATAACGAAAAGGGCCGGACTCTTCGAGAAAAGACCAGGTCCGCCAACACCAAAGAAAGGGCTCGCAAAGCCCAAAACAGTAAGGTCCAATAAAAAGACATGGAAACCCCAAAAAAAAAAGTGCAGAAGGGAAATACCGCCCTTAACCGGCCCCGACCATTCTAAAGAGAACAACGCCAAAGAAAGGGAAGTCCTTTACAATACCAAGGCTCATGGGAAAAAAAAGACACGGACCACTCCGAGGAAAAACTCCCTATTAAAAGTACAAAAAGGTACACCGTCAACCGGGAGTCACGCCGGGGGAGAAGAACGCGACCAGAAGGCGACACCGCACTGTCGACATCAAAACAGGGGACAGGGTTCAAAAAACCGCGAGGCATCCGACAAAAACCACAAAATCGGTATGGTCCTCAAGAGGAAGTACCCTAAATCCTCAAAAAAAACTATTCCAGCCTCAGAAGGAGATGGGGAAACTGGGGAAAGTCTAAAACCGGGTCGAAAACTCGACTTGGGGAATATGGAGGGTGTCAAAAGGACATGCCTACCCAGCAGGTGACACTGCTCTGGCAAAGGGGGGAGGGAAGGCGATGGGCGGAGAGGGCATACAGAAAACAAAAAGTAGGTTTTTCCTCATGAAAAGGAAACCAGAGAGGTTCACGGTAGGGGGGGTGGAAGCTGTCATGCAGGGAAAAAGAGGTCCCTGGATGATATGAGAACAAAAATAAGGGGACTGGGCTGCGTTCTTCCAAATAGGAAGTTTTTCAAAAGGCACCGGAAAACGAACGGCAAGTCAATATTTGCGGAGTCTGTTCAGGTTGCGAAGATCGCGAAGGGGGGAGGCACAAATCAAAAGTCAGCGTGAGATCGTTTGGGCACCCCTTTGACTCCAGGGGAGCTTACAGAGAGACTCTGGGGACTTGAATTGAAAAAATTGAGGGAAAGGTTACACTGGAAGGGGAGAGGGCAGGGATAAAATCTGTCGTTTCCACTTATCGCATGAACAACCATAGTCCCTTCGCGTGTGGCGATACCCCATTTTTGTACATTAGTAAGAAGCTAAAAACAACGAGGAAGAGAGAGATGATTGAAAGGTAAAAAATGGGTAAGCACGAAAAGAAGGGGTGTCACTACACATGCTAGAAATGAAAGATGACTCACTGTGCGTGTACATTCAGACACTTTGGGAAAGAGACCTACGGAAAGGGTCCCCTTCAAAGGGCATACCAGCGCGAGTAAAGAGGCGCGATTTTCAGAAAGTATTCAAAACGATCGCTAAGGATCACGATGCCCAGAGCCTAGGGCCGACCATCGATTAAAAGGAGAAAGAGCAAACGCCAACTCAAAAACCAAATCAAAGCTGATTTCAGCGACCTTCTGACGCAAAGCCAGGAGCATCCAGGCCGCTTAAAGAGGAAAAGACTAAGGGCTGAGAAGAAAGACCTCAAAAAAAAAACTAAACCAAAAAGAACCGAAAAACTGGAGGGAAAGAAAGCCGTCTACCGAGCCTCAGCTTTACCGCTGGTCGGTGTGGGAGATCACAACCAAAGATCACCTTGCCAAAGAACACAGCAGGGAGGGGGGGGGGGCTGGAAAAGATGGAGAAACGGGTCCTAGGCACCGCCCTTTCGCGGGGGAAGAACAAGGTGTCTTGTGAAAAATAGGGGGGTTCCAAAAAAAACGCGTTGGGGGACGCGGAGCCGTTCTGAACACCTATCCGAAATGCGGCTTTTTAGAAAGGTAGAGGGGAACGCCTCCGGAGGGACGCAAGCTGATGATTTCTAAGGGGCTGACCAGTGGAGTCGATTATGCAAAAAAGAGGGACGGTGTAACTCCCCGAAGGAAGGGGGGTCCCTAAATGGATTGAGGTACCTGTACGACAATGTCCCTTTAAAGGAAAGGAGCCCTGAGGTACGACGAGGGGGTCTGACTTGAAAAGGAACGGTGTTGGAGGGCTCATGCGGTCGAGGGAGGGATTCAGGGGAAAAAGTGAGTGAAGACTCATGGTGTTTCTACTCACCGGGCTGCATCAAGGGGGCTGGATCGTCGAAGACGTTGTTTAGACACGGCAAAAAACTGATGGAAGACGTAGAAGGGGGGGGTTTCCCAGACACAAAATAGGTCGACCGCCGAAAAAAAAGTACACCAGGAAGGAAGGAAGCTTGAAGAGATGATCAAAAGAGCCTACGCAGACTCAAAAAAGCTAAAGATGTCTCCTCTCGTGGCAAGAATGCGACGAAATCCCGAAAAGGGAGGACGATTGTTGAGTCCACGGTGTCGGAGGAGGGGGGGGTCAAACAAACAAGCGGTCGGGGAGAAGTGTAGGGGCTTGAAGAAATGGTCGAAAGCTGTTAGGAAAGATGGGAAGACATATAGAGGGGGGGGCGATTTAGAGGACTTTGAGTCCACGGGACAGCTGGCTGTTGTCCCTCGGAGGGGATGCGGACCGACCGCCAGATAAAAAAGTGGTTGCCAGGGAAAAACCGGCGGACTTGAAGAACAGTAAAGACCATAGGGGTGGGGGAGGGGGGGTCACAACGAAGGGACTGTCTTCTAAGAAGACAGTGAAGTCGCGCGGCAGAAGAGGTCGGGGGGAGGAAGCTTACACTCGAAGTACTGTCTCAAAAGAATCTCTCTAAAAAAAAGCACTGATTAAGGAAAAGGGGCAGCAGGAGCTGGGTATCGAAATACGTCACCTCGGCCTGCGTCCGCTTTGGAAACGGCATGGAGGATAAAGGTAGGAGGAAAGAAACCGGGTTTTCAGAAAAGTCCACACATGTTGCCCGGAGGCAATTTTTACATAGAAACTTCCTTTCTTAGGTAAATGTGGACTTTAGTCAAGTGCACGGGCCAGCCTATACACCAGCTCTGGGAATAGTCAATTTTTTCAGAGGAGAGAAAGAGTTCGTACAGGGGGGAAAAAGGGCCCATATGACCACAGCTGGATCTCGGAAGAGAAGGACAGCATTAGAAAGCCTCGAAGGGGCTGTACAAAATCTACGGCAAGCGTATTCGGGTAAACGTGAAAAATAAAAAATTAGCTTGAATCATCTGCCTTGACTCCATGCTGGGACGGTGGAACTCCTGGGGGGATAGTGTAGAAAAAGATCAGCCAAAAAATGAAGAGGTCAACCAGAGAAGGAAATCATACCTAAGTGGAAAATCGGGGTTCTTCAGGTGAAAAGAACTCTGGCTGTTTGAAGGGGAAACGTCTCTTCCTTACGGAGAGAAAACGCAATTCAAAAAAAAACCGCTTAGAAAAGGAGAGAGCCCAGACACGCCAACGAAGGGATATGCGTAAGCCTTCTGATCCTCCCAAGCGCAATTCGAATAAAAAGAAAACGGAAAGCCATGAAAAAGCGCTGAAAAACGGCCAAATTCATTTCCTGAAAAATCATATCGGGGGGAAAGAAAGGAGCCAACATGCCTAGAGAAAAGGAGCTCAGGCTCAACTCAAAACGGACCCGGCCTGTCGCGCGAGGATCAAGGGAAGACGAGTATCCGGGGGGGCGAAGGAAACTGTAACACAGAACATAACGGAACGTGTTTCGGGGACAAAGGCGGGAGTGCGCAGAAAAAACGAATGCATGATCATGAGAATGCTCGTACCCTGACAAGGGGGACGCGGCCGCAAAAAACATACAATCCGATTCGTAAGCGAAGGTTAGGGGGAACACGGGGCGAAACGAAAATAGTATACTAACCCAAAAAAAAAACGTCATGTGACACTTCCAGGCATGAAATGGGGACACCTCGGGTCCGCAGGGGGGAAATACAAAGGAGGAGAATTCGAAATGTACTGGAAAACCCTTAAAGGAACGGGGCGGGGGTGGTGGAATCCTTAGTAATAGGGTCAGGCCTTGTCGAAAAGTGCCAGGCGAAGAAAAAAGGAGGGTTCGGCCCCAAGAGTTTGAACGCAGGAAATCCGCGCCGTTAAAGGAGGGTATAAGGGGGTTGCTGGGGAGGGGAGGCCATGATACTATGAACATTCACCTCAGGCGCTGGACAGTTAAGAGCGATACTTGGGGGGGGAACAAAGGTTTGAGATCATAAACGAAGCCTCGCTCTTGGGGGAAAGCTGCGGTTCAGAAGGAATGAACTTTCGTCAGCGGTACGTCTACCAGGACAGGAGGACCAATCACTGCTGGGTATGAAAAGGATCGCCAAAAAAACCTCGTCCTTCCGCTAAAAACCATTTGGGACAGAAGGAGAAGAAAAACCCCGGGGAGGGAAAATGATGAGGAAGTAAAATGGTGTAGCGCATCGCCGGTTTGGACCATGACACAAAAGAAGTGGGGAAACGACAACCAAAGAAGGGCGTCTAACAAAAAAGAACGGGAAAAAAATCAAGGACCCTAGAACGTAAAGGGGTGAAGGAACCAGGAAAGTAAAATCGCGAGGTCTGGGGGAAAGGAGAGGTAGGTGACGTGGTTACAAACGCTGATCACTACGATAACGCCTGAGGTTAATGTCCATCTATCGCGGGAAAAGAAAAAGCCACTCGACTAAACGCAGATCAAAATCTGGGAAGTTGTGATAGGCAGGGAAGGGGATAAACTGTTTCAGTCATGCCGAGGACGTAGTAAAACATAAGCAGTGACAAGCCGTGGAAAAATAGGTGGACCCCAGATGAAACCCCAAGGCCCGCAATAAAGAATGGGGGGGGCCATAACTCAAAAACTCTGAAGTTCTTTCTTTCCTCGGGAAAGAGGGGACCTCCATTCCAAAATTCCCGCACCGCCAGAGCCAGTGTCAATGCCGTGCCGTTCGAGGGGAGGCTGGCATCGATAAGCAAGGAGTCTTTTTAAAATGCCTTTAGGGAGAACCACCCCCGGGGGCGTGACCGAACCGTTAGGAGGGAAAGGCGGGAAATCGTTTGTTTGTAAAACGGAGTTGAAGGGACTAGAAGGACAAAGGTATCGCAGAAAGGATGGGGAAGGCGTCTAAAAGGACTTTTTCACTGGAACCGGAAGGTTTACAAAAGGGAATTGGACGACATTCGACAGGGATGAGGGGGGGAGGATTGTAGCCTAAAAGAAACGGGATACTGTGTAAGAACAGGATCGATCTTGGGAGACCCTCGGCGATGGGAACCGCTGGTTCGCAACGCCGCCCGTCTGGTGAATTGTCCACGACTTCCGCGAAATAATACTAAAAGTGTTCAACTCCGGCTTAAGAGGAAGGGCCAAGTAGGCCCTGTCCAACCTTCGTATCCGCATGGGGGGGTATGGAACTCTACCTTTCGAGGAAGGCCGGGGGGAGGGGATATCAAGCAAAAAAGATTTTTGGGGGGAACACGGCTTTCTAACTACGCGCCGAATGAACGCTCGTACTTCAAACAGCCCGAGTCAGGTCAGACCTCCAAGAAAGGAGTAACCTCACGGATTCAAAAAATAGGGGGGGAAAGGCGGGGGAGGAAGACTAATAAAAACCAAACCTGCAGAAGGAGGCTGAAGGGAACGACGGACGTCTGTCGAGACTCAGCTATGGACGATGGTGGCGCTGTCCAAAACCCGATGCAGTAGAGGGGGTCAACCAAACGTGCGGGGGGGGGAGGTGGGGGGGCTAGCTGCTCTGTGGACGAAGAAGGTGTGGGAGTTACAGAGAGATCACGACTGGTGGGGGTTGAGGGGCCGACACTCTAAGA
>Ga0179593_1313089_pt1 | contig 22407 bp, 26 predicted proteins | sample CZODoug2_1_08_16_FD_185931 | JGI IMG/M metagenome (GOLD analysis project Ga0179593, IMG submission 185931) | Vadose zone soil fungal communities from Angelo Coast Range Reserve, California, USA - CZODoug2_1_08_16fungal (PacBio error correction) | ecosystem: Environmental > Terrestrial > Soil >...
TCACAGAGAATTGGGAATATAAGCGATCGACTCAGATCGATACAACGGGAGGAAAAAAATGTAATAAAGAGGGTCAAAGGAGACATAGGTTTTGCGAGAAAGAAAAGAAGAAGAAGGCAGCGATATTAAAATTCTAACCAAAAAATTTATTCCGCTTTGGCGAGTTGTAAACAGCGAGATGTACGGGTCCCATCATCTCACTTCTGCTTGACCGGGGGGGGAGCCAGAAGACGATAAACGTATACCAAGAGACCCAAAGGAAGGGACGGACTGCTTTTTCACACAGCCTGAAGCAATTTTGTCCGAAACCTTACGAAAAAATTAACAGGAAAGTGGCTCAAGAAAAAAGCATAAAAAGATAAGCACTCGGGGAATAAAAGGAAAACCGAACATCTGTTAGAAAATGTCGCCATGCGTCTCCCTTGTCGGCAAGGTTTGGAGGAAAAAAATCGCTAGGCCGACAAAACTGGAACTTTTCATCTGGATGGCAAGGAGAGGGACTTACGGACAGGATCGTAAGTAAGTAAACCACGAAGACATAAGGTTAAAAGGTTCCAGGGGGGTAGGGGAAAAGAACCAAAGATCCATTAACGTCGTCTCTAAGCAGAAGAGTAGCTTATCTAGCAAACGAATATGGTGGGGGTGCCATTTGGGGCCGCCGAATGAAAAAAAAAGGGAGAGAGAGGGAGTCTAGTCCATTAGTCGTTGGGAAAAAAAGGGAGCAGGTGATTCGGATCAGAATCGCCACTAGGAGGGAAAAATGTAGAAACTCGAAAAAAAGGGCTCAAGAAAAAAAACGACAGACTGGCATTTCTAAAAGGAAGGTGTTGAAAAAGAAGATCACAGAAGGGCTGGGAAGCCCCATGGGAGGAAAGAGACTCAGAAAGAAACGGCTGTTGTTCGATTATATCCAGGAGAATGCAGAAATTGCGTCCTTAAGGAAAGACGGGACACTTGGTCATCAAAGGGGAAAAAAGAACAGGGAAAAAGAGTGGGATGTGGACCTCCTTCTCTTCGGGGAAGCAGGAAGGGAATCATTCCAACGCCCCCGTGAGAAAGGGATCAACGGAGGGGGGGGGGGGAAAAATGGGGTGGGTACCTCAAGGGGGGTAAGGGTTGCCTTTTAACTTGAGGACAAAACAACTGCTCCAGAAAGAAGAGACCCGTGGTCTAAGTGACTAGGTGGATTGCGGTCGGAACGCCCGCCGGTTCCGGATTGGCGGGAAGAATCTAATGAGGGGGTGGGGACGGTGTAATAGGGGGGATTCGAAGAGGAGGCGAAAGCCGAATCCTTCTGCGGCATGACAGAAGAAAAGGGTGGTAATGGGAGGGGGGGGGGGGAGGGGAGTAACGTTCATGAAGAAGAAGAAAACTTTATTTCCTCTGGGGGGGAGGTGAAGAAAAAGCACTTGGCGCCCTCTCAGAGGGGGAAACGTTGGGTCTAGGGGGGACAAAGAGATGATAGAAAACGATCTCACACATATCTTACAAACAGTTAGGGGATTCTGCCGGCAAATGAGAAGGGAAAAAGTGAAGACCGGAAAGACCAACTGAAGGGGGTTGACGAAATTTTTCACTGAGGAAACTTCCGGCAATTGTCCCTGGGATCGAAGGGAAGGTCGAGGGGGAGAGGGGATATGGAGGTTACCGGGCTAACATCACCCTGCCGGGAGAAAAAAATGGCGCGAATACCAAAGGTCCAATCAAAAAAAAGATTTCAAATTTTGGTCTAAATAGGAGAAAGCCAGGGCAGGGACCAAAGAAAAAGAGAAAGACAGTGAGGGTATCAGGTTCAAGTAGGGAGGCCTGTAGGAGAAGAAAGGGGGTCGCCTGTATCCAAAAAAAAAACAAAAAAAAAATCCTGGCTAAACTTAAAAGGGAGGGGACAAAAGGGGAAAACAACTCGATTAACGGGCCTCGGGGAAAGGGAGGACGATTCATAGGCAGCGGTCAACTCGGACGGCGTAGGCGCAGGAAGGTAGGGAGGAGACAAGTCGCCCTGGGAAGACACCAAAAAAACTTCTCTTATTGCCAAAGCCGGAGAAAAAACATAGTGAAGTGGGGTGGGTCAGACGCCTCATCGAAGGGAGATACGGTCGCACGAAAACGTTAACAAGAGAGAAACAAAAACAACTGAGAGAAGAGATATCATTGTAATAGGGCGACGAAGTGAGACAGCGAATTGGGCGCTGACCCAGAAGGAAAGAGGGGGGATCAAATCAGAGTCTTAATAACTTTTATGGCCGGAGGGAATACGGGACTGATAATCCCCCCTCCCATCCGGGTAAAGAAAACGCGTCCCTAACAAAAGCCGAAAGAGGAGCCCGTCTAATCTAGTCGGCCCAATGACGAACGCCGTTGGTTTACCCTAACGGAAGGGGTGTGGGTTTTTGGGGAGAGGCGAACCACTGAAGGAAAAGGAAAACGGCCTCCCGAAGAATTTCCGGATTTAGTTTACTCTAAATCTTGGGGAGTAAGGGAAGGCTCAGATTAAGCCCACACTTAATTAAAAAGGGCTAGTGGTATTCGAGAAAAGATTTTAGCAAAAAGAAGGAAGGGGGGGGTGGGATGTTTTCACGGCCAAGAGGATCGCTTACCTGCGAAAAAAAGGGAAAAGGGGAAAGGGGGGGGAAAGGCAGAGTTGGAAAATGAGTCCCGGGACAAAAAGAAAACACTGTGGTTGGGAAGAGCAAGGAATAGTGCGGGGAAAGAGGGTGGAACTTACCTTTTTGGACGCTCGGTGGATAAAGCAGGGACCGGACTGTGACGAATAAACAAAGCACGGGTACTCTGAAGGGGAAAAGGATTGTTCTGCACCAAATGTAGAGACAGTCTGTATGGGGCAGGGGATCTAAAAGTACCCAGAAAAACACACCAAGATCCAACAGAAAGTCTTTGGGGGGAGACAGGGGGTGGCCTGGCGAAAGAATGTTGAGTCGAGAAGGGGACAAGACCGAAAAGGGCTACCCAAACCAAAAAACAGGAGGGCCAAATGAATGGAAGTAGGCCAAGAAAAAATACTTCTCAAAAGCGGCCGAGATGAAGGAAGGAACTGAAAAAGTATGTCTTCTTACCCCGGGACTCAGTGATCGCTGACTGCGCAGGGGGATAGAGGAAGAAATGAAGAAAGGCCACCAAGGGAAGGGGTGCTGTCTTAACGATTACGAAGTGGAAAGAAAGGCATTCCCTACACTACGGGAGGGAAGGGGAACGCCGGGAGTTATCGGCTAACATCCTTTCGGGAAGCGGAGAGAATTAATGGGAATTCCCGATAACTTTCAAATGGAGAAGAAAAAAAAGGGAGTCAAGGACAAGCTGTCGTTTTCGGGGGGGGGGGGTAAGGGAGGGGGTTGAAGGGTCAGTTGGGGGAATGCCATCTAGGGAGGGAGACTCAGAATCACAACGAGAACTAGATCCACTCGAGTTTACAACGATAAAAAGATAAAAAGTTCGAAGTTTTTTTCCTCGAGTGCGGGAGGCAAAGCAAACCAACCTCATATCGGGAGCAAGGAAAGGACTCTCTGATCTTATTAGCGAGAAGTAAAGAAGGGTGATTGGCGCCCAGGCTTAAATTATTCTCCTTTTGAAAAAAGGGGGGGCGAGGCGGAAAAGGGATATCGAGAGGGTTTACTCGCAAGAAGAGGAAAATGATCCAGATTGCTGAATGGTGGGGGGGGATACGGCTATAAGCACGAGGAGGAGCAGCACCGTTCCAAAGAAGAAGAGCCTCGCTCCCTCTGTCATGTTGTAGGGGAAGGAAGAGGGGTTAGGGAGACAAGGAATTAGGGTGCTGATCCGAGGGGACAGGATAGGGTTTGGAGGGGCCAAGTGATGAAGGGGGTGTGGAAAAGCCGACGTACTTCTGGGGGAGGGGCGTACGGGGGAAAGAAAACAGTGGACATGAAAACCGATTCAGCCGGGGGGAGGGAGGATCCGGAGGAGACTGCTACAACTCTGCCCAAACAAGGAATCAATTTTTCTGCGGTAGATAAGAGAAGAGCGGAATTGGGGTGGAAAGAAGGGCGAAAAGGAGACAAAAACCTCTGTCGAAGAAAGCGGGATTACCGGAAAAGGTTATGAGTCGATAAGATTCGCTTATATTAAACGAAGAAAAGAAGAGGAGAAAAACAAACACCGGATTGAGGAGGGAAAAGAGGAGAAAGGTAAACTAGAGAATTTCATATACGAATCGTGGGCAAAACCGAGGAGCCCGAGGGACCTTCAAACTGGTTGGTTGCGAGAATCGCCGGAGTGGGGGAGCGGAGGCGAAACCAAATGATTACGGGGGGGGGGGGGGGCGATTTTGGGTAGACCTCCGCTATATGGGAGGGGGAGGAGGAACGCGAAATGAAAGAGAGAGAAAACGGAGCGAAATCTCAATCATAGAAGGTCGGCTGGAGAAAAGCTTTCAGAGCCAATTTTGTCCGATTGGCAATCCCAAAAACTCGAAAAGGGAAGACACTAAAGAATGGAGATAACGCAGCCGCTTCTCCGAAACCCCTGACGCGGAGAGGGTGAAAGGGGATGGGCGTGAGCCCGTGTGGGAGAAAAAAAAAAGGGGAGCGTTTGGAAAGAGGGCCTGGAAGGAGAATGCCGGGAATTGCTGAGGACGGAGAGAAAGAGGGACCTGAGAACTACCCGCCCTCACAACGGGGCAGGGTCTCTGAAAGGGTAGAAATCACCCGGAAGGAAAAAAAAATTCTAAATCGGCGCGTCAGAGAGGGAGCGGAGCTACCGGCGCAAAGAAGAGTCGGTTGGGTTGACCTTTTAAGGGGAAGGGGGGAGAGGGAAAAAAAATTAGATCCATCGTTCTAAGAAGAGGAGGTTGGGGGGAAAACTAAACGCGGATCCAGGAGATCTGATGAAGAATCGAATCAGGTCCGGTCGTCACAACTTAGTCAACTCGAACGAAAAAAAATTACAGACCATCACGAACCGCAGCTGGCCATGGAAAGGTTCTAAGTATTTGTGGTTAAGAAGATCAAAAAAATCAGGGGAAAAGAGGCAACGGAAAGGGAGTCAATTAGCTTAAAGACGGCTGGTTAAAAGAAAAAACAAACGGCCGAAGAAGGAGGAGGGGAAAATGGTCGAGACAAGGAGATCCAGAGCCATGAATCACCTTTAAGTAACTCTGGGAAGGAACAGAAAAGCCGATTGGAAGCGTGGAACGCACTTGGAGAACCGTCAGACGCACTGGAGGGGGTACAAACGGGCATACCGGTGATTGGACTTACTGAAGTAAAACAGCAACGGACTCTCCGAAAAAAGGGGGAGAAGGAATGAGGGGGGCTGCGGCCAACCATTCAGTAAAGGGGAGGGAATGCCCGCGACTGTTTGGGGTGGCGGTGTAGAGGGTGGAACCGTTGTCAAGAAAATCAGTTCGACTCCGATCCTGGGTACCAAGGAGAAACAAGTTTGTGGTAAACCGACTCAGCGGGTGGAAATGAGGTGTGAAGGAAAAAAAAGTGAAGATGACATCACACAGAAAAAGGGACTCACCTTGGGAGGGGGAAGAAAATATCTTGAGGGTTCAGGGGAAAAGGGGAAGGTAGTTTCTGTAAACAGGGGACTGGAAGGGAAAACAGGTGAACCCAATGTAAAGAGGTCCGAAAAAAGTTCAAAAACAGAATTCAAGGAATTGGCTGAATTCCACGCAGGATTCTTCAACCGCCGCCGAAATGTGGGGGGGGGCAATTAGCACTTGAAGCAAAAGAGGGGGGAATGGTAATTAGAAGGGAAAATGGAATATGTCCGTGAAAAGAAAAATCCTTGAAAGTAGGACAAGGGGGACGCGAAGGGGGACCAAGCCCAATGCAAAGCCGAAAATGGGAAAGGTTGGGGGTCTAAGATGAGGAAAAAAAAGGGAAAGCCAAAAAAGAATCTGCCTAAGTATAATGGAGAGGAGGGCCGGGAGAGTAGGGGTCTCCGACCACGCCAAGAAAAACAATCCAGGGCTAACTAAAGAGGGGACTAAATTTGGAAAAACGAAGGAGAGGGGCGCCTGCGGTTAAGCCTTACGGGTCAGCCGATCATAGGTGCCGCGGTTCTCGAATGCGGTGAAAGTCTGAGTATGAATCCATCTTCCGTGGGGAGAAGTAAACCCTGTAAAATCAGAGTTATTCCATCACGCGTGATGCACATATGGAACGAGGGGGACAGCGCCTCAAGAGGCGCCTTTGAGCGTCTGTCGAACATCGGCAACAAAACAAAAAGGGGAACAGAGAGGGGGTTAAGAGTGCTAAAAGTATCAACTGACAGGGGGGGGGGTCGCGGAAAAGGAGAAGAAAGGGTTTGATCAACATACGGCAAAAAGGCTCTGCTTTTACGAGGGGTAGCGTCCGGTGGGAAGAATCATGTAAGAGAGGGGGAATCCCCGCCTCATCAAAGGGAAGGGAGGGAAAAAGGGGTCGGGCCCAGAGAGGCCTGAAACAAGAAAGGGCTCGGAGGCTTACAGAGACAGTCTAATCAGTCGTTCAAAGGGGGTTGAAAGAACGCACGGGTTGTTAGCAATGACGGCGTGTGGGGGGGTTTTTGGGGAGTGAGGCGAGAGGAGAAAAGAGAACTCCAATCTCGTCAAAGGGGGGGGGGGTTAAAAAAAAGACTTGGGTCAGCTTAATGGTCCGTAAGAGTTAACAAATTGGAATTGAAGTTCGGGGAGGAATGGTCGATTGGGGTAATGAGCTATCGTGGGAAAAGAAGGGGGGGTGGATGTGACGACATAGCCCAAAGAGAATGTAAAATACGACAGAAACATGAAAGATGAAAAGGGGGACTTTAAAAAATCGAGGCCTGAGTACGGGGAAAAGTTGTTCTCGGTCAAACGGGACCGGGGGGGGACGTTGTAGGGAAAAATTCCGGAAGACGGGGGGTTACTCTCTGGGGGTCGAACAAGGGGACGGGGTTTTTTTTGTGTAACAAGAGAAAAAGGAAAAGGGTTGGGGCTCCTGAAGGGATTTCAGGTGAGGCCACAGAAAAGGGGGGAACGAGAAGATGTGGAGGGGTCTTTAATCATGAAAATTGAGAAAAAAACATTAAAAGCGGCTTTACCACATTTTCGAAAAGGGGGAAATATGGGGAAGGATTAAGACGGATTCTTAGTCGAAGAAAGGGAACTGCCATAGATACAAGAACCAAAAAAGCTTCAAAGACAAAGAAGGGAAGGGATAAAAACGAACAGCAACCTCATTCAGTCGAACCTGGCGGATCAGGGGTGTGGCCTGACTTAAAAGAAAAGGAAAATATGTGGGAAGGGGAAAAAAGTGGCAGGTGAAGCGATCTTCCGTGAGAGGGGCGGGAAAAAGGGATAAAAATCCGAATATTGAGGGAAACTGAGGGGTATGAGGTCGTAAGGAAGAGTGCATACCGATGTGGTCCACCCAACATAAATCTAGCAGGGACGACAGGAAGAGGGAAGAGGGGTAAAATAAATCCGTTTCTGCGCTTGAGAAGGGAAGGGGGAGGTGAAAAGTAGTGTGGATGCTTAACCCATCAAAGAAACTGAATAGGACGTGATTTGAGTAAAGGGGGAGACAGGTGGGGGGTTTTAATGTGAAGAGGAAGATGTCAGGCTAATCAAAGAAGAGCGGAAAAAGGAGTACCAACGATCAATCCGCGAAAATAGTAGCGAAGGGGGGTACTCGACCATTGACTGGCGAAAAAATGCAACCAACAACTATAGGTTGCGAAAACGAATAAGGAAGCTGATTAGCAGCGCTGTCGAATTGACTGTAAGGGGGGCGGACCATGCGGAAAAGGGCTACCCTCGTTAGGAGGGAGTACGGGAAGGGAACTATAAGGGTCCGATATAAGAGGAAAGGAAAAAGAGAAAGGGTGCATGGCTCGGCGCGGCGATTACACAAACCTTGGGCATTCCAGCGCAACAGGGGAACCCAGGGCGAGGGAGCACGAAAAGATCTCCTCGTCTGGGACTTTATGGAGCGCTCGGGACGGGGGGGTTAGAAGGCATTCCTGCGGAAAAGTTTCGGGAAATTGTCGTGATAAAGGAGGGGGGGAAAAACCTACGTCTTCTTAATTGGAGGTGGAAAGGGTCTAGCGAGGACATTCAAAAGGTCAAAGATGGGAGAGGACAAATATCCGGGAGCAGGAGTGAACTCGAACAAAAGGGAAGAAGGGGGGATGGTAGATAAACGAGACGAGAGTTTCAAGCCAGAGGCCCATGATCCAACAAAACGGAGAAGGCACGAGGAGTAAGGAAGGTTGGGGGGGGAGAAGGTTATCAAGAGGAAGTACCCCCACGATTCGAAGAGAAACGGGGTAGATGTCACACAACACGGAAGAAAGAAGAAGATTGCCCGAGCTGACCGTTGAAAGTAAGACATCGTCAGTCAAAATAGGAAAACGGAAACCGGAAAAGAATCAAAACTAAAAAAGAAAAAAAGGGGGTGTTGCTAGAATGTTCCAAGTCTTGAACCATCACTCGATATTAGAAAAAGCAAAAAAGTGTTCAGCTGTTGTTTGGCTAGTTGTAGCAAAAAAGAAACGCAGGGGGAAATTGGGGCAGCTTGACCACTAGGGCTGACAGATGGGAAATGAAAGCGGGGGAAAACGTAATACGAATCCTCCAATTAGAGACGGGGGGAGGTTGGCAAGCAAAGAAGGGGGGAAGCCTTTGTCCGAGGGAAAAAACCAAAGGAAAGTGGGAATCCGGCAAAAACCAACTCAGACTGGGATAACGGGCAAAAAGGAAAAGAGGGGGGAGAGGGGTCGAACACTACCTTGGGCTGTCGGGAAAAGGAACGCAGAGAGGGTGACGTAAACAGCCGAACAAAAGGAAGAGGGATAATTTGCTTCGAGGGAGCGTAAAATGAAAGAAAGTCGATTAAGGGGACGTCCCTCCAACAACAGGGGGAAGGGGTAGATGGGTCCAAGTAGACCAATTCACCTCCGGTCGAAGACTCGGCGCTAATGCTCAGAAAGATAGAAAGGGCTGCAAGATTATAAGTTTGCCTTTTGCCGAAGCAGGAAAAAAAAAACAGGAGAGATCTTGAAGCGAAGACTGATCGTGGTAAACTCGCGGGGAAGGAAAAAGGGATGGAGTATAGCCCGCATCGACAGGATTCTTTCGTGCACATAAAAAGATGACGAACTTGGAACTCCAAGCACACCGACAGCTTGCAAATTGAAAAGGATGGTGTGTTATCAACCACGCTGGGTAAGAGCCCAGGCAGTATAGGAAATCTGAAGGGAAGAAAAACGCTGTGGTCAGAAGCAGGCGGCGCAAAGGCGTGGGGAATCGTCGAGAAAAAGTCGGGCGGGACAGAAGGACGACAGTACTTTAAGGTACTCCTGTCTTATATTAAAAAGGGGGGTGAGGAGCTTCTTTTACTTTAAGCCCGTGAAATAAGGTCACTGACGAAGGCAGTTGGGGTGAAAGAGAGAGGGGGACTCACGACATAACCGGGGCAAGGATTCAAAAAACAGTCCAAAAAGGAGAGCCGCTAGGAAAAGAATGAGTGATGGAGGCTGCCGCCAGACTCCTGGACTAGCGAAAGGAACCCTCGACTTCAGTTTGGGGGTGCGGTGTACTATGGGACCGAAAATTAAGCCTTGGAGCCAGAAGAAAATTAAGCAGGAAAAGTAGACAAAGTGCTAATTTGGGGGGGTAAAAGAGCGTTGGAACTATGGTTGAGGGACGTACTTCGAGAAGCAAACAGAATGGAACAACTGGGGGATGGCATAAAAAATAAGGGAGACAACTCAAGATGTCGCCCGTGCGAAAGGAAGGGGAAACAGTCAAGGATTCGGGAGAACGATCTCACAACTAGAGGACCCCCAGTAAGAAAAAGAGTGACACACCGCAAGGCGATTGGGAAAGGAAAAAAAAAAAATACCAAAGTGGAGTCTCAAGTTCCTTACTCGGTTGTGTGCAAGACCAAATCGGGTCAAATGGGTGGAGCGTCTTTGAGGGGAAGGTAGGGGGCCGGGGGAACTGTCGTTGACCGCGAAAAAGCTTTAAGAGTTAGTATGGGAAAGCGAAGACCAGCTGAACAATCCGCAAGAATGACAGGTTTGGTCAAAAAAGCAATTAACGCGGTGAGTCAAAGAAAAGATTATTACATATTTGGGGGAGGTAAGGTCCAGGGAATAGCAGGGCCTAAAGAAAAGACAAAACGACTTCAGATAAAGTCGAAGACAAATTTTTTACTCTGATGACGAGGGGGAAGCACCGAGACCTTCCGTGTGGCAGCCGAGAAAGGGGCCGACTCAGGACGGCAGTGGAAAGTCAGGGGAGTATACGGAGTGGGTATGTATCTCTCGAAAAGGCTCCATCCCGTCTAGAAAAAGGGAGCCGTCACTTAAGGGGGGCTGTCAGCGCTTCAATGGCGAGTGATAAGCGGTCGTCTGAAAAAAAAAAAACAGGAACCACAAACAACGGATTCTGGATTAAAATATATAGATTTTAAGCGGTGTCGAACTTATCAACGTGCGATGAGGAGATACCAGTTTTTGGGGGGGGGGGGCGGAATCGCAAAATAATAACAAGAGTATTTGGCGTCCAGGTAAACACGTAATGACTGATTAATCCTCACATAAAACCATCCCGAAGGTAAGAGTCAGAAAAGCGCCACGAGGGCCAGGACCTCAGGAGGAGAAAGAAGGGCCCGTCTCAGCGTTTCCCAATTTGTTTCGAGACGCAGGGAGTGGTTTGTTTTTTTGGGGGGAGAAAAAAACCCGAAGAGTCGCGAAGGAATGCTACACTCTTCCCTCATAGGAGTTGAGGATCCATTAGGGAAAGTCTCAATTATGACCAAAATGCAATAGGTCGGGAGGATTGGAAGAGTGGGGGGGGAAATCGTGGCAAGGGACCTACTAGGCAAGGAGGGTTGAGCGTAGGAACCCGAGACAATATCGATGCAATGAGAAAAAGCTACTCCAAACAGGGAAAAGGGGGGGATGCTAAAAGGAATAGTCCTGAATTAACAGTTTGGAGGAAAGAGAAAATGAAGTGACGTAAGAGTTCCCTGCCGCCGATGGAATCGCGGTGTGGAGATCGAGGGTAACGGATGTTTACAGGAATAAGATCGGAGGGTCGCCAAAATGGCGGGGAAAAACACAGACAAAGGGGAGACAAGAATTTATGTGCATTGATAAGGAACGAAACAAAAAAAGAAATTTCCAACGGCGAGAGGTAAAAAAACTGGTTTGCGCCTAAGGAGCCTGAAAAGGAGTCGAGTCGAAGAAAGTCGAATGACACACAAGAGTCTACGCAACCCAAGTTCACCTAACCAAAGACTGGAAAGAGCAAAAAAGAAAAACCTCATTCCTCGCAAAGGGAGCGGCGGAGCATTGGGGGAAACGGTGAGGGAACATGAACCGTTATTACGGTAAGTGAAAAACACCTGCACGGCAGGGGAGGACTGGACGGTGGCGCCACGGTGCGGGAAAAGAAGGAAACAAGAGGAAGGGGGACATCCGATGGCCTTAAGTATTTGGCTTAGATATGTAAGCGCGATTTAGAACTCCAGAGGCGACGCCGGATCGGGAATCAACGAACAGGCGGGGAATCATATGGTACGGATAGGTAAGTAAAGCAGGGGTTGATGTTAACATTTTAGACCGATGCCACAGGAAAAATCAGGGGGAGTAAAAGGACGGCATTTTTGGGAGGTTAATGGGCAGAAAAGGGGCCGGGAAGCGCCGAAGAGAAGAGGGGAAAAAAAGAATCGCTACGGGAAAGAAGGAACTAAGTTTTTGGATCATGGGGGACCGGTAGTGGTGGGTGGGAAAAGGGGTAGGAGGGTGGGGGAACCAGAGGATAGAGAGAGACGGAAGGGTAGAAGGGAAGGTGGAGAACAAGGAATGAGCGTTAAGGAGTGTGTCTCAGAACATTTCTGTCAGGAAAAAAAACAAAGAAAATGAAAAAAGAAACCCTGTAGCTAAGTTCGTACTCTCATGGGATTTCGAAGGGTAGACCTGAGTGTATTTTCCCAAAGGAATCCTTAAGTTGGCGGGGGCGTTATTTCGAAGTAAGCCGGAAAAATAAAATCCATCTCCAGAGTTTGAGTGGCTCTCGACGGAGATTTTCCCAAGAGCGGAAAAAAGTCCACTTTAAGGGAAACATAAAAACCAACCCGTTCGTCGCCTAAAGTCATGGGAGTAAGGTTAGAAATCTTTCTTTGCTTCCAGTAGCACATTAAGGATGTTTATGGATGGACAAGGGTTCGGAGGGTTGTCTTGTATAAAGGGCGGTTGATGGAAAAAGAGGATTCGATGCGGATGCAGGAGACGTTTTATCGCGGCCGCTGGGGCCTTCCCATTTCAGCTCTATGAAGATTACAAGTAAAGCGAAAAAGAAAAAAACAAAAATGGTAATCAATTGGGTGTCTGAGAGGAAAATGAGGGGGGGAAAGGCCGTCGCCATGCGCCTCCACAATTGGAGGGAATCTGAAGCTTGTTTGGGCCGTTGATATCTATGAGAAGGAACAGGAGGAGGTAATCTCTCTCAAACCAAGAAGAAAAAGGCACCCGATCTCCAGGGGTCGAAACCTATCAAACGGGGTCCAAAACTTCGAGTCCCTTCGACAAAGGGGGTGTGTGGGGGGGAAACGGAAGGGGCTCCGGCCTGAACTCATCCTGCTCGATATAAAGGCAAAAGTTAGGAAACTTTTGTTGTAGTTGAGCTCCCTCCGCTAGATGTAAATTGTACCAACCAAACTCTTAAGGGGAATGCCCAGAAAAAAACGAAAGAAGAAAGCCATGAAGAGACTTCGCTTCCAATCAAAAAGGGAAGACAATTGGGGGAAGGAACTTGGTCCCACCAAAATTAACGAGAAATCGACAGCCAACTCAATAAGGCAGATCGACATTAAAAAAAAAGACCGGGGAGGATGGGTTAGGAAGACGCACTGGGTGCTGGTTTATCCAAGTGAATCGACGTAAATAGCGAACCGAGCCGAATGGCAAAAATAGGAGAATTGGAGTTTCTTGGAGTCGAAGGGGGGGAACATTCAGTGGGAACCGAAACCTCCAAACTAAGGGGCCTTTTCAGGTCAAGGAATCCTTATAAAAGGGAAAAAAAGAGCCTAAATCAGGAAGCGAGGAGCATTTAGCTTACCGGCAACGGAGAAGGTTGGGTTTGTTCCCAATTGAGAGTAAAACAAAAGGGGACTCCTATTTCGCGAGAAGGGCTTGAAGCGGTGGTAAACTCTCGAGGATCCGGCTGGGAAGGGAGCAAAAGATCGACCTCATTAGGTCCGGCACAAAATAAAAATGGCGTCCTTGAACTCCAAAAGACCTAAATCTGTGGGCAATGGGCAAAAAGGGGGGGGTAAGAAGATCACACAGCGATGGATGCCGCATTCATTTCGTAAACTTATCTCTTAAAGGAAAAGGGTAAAGGGTTCGTGGACCCTATCCAGAGTCGAAAGTATTGGAGAAATCGGGGAGACACAAACTGAAAACCGAAATACTTTGTTGCAAACAGGTCACAGGATTCGGGGCTACAGCTTTATAGCACGTTAGACAGGTGGAGCAAACTGATGAGATAGGTGGTGGTACCCGGACGACCTGTTAATGATTGTACAGGGGGGAAACCAGTAAACGAGAACTCCGCTCACTACACGAAATGGGTTTATTTAAATGACAAAAAACAACACACCAAAAGCACAACTCACCTGTAAAGTGGTTTTGGAATGGAAATTCCTGTCTTGTGTGGGAAAGCGGATGGGCAATTAAGCTTCTTAAACGACCCATCACTTCTTGAAGCGGACACGAAATGTGGGGGGCTCGCGTTGAAATGTGTTTGGTCGGACTCATGATGACACCCATAAGGACGGGTGATGGGAAGAAAGGGCGGGGGTGCGAAGAAGTCTTGGCGCAAAAAAAAAGAAACAATTTGGGAAAAACAGGGGGAGTTGAGAACTATCTAAATACGATGCCCCCCAAGGGAAGTCTTAGGAACCCCAAAAGTGTGAATGACCACTACAAAGGGGGAAAAAATCCGGAACGTCCGGACTAGGGGGAAGCAACGGGGGTCCCCGTCAGAGTCCAAGGGTTGGGGGTATGGGCAGGTAATCGGAGGAGCGACTATGTCCGTCACGAACATCAACGGGAATCTTAAAGGCATTCTCAACGTCGCTAAATACAAATCGGCCATGAGGAAAGACCGGAGAAAAACAAGTGTGATAAAGCCGGCGAAGAAAGGAATAGGGGGACAACTAAATAGAAGGACAGAGTTGCAGAGGGAGGCGGCTGAAAGCATGTTTCTAGCCACTAAAAACAAACGAAGAAGGAAACTAAAGGGGCGTGTGCGCCAAATGTGTGGAACTCGATTCAAAGGAATGGGGGGTGTTAATCAAATCCGAGAAAAAAAGACAGGAAAAGGGGAGAAGCGGGACCGCGGGGGACTCAATTGCTGAGGATGTCAAAAGGATCAATGAGAGATCGCACGGGGAAAACACGTCATCGTAGAGTGTGTCGATGCCGATCAAAATCGGGTCAGGAAAGAGCCTGAATCTCAGGATATCAGGCAGGCAGAAAACTTAACAGCGAATGACACACACCGAGGAGGAAGGAAGTGTGTGCTACGGAGCAATGGCTATGAGGCGACTTACCAATGAGGCAAAGAAAAAGAAAAGCTGAGAGGGGGTGGCGTACAAGGAGGAGAGTGTACTACTAAGAAAGGGCCTAAGACAACTCCGCCGTCACTGCCTAACCGCAGAACTATGATAGTCAAGCTCCGATTACGAAAGCTAATACGACGAGGAAATTTAAATAGAGACGGGTGGTAGCACGACGGACACAGTTTTTGGTTTGGTGGGAGGGGTAGACCAAAAAACCGCGACCGGCCTCACCCCCAGACCCAATCTCTACATAAGAAAAGGTTACGAAAGCTAGGGGTTTAATGTCCACTCATCATTGGAATTAAAGGGTGGGAAAGATGGGACGCTTGTGTTGCAAGCAATCGGGTGATTCAATAGGAAAGAAGATTTTGGGTGGGTCGCGGGGTGCGACCTATCCCAAGGTAAAATAAATAAGACTCCAAAAAAGAAAAAAAGGGTGCGGTTAAGTGCGTAAAAAGAAGACTGACAGAACAAGGGTCGTGGACAGGAAATTAATGGCGTGGGAAGAGCCGGACATGAATCTGGGGTTGGATCGTGATCAGATAAAGGAATTGTTTAAGAATCCGAAAAGATTATTTCTCCGAGGTAAAAAAAAAAGTTGATGACAGCATCTTTATGGGACACGACTCAATGACCCAAACAAAGCATTTCCAACGGGTAAAAAAAACTTTTGGGTTGTCGCCATCAGAGGAAGAAGGATTCGTAGTGAAAGAAGGGGACAAAAATAGCTAAACGCAACAAAAAAGAAAGTAGGGCCTTCCCGAAAAGAATAGGGGGCGGGCCAGCATCAACCTCAATTCAATCGACACTAGAAGTTTTTTGTCCTGAGTAAGGAAGATAGTGACGTCCTGGTAAAACCACTGCGCAGGGATCGATAGAAACTGGGCGAAAGAGACTATAAAGATGCAAAAAGATTAGGAGACAGACCAGAAAGTTACCTAAAGGGAAAGGATGACGAAGTCAGCGGGCCAACGGACAGCCATTTAGGGGGGGAGAACGAGCGACTCAACAGCCTTTTCTTGTAAATTAATACCAAAAAAAAAAAAAACACCAAACCCCACAGGTTGTTGTTGGGGGTGGACCGAGGGGGGAAATCACAGAATGTGTTGATCTTCTTAACCAGCCTGGGAGAACCAAAAAAAATAGGGGGGGAGGTAAGGGACTCAGTGTTTAAGTTCACGATTTAATTTGCCAGAAGATGGAGATGACACCGGAAGAAAATCCGCGACAGTTTACCAAAAGAAAGGCACCTGAGAAGGAGGAATTAGGGTTGTTTTAAAGGCGAGGGCCAGGCAAAAAAAAAAACGAAATATTGAGGAAATACGGAAGGGCTAGCTGATCGGGAAGGAACCCGAGAATGGGGACAAGGAGGCTACAAAGGAAAGAAAAATTCAGGGGCGGCTGTACGTTAATTTGATAGGTAGAATGTAATAGAAGAAAGAAGAGTTGGTGCCCGTCAGTTGCTCGGGAGGTTTACGCAAACGATCATGGCGGCGAGCGAACAGCGCCAGCCCACTTCGCAAACGCACACGGGCGCCAGCTGTCATGGGTCTGTTAATGAGAGAGGCGTTTCTCCAGGAGAGTTGGTGAATTCCGTATAAGAAGGGAAGGGGGGGGGGGACAGTTTCGGACAAAAAATTGGCGGTTGATGGGGGAAAAATCCGACTGAGGAAAACTGGATGTGCGAATGGAGGGGAATGAGAGCTTGTGAGGGAGGCAAAGAAGGATAGGAAGTACATCTATCAGAGAAGCCTCATAAGGGATTTTTGGCTGCCGTCATATAAGTCACGAAGGAGCCTCATTCTCGTAAACCCTATGGCAAGGAACTCGTGAACCGGACGGCCGTAGAGAGGATCTGAGACTATGATGGTAATGAACGGAGAGGAGGAATCTCTCCAATAAAAGGATGCAGGAGAAGGAATATAGGAAGGACGAAAAAAAAAATAAAGGCTCAAAAAGTAGTAAGCCAAATTCCTTCATTTTGTTGAGAGAATGGTCAAAGTCATAAAGGATCAATGGAAGGACGACATAAAAAACTGTTCCTTTTGTTTGGCGATGGAAATGTGTTGTCCTCTTACTCGGCTGCAGGGAAGAGGACGATAAACGGAGTACGAAAGAAAATAGGAAAGCGGCTTTTTCCATCACGGACTGAACGGTCCGAAAGGGAAATCCCAAAAAGCGGAGGCGTCGCCGGATCCAACGCCTCGGGAACAGAGGGGCTCATTAACAGACCCAGGCCAGCGTATTGAGAGAAGCAACTGGTGCTGGCGTGAGTCCGAGCGGGACGAATGCCACATCGTTTGCGTAAAAAACACGCCGAAAAAAAGAAGGCTGGATCATTTGCGCTGAGCAAATCGGAAGGAACACTCAGAGAGGAAAAAGAACTAAGTTTGAAGGGTCCGCAACATCAATACGGAGTCGACGAGGCTCAGAATAAAAAAGATAGAAAACGGCAACGATTGTAGGCCAGGGGGGGGGCCTGCCTAAAAGGGGAGTAAAAGACTCACCTCTGGCGCGAGAAGCTTGATCTTTAAAAATCAACCTCGTATCTGAGGTCGAGAAAAAAAGAGGTCCTCTCAGCGGAAACAGAAATTCTAGAAGAAATTCGGACTTGAAAACAGGGATGGGGCAACGCTGTGTCTAAAGAGGACAGCAGAGGGGGAAGCCACCATTCATTAGAGTACCGAGGAGGGGTAACGGCTGTGATGGAGGGAAAAAAAGATCAGATAATGCAAGTTCCGTGATAAATGACGGGAGAGACGGAGTAGTAAAAACGCCGGACTTAAGTTACGAGGGGGCTGGAAAGCGGCAGATCTCTTTAGGTCGTTTCAAAAAAAAGCAAAGTGAAACGTCTCTGATCAAAAACTGAAATTTGGGGAATCGGACGACCTACGGGTTATTGAATTTGTGAAGGAAACCAGTCACACTAGTGGGGGAGGAATGAGGGGGTTGATGGGGGAATGCGGAAATCAAAGACGTTGTCGGGTAGGCCAAGCGACGGCTGGGGGGTGCGGTTAAGGGAGAGGTACCGTGAAAGAGGGGGACTAAGAAATAGGGGACTAGACATGCGCCCATTTGTGGGACAGCCAATGAGGTTTGTGTTGGGGGGAGGGAGTAAAGGGGAAAAATAAGGAACGCCCATAAAGCGGGGGAGGTCCGAAATTTTGATAAACTTCTTGGCGAAACAGCATTCATATTTCCAAGGACGGCGAAGTAAAAAAGGCGATCAGAAAAAACCGGAGCTCCAAGGGCCGAAAATAGGTAATTCACAAGGCATGAACTAATTGTAAGGACCGTAATGTAACGGACCTGGAATGGGCGGACAGAGACAACCGGGGCAAAACATCGTCAAACCGGGGGTGGGGAGTGGAGGCAGGTAGCCGATCGTGTGACAAAAAATATGGCGAACCAAAAATCAACAAAGGCCCGTGAGAAAAAGAGTGCAGCGAATACCGCGTCCAGAAATAAAATTTTGGGAATAAAGAGACGTAACGGAAAACCAAGAAAACTAATGAGGACAGAGATTGGCAGAAGTGGGGGAGTCCGTGCGACAGGAGGGGGCGCCGCCCCCATCCAAAAAAACAAAAAAAGCGGGAGGGACACAAATTGGGGAAAAAACTATTAGACCGGTAGAATCGGTGAAGAAAAATCAAACTAGACATTATTGGGACAGCCTATCATAGGGGGACCTCGGGAGAGGGAAACGGGCGGGTTATGATTATTTTCTCATTCTGGTATCGAGCGCACCTGGGCCACAAGACTTATTCCAGCAAGGGGGGGGCGAAGAAAAAAACATCTTCTCGCGGTCAACGCCTGAGTCTGCAAAAGAATCGTTCTCGAAAAGACTCAACAAAAAAAGAGGGGGAGAGGAAAAAGGGAGTTGAGGTTTCGAAACGAATTATAAAACGGAATGAAGGCGCGGAAAAGAGGATAGCACATCTCCAAAGAAAAAGGGAATAAGAGCGGGGTGGCGTGAAACAGTTGCAGAAGATCATGAACAAATGACTACGCCTCCGGGTCAAGAGTCGAACCGAGGCAAGATGATCGCCTCGGAAGGTCGAGGGATTCTGGAGGCAAGTCGATCGATCTGGACAAGGTGGTTCGAAAAACGCCGGGAGGAGAGTAAAGGTTGGTTTGTGTGTTGGGGAGGCCCTGCGCGTCAAGGTGAGACGGCCTAAAAGGGAAAAAAATCGCGAAAAAAACTTTATTACGCGCTCGGGGACGCGTAGTTCATAGTCTCAAGGGAGGAACAAAATGGGGGGAAGGTAGGGGGCGGATTGGAAAGACAGGGGAAGTTAACGCAATCGTTTGAGGCCTACTAAAGATGGGGAAGACGACATAGTCCCGGATAGCAGGTACACTGACAAATACGAAACACAAGAATGCGAAGTGAAAAGCGGGAAGGTCCCGTCATGAAGAGCGACGAACGTTTGTCAGGAAACGGTCAGAAACCTGGACGGGGGAGGTCCTGCCGAAGGAACTTTGGGGGGAGCAAGGGGTTAGGGACCGGCGGGGTTTACCGAAGAAGGAAAAAGCAAGGGACATCTGGAGAGAGAAAAGAAGTGCAGTATGTACTGCCCCAAAAGGGAGGGTCACCGAGGTCTGTGATCTGTAACCTGACCAACATCAGTTTAAAAACTGCGGTCAACAATGTTTGAGCCTCTTATGAAGTCTTCAATAATTGAATTTCGGAGGCCGAAAAATGAAAAGAAATAGAAAGGAAACCCAAAAGACAGTCGATGGCCTAAAACGACTTGAAATTAGGGGAGGGCAAATCGAAACACGGAGCCAGGGAAAGAGGAAGGTTGGGTCCAAAGGACAGTCAATTAATCAGGGAGGGCTGTTGAGGAAGATGGAAACTGTCTCACGGGACGTTAAACTATAAGTGTGAAGGTGCCCTCCATAGTTAAATTAAGTGGATGGTCTAAGGGATTTGAGACGGGACCTATTCTCCACTACAAATAAACTCAGGGAAAGTTGAGTTAGATCTTCAAAATGGTACGAGAATGAAGTTATTCCCTCGCTGGTGGGGTGAATCTGAACTGAACAAAGAGGGAGAACCGAGTGCCAAACAGTCAGTTGTTGTAGGAAGGGAAAAGGTTTTATTTGGGGGGTGATGAAGTTGGCCCGACCAAGATTCGATTTGAGAAGAAGACGGGAGAAGACTTATCAAGAGAGATTTTGGGAAAAACGAATCCAACTAAATAGATCTAATGGGGTTTTTACAGACTCCCATTTCTGTAAAGGCCAAAGGGGAAAAAACCATAATTATTCGTGGGAACGGGTAGCTATCTTAGCTTATGTAAAAAGATTTCGAAGTGGAAACCTGGGGGAAGTGGAAGACAGTAAAAGGCTACCCTTCGGGGCGCGAAATGAAAGGAGTTTACGATCAAGAAGAAGCAAAATCCAGAAGGGCCCTGCATTGTTTATAGCAGATTTGGGAAACTTTCAGGCGCGCTCCCGGGAGAACTCCAGAAAAAGGAGAGCGCACGTACCTCTCTCCAGCCTTTCATTGCTGTCAAAGAGAGGGATTAGCTGAAATGATTAATTTGGCGGATCAGGGAAATGAATTGAGTGGGCCAAGGTGTCTGGAAAACAGGAAGGATTAAGTTGATGGAAAAAGCCGACGTTAGGATGCGGGCGAGAAAACTGTTAATAAAAATAAACACATGAGTCAGCCTAAAGGAAGAGGATCTAGAGAGGAGAGGGCACACGAACGCAAAAAAAAGGGAAATGGTTAAGAAAAAAAGAGCTATGGGAAAATTAGTTTCAGGAGGAAGAGAACAACACAACCTATGGGTCAGTAAAACTCTGTATTGACCGAATGTCTAGGGGGAGAAACGATTCTTTAGAGAAGAGATCGGGAACAAACAACAACTTAGAGATTCGAAGCGAAAGTCAAAGGCCGTACAAAAGGCTCCCCAACAGAATCATTGCGAACGATGTGGGGGGTGAAAGAAATGGCTACATTCTCGACTTATCTACCGAAGAATGATTCCCGGGGGGTTAGGAAAAAGAAAGACCGCTGAGGGGAGGTTGGGGAAAAATTCACGGTGACTTCAAGTGGGGAATGGATAAAAGATACGCCATCGCACCTCCAATTAAAGACGTAAAGTGGGAGACGGAATTTTGTCAACCTGGAAATAAAAAAGACTTTGAGAGAAAAAAAATAGAAGGAATAAAAAGCGCTTGAAACAAACAAATGAACCCTACGGAGGTGCAACGAAACTGTGTGCTGGCGTGCGCCACAGTGAGCAAATATGCATCGTTGACGTAGACGCAAAAAAAGCCAGGGGACACAATCGGGGAGATCTTCGCGTATCGGACATTCTAAGATAAAGGACGACCCAGGGAAGTGTCAACGGCCTGGTGGCCAATCACCATCGGCGCCTCGGACTCTAATCAGAGAAAGGAACTGGAAGCAGGGCTCACAGGATTACGGTGGTGGGTTGGTGACCGGGTAAGAGGGCGAGTAAACAAAACTTAAATTAAGAGGGGAGCGTTGGTAACTCATCGCGGGAGAATATCTTCGGTTGAGGTTAGCCATCAGGAAAAAAAATTTGAGGAAAACACTTAAAATCAAGAAACTAAACATGAGGAAAAGGGATAAAAGAAACCGAAAGGTTTGCATGGTCACCTTGTCTAGGGGAAGAAGAAACACAGCGCTGGGAATAGAACATGTAGGAGGACGCTTTAATGAAAGACGGGGGGTACGATCAGGGCGGTCGAAAAATTCTAAAGGTGGGTGGAAGAAGAGGGGTCGAGATAAAAAAACGTCACCGTATACGAAAGAATAAAGGACTCGAGGTCCTCCTTGCAGAGTATTAAGATCTCCGGTAGAGGAGCTCGGGCCCTCACCTGAAAAAAAGAGAGGCCTGACAGGCAGGGGTTGGGGTACACGAACAGGGGAGTTGCCGTTACTCTTCAGGGACAAAAGTCTCTCTGTAAGAAACCTGGGAAGTTTGAGGGGCAAAAATCAAGGAAAGATTGTCAGGGAAGGCCCATCTGCGGTATAATGGACCGGGGGTCAGTCGACGAAGACTTCTTTAAGAAAGGAAACATAAACTGCGAAACAGTTTTGACATCTAGTCAGGGAGGGATTGGGGGGGTTTAAGAGTACGGGTAAGGGACCCGACAGAGTAGTCCTCAAATGGGGAAAGCACCTTCTTGTCGCAAAGCCATAAGGGAACCATGGTCAGAGGTCGGATCAAGAGTGAAGATTCAACGAAGAATCACCGGGTCTTCCAGGACTCTGAAAGGACTAAGTGGGAAGGGACCCGAACCGAAACTGGGTATTCTCCGGAAGGGGGGGGGGGTGAGGGGGAGAAGTCCCAGGAATCGTCCCTGGGGGGAGTCGTATTTAAAGTTGTCCAGGTACTATGTCGTTCACCAGAAAACAAAAAGTAGGAGGTCTCAACTATTGCGTCGAAATACCGTCCATCCGCAACGAACCAATGATGGGGGGACTGCAATTAACGGACAAAGAGCTTCAACTAAAGATGAGTGGTACAGGGGCCGTCGGTCTTAATAGAGCCCTGAACCCAAAACCAAAACAACGCAATGTAAACAGTTCAGAAAACAAATTGGGTGAAACGACGTCGGAGGGGAGACGGGCGCTCGTAACGAGCCGAGAAAAAAGGGGAAGTTTCAAGGCGATCATCTGCGCGTTTTCGAGGAGGATGGGAGCTGAGATTAATCAGGTCTTCCGTAGTTAATGATCAGAGCACCTGGACGCCAGACAAATCCTAGTAGAAAAACAGCTAGAAAAATTCAAAACATCTTGGATGTCAACGCCTTAATAGCCAGGTGAAATACAACTCTTGAC
>Ga0179593_1485738_pt1 | contig 22406 bp, 17 predicted proteins | sample CZODoug2_1_08_16_FD_185931 | JGI IMG/M metagenome (GOLD analysis project Ga0179593, IMG submission 185931) | Vadose zone soil fungal communities from Angelo Coast Range Reserve, California, USA - CZODoug2_1_08_16fungal (PacBio error correction) | ecosystem: Environmental > Terrestrial > Soil >...
GGCGGGGGCCGCGAGAAATCGTCGTAGCTAGTCTAAGGGGGGGGAAAAGCTCTTCATTATGACCAATAGGACAGGCCTACGCGCTGCGCCTAAAAAGAAAGAAGAAGAGACGTTCCGCGGGGTTTTAAGGACAGAGTCAGGGACGCAGCGCACAGGCTCGCTCCCGCGGACTAAAAGGCCCTCCGAGTCGGGGATTGACGACGTCAGCTCTGGGGGAGCATCACCGAGCCACCCCCCTAGGGGGGGGTGTAGTAAGAAACGGAAACCACACCTCGAAGGAAATCGGCGTGGAGACAGGAAGTCCCTGCCTCGACGTATAAAGACGAAAAAAGGAACTGACTACTATCAAAAAAAACCTCAAAGAGCCGGCCCGAAGACTCTCCTAAAAGGGGAGAGCGAACTGAACCAGCTTATGAACCAACGAGGGACACTAAGGGACTGGCCGGTCGTAATCAATGGGAACACCAATTGGGGGGGAAACGTTCCTCGGCTGGATCGCCTGATACGCGGCGTAGTAAAACAACATACCATGGGTCATTTAGGGAAAGGTAGGAAAAGTCCTCGAAAGGGCCTTCAGAGAGCTCCTGCAAGAGATTGCTGTCCAAAACGGATGTGAGGTCAACCGAAGATCCCTTAGTAAAAGAAGCACGGTTCGTAGTTCGGATGAGTAGTAGAGAATATATTTATGTTGAATAAGAGGAGAGAATAGGATCGAATGACTCGCGGAAGGCCAAGAAACTCCCTCTCGTATCGTGACTTCGCATCAAAAAGAATCTAGTCTAAGAGCTGGAACTAGTACGCCATGGGGTGGGTCGCACTTGTCATCCCCTAAGAGTGCTGGTAGACACGGAAGGCATGTCCCACTCGATCTTAAAGAAACGTCTTACTCCGCGCACACAGACTATCGGGAACGGCAGCCGGGCGGCGCTGTCCTTCTCCGCAAAACGGAAAAACGGCCGCCGGTCTCGGAAAAATCCAAAAAAAAAAACGACTCTTAGAGCGCAAACAGGTCAGGGAGGGAAAAATTGATGCGATGGAGGTTTTCACCGTTGCCGTGGTTGGATTTGAAAAAAGATGTATCTGGGCCGGGGACTTCGCGAAGAGGGGGGGAAACGGTCGAACTACGTCAGCGCGCCGGCTTCCTGCACTTTCCTCGGTAGGACTCTGCGAATGAGTGATCTTTTGGAAAAGGAAAAGTCGACGACAAAAACGAAGTCGCAGTGACGTTGGGGAGCAAGATCAGGGAAAGGGGAGGGTTGGTCCGCGATGCCTATCCGGAATAATCCCGAAATGCGAAAAATTACAAAGTCATCGTAAGGGAAGAAAGAAGAAACTTCTACGTTGAGAGAACCAAAGGTCCACTGCGCTTTCAACCTAGCCTTTAATCCCTCATTCCGGAGAAAGAAAGAGGGTACAAAGCCTGACTTCGTCAAGGGGGGGAGAGGGGGAGCTTCTATTGGGAAAAATAGTCGAGCAACTTCTTAGGTCCTCAAAGGCTGAAAAGAGAAGGATTAGGTGTCCTGATGAAAAAAAGAAAGGGCTCGACAAAAAAGTGAAGGGATCTGACATCTACCGGCAAGAGTAAGATAAGAAGGTTCTTGTGAAAGGAAGATGGGGCCGCTCAACAGGGAAGCAAGAGCATCTGTACCTCCGCTGAAAGACATGAGACCTGAAGAAAGTCTGCTTACACGCAAAGGGAGAGACGGTCGTGGATTAAGGGAGGAATCTTGCAAAGTGATCCATGAGTCCAAAGGGCTATGTCTTTAAAGATACGGCTCTTAGTTCCAACGTGAAGACCTGGACTCGCCGGAAACTGCAGGAACGTCGCGACAGAAACACTCAGGCCACCTCGCGCGAAACCCCTCTTTTAATCACCGCCTGTAAAATTTCACCGGGATGGACAAACGGCGAAGAAAAATCTAGACCGTCGAACAGACGCAATAACTACTAGCTCTCGGGGGAAAGGGGGATTCTCACGCCATGGTGGTGGAAGAGGGCGGAGGTGCGTCTTCGGCAGTCGGACGGCACCACGGCACGCATTTACGTCATTAAGAAAAAAGGACAGCGTCGGTAAATGTTCCTCGATTGCCGCGCGCGTTCAGATGTAACGTAGAGGACCCGAGAAAAAGAATCGGAAAGAAAAAAAAAAAAATCATCGTCAAAAACAATGTGCACGGGGGGGCATGCGCTTGAAGCCTCTGTCTTCCACCGTACCGTAATCACAAGCTGAGAGAAAAGATTGGGTCGGTCACCTCCTGCGGAGAAGGACAACAGCTCATCTAACGACGCACCAAAAAATCAGCCCCCCTAGGATCGGGAGGACTGTTCAAAAATGGAAAGTAGAGGAAGGGAAAACATTCACTAACGATACTTAAAGGGCGCGGGGAGGAAAACTAAAAAGGGAAAGGCGCTTGCAGCAATCTAAAAAAGAAGCATGAAGGATGGGTAAGGAAGTCGCAAAGACGATGAGCAGTCATGCGGGGGAGTGGGACAGATGGGCAGGGCCTGGAGCCGGGGCAACTGAATCACCAAACAACCCATTTTAAACGAAAATCGGCATTCTCAAGTAGGCTACGCGCGAAAACTTAAAGATGGGGGGGGGGGGCTCGGGTCGCTGCGGGCAAGACGAAGGGAATGTGACCGGACTGGGAAAAACGTGCAATGACGGAGAAGTAAACAAAACAACGGAGGGGAGGAGGGGAAAAAAATATACGCAGTTCCGCCGGGCGTCACGGGCACTTCTCCGGTTTGGGGCAACTTCAGGCGAAACTAAAACCCCGCACGCGAAGACGCCACATACAAGGAGAGCCGAGTAATCCTAGAGGATTCTCGTTCATGAAAGGGGCCTCCACCTTGGCATAGCAAGTGAAGGAAAAGGAAAAGAAAATCGTCCAGAGCACGGGAGGGCCTCATGCTGGCGTTCAAACAAAGACTGTAACAGACGGCGTAGTCAATGAGCAAGGGCAAGTTACAGGGGCGGGTGAAGCTGAAGCGGGGTTTAAATACCTAAAAAATCGGGATGTCTGACCTCTTATTTGCCAGTAACCGTCGAAAGGAGGGTTTGGCTTATGGGGGGGAAATCTATATTAGATGGGCTTCCCATTTTTCGCCACAGGAAGAAAGGCCGAGGTGCTGGCTCGGAAGGATTTTAGAGCGGGATGGGGGGGGGGGGACAGACACTTGGAAAAGCGTCATTCTAAATTCCACTTTTAATAGGGGGGAGAAGCGTGGTACTTGAGGGTCGTCTGCGCCTCTAAAGGGAAGGCAGAAAAAAAACCTCGCGCGCCGAAGAAGGAACAAATAGGGGCTCAGTGTTATCGATCTACAAGGAAAATCTCCGAAGGGGAGTCATCTTCTATCTAGAGAAATAAACGCGTCTGTACATGAAAAAGAACCATGTAAAGCGAAGAAGGCCCCAAAGGACTGAGGGGGGGTCTGAAAAATCATTCTTTCCGATCGGTCTAAGTGCCTGCTCAAGATTCGGCGAAGTTAACGAGGGCTTATACCGCGGGGGGATCGATAGCGAGGAGGAAGGGACTTGAAAAGTCATAGTACCTGCCATGCGTAGAACGTTCTGGTAAACATCTCGAGATAAGAACGAGCTCGCACGCGAAAAGGTGGAAAGGACGGAAAATCCGCAGATCGCAAACTGTTCTTCTTTTTGATGAAAGACCGCCTTCCAGAAGGGAGGCGGGGCCAAGTGAAGTGGACCTAGTTCCGATTCTGATCGCAGGGCCCTAAAAACAGGCACCGCCTAATCTCAATCTTATTCCAAAGAGATGTAGTCAAAAAAATCAATAAGATCTGGTCGATTAAGGTTAAGCTTCTACGCATAAACAGGGAAACGTCGAGCAGTCAAAAAGCATTGCCACCTCCCATTTTTACCTATACACAGCGCCTTAGCCAAAGAGAGACACGATTCAACTCAAAGACGACTGCGCAAGACAATAGGCGTTAAAGAAAGATCGGTGGGAGGTTGAGGAATAACCCAGAGAAATAGTGTAAGAGTGACAGCGTTCGACCGGAACCACTGAGAAGGACGACGCCGATTCGGCGCAGGGGGTGGGGAGAGAAATTGTCAAAAGACATCAGACGGGAATACAGGGGGCCATGAAAAAAGGAAATAAAAACGTTGAGACACCCGTTCCCGTGGCCAAACAACGATGCGGGTCAGCTGAAGGGAACCAAATGGGAGTTTTAAGAAGAGGGGGCATAGGCGCCACGGAAGAAAATCCTTTGGTCGAAAAACGGAAGCGACCCCTGCCCGCATCCCGCGCCCCCACCAAACTCCCCCCCCCAGCCAACTCGCCCCCCACGAAGCCCAGCGGGCCGGACCTCCCCCCCTCCTGCCTCGTCAGAGGCCGCCGCCCCCCCGCCCTCTCCCCCACTGCTCCCCCAGGCCGCGTCCTTCATCCCACCTCACCCCCCATTCCCACCCATCAGCCCGCCACGGAGCCGCGGGGCCTGAGCGACAGCCTGGCAGCCCGCCATTACCACGGGACTCCCCGTCCCGTTGTCGACGACTCGGACCAGGCCCGAACCTGAACGCAAGCCCCCACGCGGCGCGATGGGGCATGTCCGACAGACGCGAATCGCCCCCCTATCGTGGAAAAATAAAACTTTCCCTCCACCGGCAAGGACTCAAGGACAAAACTACAGGGTCTCCGAAACTAAAAAAAGAAAATAGAAGCGGAGGAATCTGTTCGAGAAAAAAGAAAAAAAAAAAAAATAGGGGCCTGGAAGAGAAAGGAGAAGGGAAAGCTGGGACAGGCGCCGGGTTAATACTCTAGGGCTGTGAGGAAATCGTCTTGGGATAGGATGGGATTTAGTTTCCTCGAGAGGGGAAAAAAAAACGGAAGGGGTTCTTGCCAAGGGAAGGCTGGTAGGTGATGAATAAGTGCAGTACGCCTTAAAGAGTCTCAGACCTAAAGATCTCCAAGTCGAACGAGAACCCTAGATCTATATTAGGGCTTGAAAAGACCAATCTTCGAATCACGCGGCGATAATCTTCAAGAACATAACGCTACTACAAACGATACAGGGGGGGGAGACAGTCCATGTGTGGTGGGCTAGAAATCATACTTCAAGAAAGCGGGAAGACTATCTCTGCTGGTTAAGGAAGGACTATGGCCTCGGAAGAAATCGCTTCACCATGTTCCGGATCTTCCGACGAGACTGTCGAGAGAAATCCTCGCGGAAAAAGGCTGACAAAGTGGATAACGGACTGAAAAGAAACCAGTACATTTACTGCACAGAGGGATTATCGTTCGACTTCTCGTAAAGGGGTAGGACCCTTGGTCGGGGCGGAAACAAGGTGAGTTCAACATTCCTTCTGGCGAAACGGAGAAATATTTCCTCTTGAGGTCGACCCTCATCCAGCTGACAGCTACTAGGGGTCAATGATCGGCCGAAAAAAAACGAGGTGGGGAACGTTTCTTATGAAAAGGATCGAAAGGCCTGTGGCAATACGGCTGAACGGTAAAAGGCGGGCTTGAGGACGAGGGGGAGGAGGGGGAAGAAAGGTTGGGCTTCGGCCTGGGGAGCGAGAACCGTTCAAGAAAAAACGGGGGAAAAAAAAGAGGGGGACCTGACTTTTCCTAAGTATGCGCCAAGGCCTAGAGTTTCTCGCCCGAGTCGAGCATGTCCGCAGGGCCGTCTCTCAAGGAGATCGGACGATCTACGGAACGAGCGAAAATGGGGGCCCCGATCCTTGCTCCTCTGCCAGAAGTAGGCAGGGAGCATGTACTCCCTGAAGTTCGCTCCCGATGGACAGTCGGACGACGATAAAGTTGGAGAGCCGGCAGGGAAGAGAACCTAGAGCGTGGGGGGCTGGGTATCCAATCTGTAAGAGATTCGGAAACTTCGAAAGGGTTACATGCAAGCTGAAGGAGAGGATATCCGTTCCCAGCGGCGCGGATTGAACTAGAGCGCGATACCCTCGTACGAGTCACCCCAAAACCAACAACCCCGAAACGTGAGCTCTAGTCCCTAGCCACCTCTTCCCGGATGGACTACTGAGGAACCGAAAATAAAACGGGGTCACTACGTAAAAAAGTCGCTGAAAAAGGGCGCAGTAGGTGTAGCGCAACAGACAAGGAAGGAGAGAGAAGAGTCCAGCTTAGAGCACGTCTCACGTGGGGCGTGGGTGCGTGCCACCGGGGGGAACACGGGGTGGGGGGGTCACTCAATACATACATGCGCACTCGGGCGTGCCATGTCTCTATCCAGAAGAAAGCCTGAAGCCACGCAGTGATCGGGATCCCGACATCGAGGTGTAGGGGGAAAAGCTCTCCAAACGCGAACGTGGCGCGACCCCACCGCTACGGAAACGGGGAGGGAGGGTCAGACCCGTAAAAGAAAGAGACCATTCTAACGCTCGGGGCGCCAAAAGGGCTCGAGGAGTGGCTTCGACTCGTCCCCAGAGAAAGCCAGGCCGGGTATCTCTAACGCCGCGGAGAACTGCGTTTAAAGGAAGCTACTGGCGAGGCGCCTGAGGAAAAGATGCCGGGGGAGAAAATCATTTTTTCCAGGATAGAAAAAAAAATCAAAAAGATCGCTCTAAGAAAAAAAAAAAGGGTTTCGCAGGGAGGAACCTCGGGAAGGGGAGCGGTCCCTGAAGCCGTCCACTTGACCTACCGGAAGAAAAGAAAGGGGGGGCGGCCGTACAGACGTACCTTCTCCGCTCGAGGTCGAGGGAGACGGGTTGGGCCCGTTAAGGGGGTCGGGCAACACCTCAACGCGGTGACCTTCGAGGCCAGGAAGGAGAAAAATCTCCCGACCTCGACGGAATCGTAAGGGGGACATGTCGTCCCGACGAGGCCGACGCGGCGAAAACTAATCGGGAACTTCATCGCGCAATCTCCTGCCCAGGGTCCTCTCCAGGGGCCGGCACGCGACCATAGAGACTCTCGCAATGAGGAACGCTGGAGAATCTACGTTCTACGTAAAGCCGGAAGGGACACCGGAATCGACACCGTTCCATCGCAAATAAAAACGCGTTTCTTTTAGGACGATAAAGGAAAATTCAAACGCCAAACTTAGCCGTCCGTCTTCTCTACCCTGGATCCTAAAGAGGAAGGTCTTGAATCGGATCTCTGAGCGCCGTCTATTTGGACAAGAAGACCGGCGCCCTCCAAAACAAAAGCCACCTCGTTGAAACTGTCACCTCGAAACGATGCCAGCTCCTTCACCCGCGAAATTTCTTGGAAAGTCATCCCTCGAGTCCCGGTCCGTCTAGGATAATCGCGAAGCGTCCGCGGGCCTTGAATCCATGTTGCAGGACCAGATGGAAAGTCGTTATCAAGGGCCTTCGGCGATCTCGGCTTAACTAGTGAAGGGTGGAAAAAACGTTCTGATTGATCTGCCACCCACCCACAAAGGAAATCCTGAACCATCTTTAGGGCGGTCAGTAGAGAGGGGTCTTTTATCAGGGGGGGTACACTTTGCGAGGGTGCTGCGAGGGCGCAAAAGAACAAGTCTCGTACACGCACTTGAGCAGCATCGCGGAAAACGGCTGCGAAGAAATGTTCTGCGAGACAGAAAGGGCGCCCTGGCATCCAATCCAAGGCCCCGCAATGGCGCCTTGAAGCACTACAGGAAGTCCACACCGGTCGGGAGGAACGCCGGCGTGAGGGAAATATTGCGCGAGCTCCGGGGGATGGCGGAAGCTCGTCCTACCTTCCTTGTAGAGAGGGTCTAGTCCTCACGGGACGACCGTCCCCGGCACGAAAAAAAACAGAACCGATGCTATCTAAAAACGTGCACCTATTCTAGTAACCCACCGTCGTGGGGGGAGGGGGTGGTCCGAGGGCGTAAAGTTCTTTGACGAGTCCGGACACTGGACACAGCCATCTAGTCCTTAGCGTCGTTCCTCTCGAGTCAGGAGGCCTCACATAGAGCTGTCCCTCCCTCACAAAATCTGTTTTTTGTCCAAAATTACGGGCGAACAAACTACTTTCCGCTTGTAGCATGCCGAAAAGTGCCTTTTTGCTAGGTGATAGACAGAAAAAGCAGTTAAAACGCCAGAAGAAAAGAAGGCTTCGTAAATCGAGGGGGAACAAACCGGTCCACGCGATGTCGCGGAAGAAAAACACTCAGATGGGCATTTTCCAAGAGCCGGGCATTCGGAGGGTAACCTTGGGGGCGGGGGGATGGAACCCTCCGAATCTGCTACGTAATATTTCATGTTCAAGAGGGGCAAAGTCCTCTAGCCAGGATATTGCGGGGGATCTTCTCAAAGGGAATTTGTAATTCCCCGCGACAAAGGTATGCTCTCCAATCTCCGTGCCTGAAGCGCGAGCGTTCCGCACGGGTTAATGGAGCAGACCGCTGATCACAGGGAAAAAACTCATCTTGGCTCGATTAAAACACTCGCGGCACACAAGGCCCCGAGAAGGCTGGAGATCGAGTCTGCGGGCAATAAGGGGCTCAAGTCCGGCGAGGGCAGGAGGGACAACGATCACCTGCGACACCGTTAATCGACGGAAAGCCTTTTAATGAACGGCGCGGCATGTAAGGCCTGCGAAGCCCGGGGGGCACCATCGCAGCAAAGTCTCAGCCAGTCAAATCGGAAGCTCCTTACGGAAAAACTGACGCGGCAGGTTCCGGCGCCTGCAAGAGTTCTGGTCGCCAGGAGGGTGGGCGGATTAACAATGTGTGACTACTCACCCGAAGTTCCATCTTCCGGAGGAGAGTACTTCCTGACCGGCCTGAAGGACTCAAATTAACACAACACTCCGGGTCTTTTCGGGGGCCGAGTTGGGGCCCTTTCTGGTAGCTTGTCGAATTAGCCTCTCGAATTACCACTTCAAGGGGACCGCCAAGTCCAAGGCTCTGTTACCTGTCCTCTATGTACCCACCGTCCCCAGCGGAAAACCCTCAGCACGGCATCCAGGTAAAACGGCGGCGCAGAATCGGACTCAGCATCCGATCCACATCCTTAAGACTGCAAAATGGATAGAGAAGTTTTTCGAGCCATGGGGCTACTGACATCATAGGGTAACTGGAGGAGGATCTCAAAAAAAGGGCTGCTTGGCACTATTCCAGACGACCGCAATTGAAGCGTTTCACAAGGGAACATAAAAGGTCAAGGGGCTCTGGTGAAGGAATCCTTCAGCTTTTCACGTGAAGCCCGCCGAACCGAGGCCCCCCGTCAAGCTCCCGGTCGCCAGGAGGCTCTCCTCGTGGGCATTGCGTCTGTTGCTTGCGGGTCGGGCGCAGGGGAAGGGGGGTCAAAACGGAAGAGCCCTGTGCAAGAGTTGCTCTCTTCAAAGATCTAACAAAATCGTAAGAGGGAAAGGGACAGGATGCGCAAGTTCCCCGGCGGAGAAGGCTAAAGTCGCAGGTTCAACTTTGCCGGTAAAGAAACACCCTCCAAGCTAACTGGAAGGGAACTAACACGCGGACTATCACGTGAGAACCGTCGGAGGGCTTTGTCCGGGGGAGCGTGGGTGGGCGGTCACGGAGCGGTCCATCCCCTACCGAAAGAATGCTCCTCTCTTAATTTTCGGAACCACGCCTGGATCCTGTCCCAGGGGAGCGGGTAGAGACTTAATTCATATCCACTCTGGCGAGCGAAGGACACGGTTTTCAGAGTCCCTTCTCGATTGAAGGGCAGCTATATAAAGTCGCTATGACCACGGGGTTTGAGTGAGGATGTGGGAAGGAGAGGAAAAGAGTGTGTCTTACTGCCGCGGGGGGACCCCCTTTCAAAAAAAAAGTTCTAGTAAGGTTATCTTGGTCCCGTTATTGCCCTTCGAAACCCGCGGATTCTCCCCAAAGGGGAGACGACTTGGAGACGACGCGGGGGGGGAAAAACTTCGGACGGTCCATTTACGACAAAGACCCTCGCGAAACGACACATGAACAAGCTAGGTTCTCAGGTGTCTGGGGAGACTGAAAGCATTTCGCCCAAGGCTGCAAACGGGGATCGACGGAAGACCGACCTAGGCGTTCGTTCTTGCTGACTGGGGTTGTCAACTTCCAAAATGAAGGAAGACCACTTTCTTTCCTGGACGCGACGCCGGAAACGCGATCTAGAACCGTGCCCATGTACCCATACTTCTTATCAACGAGTGTGCGCGCTTACGGGCGGCGCGGGGTATCGCGCGATTCGGCTTCCTGTCTTGCAGGAAACACACTACCCATGAACGCCGAGCAGCAGAGGCCAGGGGGCATATTGGAAATGGACACGGAGAAGGAACTGTTCTATCAGCCTTGGCTTCTCTCTTAGTGCTCGGGTCGACGAAGATTATTAGCTATCGATTGCCCTGCAATGGCTCCGGCAAAACCATTGTCCAGGAAACGTCTTTCAACGCGGGAAGGGGTCACCTAGGACCGCCAAAGCCCTCATCACTAGGCTGTCCAGAGAGGGGGGTTAAAAATCGCGGGAGAAGTCGCCCGAAGCTCTCGCTAACAAGGGAAAGGGATGAACCATGAAATCTAGTTTGCGGGAAGCACCCGGTAGGAAAATAGCGGCCCAGCCACCTAATCCCCAAGCTAACCTACTGCAATCAGTTCGTGGAAAAAATGCAGGCTCGAGGGGGGTGCTGAACGTGAAAAAGAATTTGAACCTGGCACCCGATATTCCTACTCCGAAAGTCTATAGGCCGCCGTGTGAGTCGGGGCGGAATACATGAGAAACAAAAACTCCTTTTTAGCAGCTAGTACATTCGAAGGCCGGTACACGTCCCGTTTTGACAGTATGACATTACAGGCGGTGGGGGCGTGAACCTATTCTGTTTCCAGGGCTCACGTTTAACAGGAGGCTCAAACAGGGACGCAGAAGTTGGCGCCACGTCGGGTGAATCCCCCTACAACCCACACCCCCCCCCCCCGCCACGCTCCAGCCCGCGGCACACCAGGACACGAGGGACCACACCCCGGGGGCAGAAACAACCCCAACATGGGAAGAAGCCCCCCGGCAAATACAAAGGCACCGGGCTCGCCCGGGACAACCGGGAACAACCGCACTCCGCCAGCCGGACGGCCCGGCCCTGTGCCCCCACGACGCCAGGCCCCCACCTCGTCGGCCAAGAGTCCGCACCGTACCGGCCGCTCCCACCGAGAAGCGATCCAGCGTCGCGGAACTTCCGGCGAACAACGCCCGGCGGATTCCCTAGGGGCCCGCATCGCATCCTCCCAGCCGAGGGGGTAGCGGGTCCCGCTACCACCTGTGCGTTCCCGTCCCCCCGACCCGTGGCTCATACAAGGGACGCACGGCCACGCCCGAACGCACGAGCCACCAGGGACGACCCCGCTCAACACACCGACTTTCCCCCCCGTCGCGCGGCACCACGCTCCGACATCGCTTGAACCGCATGGCCACGCAACGAGCAGCGTGGAGTAAAAGCCCCCCATAGTACACCAGCCGCAATCCTGGTTTGGCGGACCCAGCTGCCGTGCAAACAGCATAGGACGACCGGGGACGGAATCCCGAGAGGCGCCACGACAAGTACTGCGCGTACCCTGCAGGAGGCGCGAGATCGATCCGAGGGGAAGCCCGGAAGGAGAAAAGGAGAGGACAGTGGGGTGGCGTGGGGGGCTAACCTTTGGACAGGCCCAGGGTCGGGACGGCGCCTCGACGTGGCACGTCCCAAGCACGACCCACCAGGGGCAAGCCAGCACACCCCGACCCTGACCCATCCGTAAAGTCGGCCAGCGCCCAGCGTGCCGTGCCGCGGCCGATCCGGCGGGCGGTGAGCTTGCGGGCGCGGCTTAAATTACCCGCGTGCAATCTGCCCACGTCACCGTGGCAGAGCGGCACCCGTCAGAGGAACACCGGAGCCCCCTGGGCCTCAGCAAAACACTTTTAAGCCAAAAGGGGAATCATATCCTCTTGCAAAGGAAAAGACGCGAAGGGCTTCGTTCTGGGAACGACGGTGAGAGGGCTCTGGAATACAAGGTACTAGCCTACACGGAACCTCAAAAGGATCCATCGTCGGTGCGCGGGAAGGTCAGACGCCGTTCTTTAACTCGAAGAGGCCTCCCCTTTTCTGCATCAAAGCCTCTTTTATTTTCAGTTCAGCAAGGCCTTAAAGAAAGGAAGAAGAGATGGTAGCGCGCGGTCTCTTAATGGCTCTAGAGAACGGGGGAGTATTGTGGCGGGAGAGGATATCATTATCTAGAAAAATGGGTCTCTAGTTCCTATGACCACAAATACTACCCTACGCATCAAGAGGATTAGACCCGGTGTAAAGAAACAAAGGGGGGTCGCGAAATCCGACTTCCACCGGAAAAAAAAGCTCGCGAGCTATGATGTGAGGCTCAAGACGCATATGGCTTCACGCACTGGAGGCTCCAAAACCCAGACGGACTAAAATAGTAGGAACGCTCCTTCTTTCGGCAACGGCTTAACCAAGGGTCTCTTAAGAAACCGACATTGGCCTCGGCTTTGCAGCCGTATTGTCTGAATCATTCAAGAGTTCCTTTTAGTGGCTCTCCACGGGGTTGGGTTATCGCTAGCTTCGGTTTCATTTGGTGTCCACACCGGTTACGAGCTGAAGGATCGAGATCAAATTTACTCGCGAGGGAGACCTTCCTAAGCGGTCCGAAATAGGTACATCTTAAGTGGGGGCCATCTTCCTCCACCAAGAGACGGGTTTTTAAGGCGAAATTGGAAGGGTGATAGAGAGAAAATAATGTAAGCTTACTTTCTGACATAAAAAGGGGGACTTCGACTAGGATAGGGAGCCGACCGTGCGCGTTACTGAAGGAGACAGCCCGGTCATGAGAGGTCTAGGGAGAGGGGATGCAACTCTGACGGTAATGATTCGTCGCTGCTGGAATACGCTTGCTATCATGTACTCTCAAGACCTCTGGGAAAGCACGGACGCGGGGCCGACAAAACACGAATAGGGGCGAGAGTATAACTTCAGAAAACCTAACCCTAGCTGGATATGGCCGGTTTCTCTCTGCCCAAAGGATTCTTGGTAACTTAGACGGGGCTCTCATTGATGGCTCTACCTTCGAAGCCGGCCGTGCTCCAAAGAGCGAACCAATGATGCGAACGTGCTGGAGACGAAAAGGACCTACTCCTAGAGAGTAAATCGGCTTTCCACAGCAGGTGGAGGGAAGGGATTATCCTTTCTCGAAGAGGAAGTGTCGGGACAAGGGAAAAACTACCAGAAACAAATCCGGTAAAGATAGACACGGAGACATAAGATCTGAAAAACGCATGAAACTTCACTGGGGGAAGAGGGGGGCGCCTAACCGTCTTTGTGTGGACGGCCGGCAACTCCTCTGCAGAAGGAGTGACCACAGTCCAGATTGGACAACGAAAGGGGGGATAATACATTGAGGGATCGCTCTGAAACAACGTATTATTAGAAAAGAGAGGGAAAGTCAGTAACAGGGGGCCTTTGCTTCATCAACTTTTGTGTAGGGTCCCATGGCTATGAAGATGCGTCACTCAAGAAGAGAAAAGGCGGAGGGACCAAAAAAGATTGTGTTGCAACCGAAGTGCCCTAGAGGTGAATCCTTCCAGCCTGGGATTATCTTCTGCTCTCGAGCCGCCATTCGTTTAACGTTTTTCGAAGAATGGGAAGAATTCCGAGACCGAAGGAATCGTACCTTCAGTCGGAAAACCGAGGCTAACGATGATACTCGTTTCTCCAGAAGTTCTCTGCATGAAATGAAGGCAACGTTTTTTCCCGCCTCAGTCTGTGACGAACACGCGGCCGCATCCGTTGTGGGCCGCCCAATCGAATAGAGCCCACAAGCCGCTATCTGAAAATCTACCGTCTCCCCGAGACATCGACCAGAACTAGCGGGCGTCCATAAATGATTCCTCTTATTCTCTGTAAGGGTCTCACAGGGACCCTCGTCCGGCCCTCACCTCCTTAAGTGAGGGGGGGGAGGGCGAGGCCGGGGGAAGACGAAGAAAACTATAATAGGAGACAGATCGCCCATCAGAGAACCGTCGGCCGACGGAGGCATAAAGAGGAAGACCCTCCTTTTTCCCAGGGGAAGGGACCTCCAAGGTCCTTCTGGAGGCAAGCCAGCGCCACCGTCGCGCAAACGAGCTCAAGCCTGAGCCAAGCCATAAGCCTAGAGGGAGACGAACTTCAGAAGAGGTGCACCGGGGGTCACCGTGCCCGTTCAAAGAACGCCTTCACAACCTCGGTGTCAGTGACGATCACACAAACCCAACTCAGTAATATGGGGGATCGCCTCCCTGCTGAGAGTCGGAAAGAGCGTATTTGAAACGCTCTTGAATAGAGAGCAAAAAAGACACTCAATCACCCGTGAGTCCAATCAGGACTCGAACATCCCAAGGCGTACTGAACGGCCCCGGCTAAAACCACTAAGGCTAGAACAAAAACGCTCAGGTCGCCTCTCAGGCTGTGAGTCGGAAGTTTCAAAGACAGGAGGTAGCGCGGGATCTATCTAAAGAGGCCCCGTGAGGAGGATGCTGGACAACGGGGTCCTTTCCTAGAAGGAAGGGGGATCGACCCTCACGCGATCGGGGAGAGATTTCGTGAAAGGGGGAGGGAGGGAGATGAAACCAAACCCTGTATAACCAACAACACTTCTTTCCGAAAATTGAGAGGAGTCAGGTGAATGGGGGGAGATAGGTAATCTTTACCTAGAAATTTATGCGCTTGTGAGACTAAAACGCTCTTCTATCCGGTGCGGAAGGATACTGTTCTCAGCAGAGGAGCACGTCTTCATCGTCAGACTAACTGTACCTCCCTCGATGGCATAAACAAAAAGTTTCTTATCCTAAGGGGAAAGGGCTCGGATGTCCTCTTGAGAGTAACGAAGGATGCGACCATCACAAAGACGCATAACCGATGACGCCCAGGAAAGTATTTTCTTCTGTCGGGCAGAAGCGCCGTTTAGTAAAAGAAACTCTCCTTCGGAGTCCCATAGCCTATAAATAGGAAGCTCCTGCCCGGCCTAGGAAAAAAAGGGGGAATATTGGTTATCAATGTTTGTAGGTGTTAGTTGGTTAGCTGTTCGGGGGAGAGGAAGTACGAAAGGACCGGAAACAGGCTCGCATCGTCCCGAGGGGGGGGGCCTACTGCGAAATACATAAACAAAATAAGGTTTAGGGAACAGCCGCACAAACTGGCATCGTGTGGGTTCCAAATGGTGAACCGAAAAAACACGCGTTTACGTCATACCCGATTTTGAAAAAAGAACATTCAGCTGGGGGGGGGACTATCTCCTATCTATCAAGGAAATGCATACATCAACAAAGGGAGTGGGATAGTCGGGGGGAAGCGACTGTTTCGCTCAGACACGTTCAGAGGCTCGAGCGGGGAATGAATCCACTCTTCCGTGGAGAAAGCAGATTGGACGATCCCAGGGATAGCCTGAGAGTCCCAGTCGTAGGTCAAACGAGGGGTTTCTCGGAACTGGGGGGGGGGGACCTGAGGCGCAGAATCAGGAGGGATTTGGGTGAAGGGGAGAAAAAAAAATCTTAAACGGGGCTCCATACTCTAAAAGGAGGATGAGGCGCTGCCATCGAAAATTCGGCACACAGTAAAGGAGCCGGTCACTGTTGTACCGGTATTCTTTTGGGGTCCCGCCTATCAGCACGAGAACGGCTACAAGAGCATCTTGGCGACTTCTCCTTAAGCTCGGGAAATAAAGCGTCTGAGCGAGGATCGCTGTGGCAAGATTCCCGTAGAGGAAGGGATAATAGGAATGAAAAGAGAACGGCCTCACCTACCTGGGACATCGATATTAAACGTCGCCAGCAGGAGAAAACTTTCGGTCGCATCAACATTAGTGGGAAAAGTTCATAGTGCATACATTTATAGTAAGCGTGTTCCTTCCGCGCTTGCTAGGAAAGAAAGGGATTGCGCGCTCGCGGGGTAAAAACAAAGGATTTGTAGACTTGTCGTCTTCGGAAAAAACCTGCTGCCTTCCAAAGGGGAGGCGCCTGGGGTCGAGAAAGATAAAAGCACCAGGAGGGGAATAAGCTGTCCGTCAGCGCGGCGCTTCGGAACGTTTTCCGAGGAGGGCCCGAAAGGTAACTTATACGCGGCGGATCTTCAAGCAACAGGAAAGGTCGAATAACGAGCTGGGAAGAAAAACTAGTTGTTAAACAGAGGCACATCGTCGAGCAGCACCGGAAATTGGCCAGACACGCAGGCTAAAATAAAAACGCCCTCTCCTCCGGAAACCCTCCAACCCCTGAAAGGGGAGGGACCTGTTCAGATTGAAGGTGGAGAAAAATCATCACTATGTACTCGGAGGGGGAACCATCTTTCAGGGAGAGAGGCTTCTCAACTCGTTCAGACCACCCGGGAGGGAAAGGTATTGGTTTCACTGGGGAAAAGGGAAAATCCTCGTGATCTTAGGGGGGGGGAGCCTTGCCAGTTACTGTACCTCCACCCAAGGAGGCAAAGGTGAAACGCTCGCCGATCAAATGCCAGGAAAGTCGAGGGGGGGAGGACGTCCCATGGGGGGGCAATGCTGTTCTGGGGCTACAAGCGGGAAGGGGCAAAACCGGAAGCCAGGGGGGGGGACAAGCCGCCGTGCACAAACAATCAGCTAAAGAAGGAAGAATAGTAGAGACGTAAAATGAAGCGCACACAGGGCTGGTCGGGTTCTTTCGCTCGGAAAAAGAACACGAGGACCGCCATGACGACAGGACAAACAGAAGGCCAGACAAATGAGAAAGACGGAGCGGATTCCGTGCCCTCCTTGGTTGGAGGGGGTCATTGTCAAGCGCAAGCAACAAAAAAGAGGCCGAATACTTGCTCCTCCGCGTTCTGGGGAAAGGGGGGGAAAACGAAAATCAAAATTCGGCGGGGGAGGAAAATATTTAAGGAAAGGTACGGGCTCTTGCGCAAGTTTTGTAGAATAGTTGTATTCCGTCGCCGTCTTCAACATGGGGGGAGGAAAGAGGATCCAAGTCGGGGTAAAGGAGGGGCAGGGGAGGGGGGGGGAAAAAATGTAAAAGGCTTTCCAGTGGGGGGGGGCCTGCGCGCACCGAAGGCAAGGAGTTTGCTTGCCAGGGGAGGATCTAATACGCGGGTCCTTTCCCCCGCACTCGTCATGCAAAACAATCCAAGGGGATGGAATAATGACGTTTGTACTTGAGGTCCGGAGATAACGAGAAAGATACCCTCTCTCCCACGTCGAGGAAAAGAGAGCTGTTGAAGGCAGTTGTTGCAGGAGAACTGCGCCGAAACTTGTCTCGCATAAAAGAAGGCCGTCGGGCTTCTGAACAAAAGGGGGAGGTAGCCGGTAAACCCATGAGGAGAAACAGATCTTTTAAGATGAAGGGCCGCTCTTTCCGAACAATCCAGTCCCCGCGCACGTTAAAGGAAAAGGGGCATCTTGTTTCAAGCGAGAAAAGGCATTGGAGAGGGAATACCTCCCGGGGGAATCCGGGAGAAAGGGAAAAGGTGGTCGCTGGTTAAAGAATAGCCGTCGATTCGACGCCCTCCTACCGCATCTTCCCCCGAGATAGATCTCCTCAGGCAATAGGGGCCAATTGGTATTTTGAATAGCCCTTCTATCTAGTTCAGGTATAGCCGAATGCTCTCCACAGCGCTACCTCGACAAGGGCGCCCAGACCTCTCCAGATCAAAACGCGATCCCCTCTTTTCCCCTCATCATCTGCAGGGGGAGGAGGAAGGCCGTTTTCACGCGGAAAAGGGAGAGAAACGAAAAAAAAGAGCTCTTCGCGAACAGTCGGTCACGACCTCCCAGTTTAAACCCAAAAGACTACAAAGCAACTCAAGCCCCCGGTATCTTCTCGAACTAAGTAAACTTAAAAATGCCAAGAGAGTGGGGAAATTAACTGTGGAGGGTTTGCATCACTGTCCTCGAAAGGAGGAGTGGAACCAAGTAGACGACGACCGTAGACGTAACACGAATAGGCCGCGGGAGGGCATTAGGACTCCTGCGAAAAGGAAAGGCAAGGGGCGCCTAAAAGGAAACGAAAACGTCTTCGGGGAATGTTCCCGTGTGTACAAATGTGTTCGCCAAAGTCGGGCCCGCGGCCTCCACGATGCGAAAAGGTAGGATCGAAAAGCGGAAAGCATCTGTTTCTTCGGGTTAACCACAAGCCGCCCCCCGGACACCTAGCCGCCGGACCCCCCCGCCGCGCCCCCCATCCCAACCGCCTGTGCGCGGGCCCCGCGTGACGGCGGCACTGGTTCCGCGGGAGGGTCGGCCTACGGGAGGACCTAGAAGCCGCATCCCCCCCCCAAAGACCCAGCCGAGTCGGTGGAGTAACCCCCCCGGGCCCGTACCCAGGGTCCAGTCGTGGGGGTTCCCCGGGGTGCGGCAGGCCGGCGAGATACGCAGGACCTCGTTGCGACGTAGCCAACCCGGCGCCTGGCGTCGAGGTTACCTCGTGATAGCGACAGCCCTCGGGAGGCCGGACAGAGAGGAACACCCCGGCCCCCTGAATAGGGGGGGCCTGCAGGCGTCAGCAGTGCCGCCGCCTGTGGGCGTCCAGTGAGCTCGGACCGCGACGGGTAAGAACGACAACGAGGGGGCGAAGCGGGCGGGGGCGAAGGAGAACGGGCTCCGTCTGGGGACTCGCGACGCACGGCGGGGCTGGAAAGGTGGGAAGGGGGGGGGGGCCAACGCCACCAAATACATCGTGCCTCGACTGCGGGCCGACAGGCCCGCAGACCCTCGGGATAGGGGTGAAACGGGGGTTGAACTCCAAGAGCCGAGAGAGACCAGGGCGCCCCGAGCCCGGGTCCCGGGGGATAGGGGACGCCCGAGGCGAGCCACGATCCGGCCTCGGGGGCGGCAGGGTTAGCGCACCGAGGTGTCGGGCGGAAGAGAAGAAGCCCAACGGCAGAGGGGAACCCAACGCCCTGGACGCAAGCTCTCGAGTGCCATCCAGGAGAAAGACGTGACCCACGAAGGAGGGGGGACGATCGGCACGCAGCACCGGACGCAGAAGGGGCGCCACCCCTAGGGCTCGCCCCGGAGAAAGAAAGTTACAGGCACCCAGAGGGGCCGGGGGATCGGCCGCTGCCACGAGCATCGACACACCAGCGCAGCAGATAGCTGCACCAAAACACTTGACGTGGCACGCCCGGGGACGAGCAGCGGGGAGTTAGGGGGCCTGCGTAAGCGGTTGAACCAGTCAAGGGGTGCGCGGGCGTGACGGTCGTCCGGCGGATTAGTAGGAGAGGGTCCGACCCCGAGGCAGGTGCATCTGCACGGCGCCGAAGCTGCATCCTTGTGGGCCTTTAAAGCTACGTAGCTGCGGGGGGGGCCAGTCGTCCGACCTAGGAGGCGGGAGCGAAGGGATGCACTACGGGGTAGCCGGAAGCGGCTGGTTGTTGGCAAATTGAGCCAACTTCCCTCCGGGGGTGCCAAAAGAGGGAAGCTCGAGCTCCCTCGGATGCGCAGTCGGATCAGGGGCACACCTGCATCTCCATGGGCAGGGCACTCCCTTGGAGCATGCAAAAAACAGTGCCAGCGTCACGCGCGACTCGAAGGCCTGGGGAGCAGGCGGAGGCGTGGCCCTCCCTCCCCTCCGCGCGCGCGGTGGGCGCCCGGGGGGCAAGACGCGGAGAGGGCGCGCACCAAGGAGACTGCCTCCCTGCTAGGAGGCAAAGCCCAAGCCCTGGGGGCGCCCCTAGACGCCCGGGGAGGCGAAATCACGGACCAGCCCCCGTGCGTATCAGGCCTTCCGACCATCCCCACGCGAGCACGGGGACCTCCCCCACGGGGGAGTCCCGGGAGTGGCGAAAAGGAGACCTTTACCCAGGAGAAGCGGGCGAACCCGACTCACACGGCTGGAGTCGCGGGGGATACACCCGCGATGCGACATGTTAGGGCAACGGCTAAACACGCAAGGGTGCGACTGACACAAAAAACCGGCTGTGGGGAGGTAACACGCGGCGACGACCACGGGGTCACCCCACCCCGCCCCACCAGCGTAGCGTCCCGGGGGACCGGACACTGCGATGCGGTTGGAGCCCGCCATGCGCAACAGCGGGGGAGACGACCAGACACTGAAAATCTTAACGCAGCACCACCACATACAGAGGATGACGAGCCCCGAAACGCTGCCTCAGCCAGGAGGCATCGGCCGCAGACTGGGCAGACATCGTCCCCAAGGCCGGCGCACAACCCGACACAAACCGCGACGCGGCCCTGTGCCGCGTATACCAGGTTGCGGGAGGGGTTGACTAGGGTTAGTGGGCTGGGGAGCGATACCGGGGCGGGGGGGGGAAACGGACACCATGGAAGCTCACTCTTAGGTGGCAACAATGCCCGTCCCCGGCCCCGGACGCGGACCACCGGCGCGCGAGCGCGCATCTTAACGTCTTAAGGCCGAACACGCGAGACGACGCCACAATAATCGATCCCGCGAACGTACACGGTGCGGGCCACAAGCCCGTCGTCCCGCTCGAAAACCCGTAGGCTTACCTTGACTGCCGCAACGCGCATCACCCCACCTGTGGGCTGCGATGCCATCATGAGCGGAGGGAGGAAGCTTATCTGCGGTGCTCCTTCGCGGCCCCGGTCCCGCAAGGCCAGCGGGAATGGGGGGAGCGTCTACGCCGCCCGGCCTTCCGGGCGCTGGGGGTGGGGGCCCAGGGGTAATAGGCGCGAGAGGGCACGAGGGCCGTGGGGCACCCACACAGGGGCGGAGTGCAGGAGCGTCGGTACGGGGGGTGCGCGGGGGGGGCTGACCCCCCCCCCCGACACAGTCCACCTTGGACCGCCCGACAACCAGGGGAGCGTTGTGGGACACCGCTAAAAACCCGCGGGCGATAGGCTCGCCGTGCAGGTGCCTCGGGAGCGCCGCGGGAAAGGCGCATCCGGGGTCGGCCATTCCGGCCCGTGTACAGCTGCCGGGAGCCGACGCGGTCGGCGTCCGGACGGGGGTGGGGTGGGTCCAGCCGCGCCAAAAGGGGTCGACGGGTGCGGTTTTCTAGGCCAGCAAAGAGGGGAAAAGACCTGAATTCACCTCCATACCAAGACTTTTAAAAGAATAGAATCGTCTAAAAAGCCTCTCAAAGGCTAGGGGACGAACGGAAGTGTCCGGGGGAAAAACGAGCTCTTTCTCTAAAACCGCGGATTAATACAGACTGCAGGGGGACGCTTCCTTTCGCGGGGCAGCTTCGTGGTGTGAAGGATGTTGTCCTACTCCGGAGAAATCGGAATAGTGGTGTCCTGCAAAAGGGCAGACCGCCTAAGTTTATTAAAAGGGACTTTGCTTAATCCTCCCAGACTCTTGGAGACGCGAAAAAGCGCTGAGTACCGGAAGAAAAAGACTAGCAAATCATGTCTTGCGGGTAACTAGGAACCCTTCTAGAAGAAAAAGAAAACTCGGCGGCGAGTTCCAAAAAAAATCGACACCCAGAGACTGACGAAGGGCTCTGTGGATAGTTGTTGATTCCAAGGGGGGCACCGACCTCCGAAGGAAAAAAGCTAGGTTAAGGCTGCAAAGAAAAGAGGAAACACTTCACGCACATTTAGTTGTGGACTAGGGACGCTCGCGGAGAGGAAACTGGGGAAACGGGCCCGGACAACATTGGTTCGGATATCGAACCGACATGTAACCGGCGAGGAATCGCCCGTCCGGGGAAAATTAATAAGGGGACAGGACGGGAAAGGTTCAGCGCAAATAATTTGGAGGCGTACCGCCGAAGCGGAAAGTTTTTCGGTTACCAAACCGGGGAATCGAACTGGAATCTTCTTAAAAGAAAGGGAGAGACTGAGCATCCGGAGAGGACAGCGGGAAGGGGTATTGTCCACGTGAATGTAAAAAGATTTTAATTGCTGCCGTGAAAGCGACTAGGAAGAGAAGGGGGAATCAGGGTCACTAAGGATGGCTCGACCTCGTACACGCGCCTGAAAAGTAAGAGAGGCTTGCCTGAGGAAAAACTACACAAGGGGATCAGAACAAGGGAGCAGGGGAATTAAAAATTTTCTCATCGCTTCGGAGTTCCCTATTACGATATAAGGGGAGAGGCCGCCGAGAAAGAAGGGAACCGAGGGAGACCAAAGTTAGGCTTCCTACTAAGGTCAACAGACTCCTATAAACTCTAAGAGGGGAGAAGGGACCCGCCGAGTTCGATCGGAAGAAAAATTGAAAAACGTGGAGAAAGTGTAGCAAGCGATAGCGAATTTCCCCTCGAAGGGAGAAGAATCCCTGGTGGCTCTCTGGAAAAAAGGAGCGAAACGGCGGGCTCATTCAAACAGAAAATTGCGAACTAGGGAAGAAAGGACGCTCCCTTTCCGCTGTCTTTCGTCTAGAGGGAAGCGCCTTCCTTGGGAAGCTAAAAGAAAACTCCAGAAAGGAGCAAAGGGGAAAAGCACTGAGATAAGGTTCGAAAACAGCGGGGACCTTCACGGTTGAACGGAATAGTGCCCGTCGCGGTCGGTCGACAAATCATAGGCCCAGACGGAAAAAATCAAAGGCTGGGGGAAGAGACGTAAGAAACTGGTCTGACGGAGAAAAA
>Ga0179593_1282758_pt1 | contig 22404 bp, 31 predicted proteins | sample CZODoug2_1_08_16_FD_185931 | JGI IMG/M metagenome (GOLD analysis project Ga0179593, IMG submission 185931) | Vadose zone soil fungal communities from Angelo Coast Range Reserve, California, USA - CZODoug2_1_08_16fungal (PacBio error correction) | ecosystem: Environmental > Terrestrial > Soil >...
AAAAAGAAGCGGGGGATTTAATGACAGCGACTTCTCAGGAAATGGGAGGAAAAGAAACCATAGGGATGAGAATTTGCCAGGAAAAGGGAGGATGGGGCGAGGAGAAAGGAAGGGAAATCAACAAACTGAAAGGAGGAAAGAGTCCTTTCATCGCCATTGGCTATTTGGGTGGTGCCCGAGGGACCTAAGAGACAAATACATGAGCGGGAATTCACCCCTCTCGCACTCACAAAAAAAGGGGAAGAAAAAGGGGAAATGGGAAGATGCGAGCAGAGGTAGGAAAGATGAGAACAAGAAAAAGATGAGATACTCATTAAATTACAATGCGGACCCATGAGGCATCCTTTTGAACTGTATCTAACTTTAAAGTTCTTGAGAAGGGTTGAGAGGAAAGAGTTGATTGCATTGAAGAAGGAGGCGAAGCATCGAGACGGGGAAACAGACAAAAAGGAGCGTGTTTTGGGCCTGGGGGCAAATGAAAATGGATTCAACGTCGTGATAAGGGAAAAAAGAAAAATACCGGTTCAAAGCAAGGATATAAAGAAAAGAAAGGATTTTAAAAACATAAAAAACTGTGTGAAAACGCGGGGTCCCAAAACCACCCCCCCCCCACCCCAAAACAAACCCCCCCCCCCCCCCAGGGAGTTTCATTATTGAATTAAACAGAGCAGGCGGGTGTTCGGAGGTCTGAAGATGAAAGAACCTAAGGAGCCTACTTAGTCTTTGTGAATAGGGGAATTAGTAACACAAGGGGGGGGGGAGACTCAGGGAAGTTACTCGTACAAGGCTGCCGCATCTGCAACACATCTAAGGGGGGGGGAAGGGTGCTGCCGCAACAGAGCCAGGACAGGAGAATATTTTTCTGACTCAGCGCGGAAAAAGAAACGGGGGAGGCGATAGAGCTAGAAATCGCAGGACATCGCCCACGGCACTCAAGGGCAGGAAGATGCGAAAACTCGGTTTTTTTTATTCGGGGAAAAAACTTTTCTGGAAGAAGAACTTTAAGAACGACCTAGGGAGGGGGGGAGGGGGAGGGCGCGGACGGGGATAGAACAGAGCTGCAGGCTAGGACGGTCAGTGGAGGGGGGGCCGCGGGAGGTACGCTGAATCAAATGCACTTTACATGCCATTCTGGACTTAAAAAGAAAAGCTAATGTATTCTTCGCGAATCGCGGAGGGCAGGCTCCGCGCATGATTATACCGGGGAAAACGGAGAGGGGAAAGGGAAGGGCCATGAGGGGATACATATAACTCGGACTGTTTAAACCGTCAAAAGGTGTACGGGTCAACAGGGGGGCCGAGGGGGTTTTTGCTAGATCCCTGATGCTGAAGATTGAAGGAGGAGCGGAGAATGCGGTCCGGAGGAGAGGGTCGGAAAAGAGGAAGAGTCAGAGGGTAGGGAAATTTTCAACAACTGTAGATTTCTTATTAGGGGGGAAGCGATTGCTGGCGGGTTGGAGGAAGTTAAATTTTGCTGTATTAAAATTGGCGAAAAAAGGGGATGTCGGTATCCTCTCGGGGGCGCGGAGAGGGACACTAGGGTAAAAACGGATTGGTCCTGGGAAGTTACAGTTTTTTCCCGATAAAGGACGGAGGTGTGTAACGTCAACGGAGAAGAAGTCTCCCCTTAGTTTGCGTAACAGGAAGCAAGAAAAGGCGAACGATCAGGGAAACGCCATAAAAGTAGGTCTTTTGACAAAAGGAATGAGTGAAAAGGAGAACGATGGTTCATTGAAGTTTTCAATTGTCGAAAAAAATCTCCAAACAAAACTGGAGAAAAATATGTAGAGAAGACGATTCAAGACACCACAACCAAAGAAATCCGGCAGAGGGGAGAAGCAGCAAGGTGTCAAAAACTGAAAAGTTTCGAGGGGAAAGACGTCGCCATTCAAGGCTTACCAAGGGAAGCAAAGAGTCAGAATTTATATCTCGGTGTCGGGAACACAGCTCAACTTCATACAATTTAACAACACGTTAACCCAAAAAAGAGGAAAGAGGTGCACGAGCAAGAGACAGACCGAGAGAATGGCGCAGTATCCATAGAAAAAACCGACCTCCCCATGTGGGGGGTAGGCGTGGGGGTGGGGTTTGGATAAACAAGAAAATCCACTCCCAGAAAAAAAGAAAAAGCTCATTGTGAAATTTCCCAGACCGTGCACGAAGATCGCCGACCAAGGAAAACGCAGGAACGGCCTGAGCAAAAAAAGAAAGAATTCCCGAAATGACCGCAAAAATCGCCCTACAGGGGGACAGTGGAAAGACGTTTGACCGAAGGAACTCACGAGATCGGATACCGCATGGACCCTCGGCGCAAACCGAGATCCGTGGGACTTTGAAGCATTCAACTCTAAGACGAAATCTAGGACACCAAAAGAATGGTCTAAAGACTAGGAAGAGAGGACGAAAGAATCCCAAGGGCATGAGGCTTCGGAACCGTCAACAAGAAAACAGACAATGGGGAAAGCAGAGAAAACGACTTACCTAAACTCCATGCAACCCGCATGCAAAGGGGAAAAAAATCATATTTTCAAACAACCAGAGGGTAGGTCGAAGAAAAGGTCGTCATCCTGCCGGGACACCTGCTTAAGTGGGATAGAAGCAATACGAAGACTATCGACAAATTGTTTTTAATTAAGGAGCCGTTGATAGGGAAAATTCATATCTTCTTGTTCTCAAACTTCCAGAAACTAAAAACAAAACGTGATGGGGGGTCAGGCGTGGAGGAAATAGACCAGAGTCTCAACAAGGGAGTAATGCTGAGAAAGATAGAAACAGATTAACGAAAGATGCAATCGAATTACAGAAGAACGAAGAAAAGCCCGGGAACAAAACGCAAGGGCGTTCAGGTATTCAAGAATGCACCTTTAAGAATGGAAAAACAAAGGGGGGGACACTCTCTAAGCCAGAGGGTAGGGGAACAGTCTTACCAGAACGGGGGAAGGGATCAATAAGGTGACGGTAATAGGCTTGTGTCATTTTTTTAGAACGACCGCAAACGCAACGAGAGGTTGACAACATAGAAACCGCCTAACTGTGAGGCGGTAACAGACAGATGCAAGGCGACCTTGCGGGACGGCGAAAAGGCAAGCAAAAAGTCTGCCCGCGCGTCCAAAAGGTCCCGAAGACTTCTAGCGCTAAAAGTGATCTAGGAGCCTGTGAGCGAAAAAAAAAAGGCGGATGCGCCACGTCGGGGGGGGCATACGTTCCGTCATATCGTTCATAAAGCATTGGCTGGAATAAAAGGTAAGCCCGTGTGGAAAAGAGTGAGACACTCATCGCAAAGAATCAAGGTGGGGCGAATCAGGAAAAAAGGAGGCACGGCTTAAAAAAAAAAAAGAGACAGAATAAAGCAACTCGGGAGAGGGAGTTGATCCAAGATTTTTTCTCGACTCCCCATGCCGCGCAAGGTACTGCATGCTTCAGGAAAACCAAACTGTCCCATTGACGCTGCCCTGACACCACCGGTTTGTGAAGAAAAGCGAAAAAAAGCAGCTCTCACAACAAAGTAGGGAAGGGGAGTGATCGGCGTGAGAAAACGAAGATGGTTCGAAATTTGTCACATCAAAAAAGAAGTGGGGGAACAGTTGCAGAATCTCTCTCGAGTGCAAAGGGGGGGAATGCGCAGAATTTTTGAAACGCCGACAAGGGGATTGATAACCGCCTGCAAGCGGAAAAGGGAGTTGACTTTCAACACGCATGGAGATGGGGAACCACGGAATAATGGCACTGAGCGAAAAAGACCGATACAAAGTCGTGAGAAGGAAAAAAAGTACGGGGAAGATTTGTTATGCGAAAGACGGAATGTTATAAATATGACGCATGCGCATTGAAACGAGAGCAATGCGAAAGTGCCAAAAACTAAGCGATAAACATGAATCATGCGGGTCCTGTAAGAAAGGCAAGGGCCTTGGGGTAAGGGAAAGGAATAGGTAAAAAAGAGAAGGAAAATACGAAAGGCGAACTAGCTCGGGAAAGCACAATGTACATGGATTTGTTCAAAGGGAGCTTGGGACTATTGATTGCTAAAGGGTAACTCAAAATATGTCCGAAGGATAAACTGCCGTTCTGGTAAAAGCCCAGACAAAGAAGGAAAAACGATCGACGGGAAAAATGGTTGTTAACCGATGTGAATAGGAATGGCGTGAGAGAAAATCTCCGGGGGAGTTTTCGGCTTTTCGGCGGGTGAATGCCTCAGAACCACTAAAAGAGGTGGTCAATCTGAGCGTAGGGAGGAAACAACAAACGAAACGGGTTGAGGTGGACGCGTAAAAAAGGGCTGTCCCCGAAGGACCACAAAATCCAGGAGGGGTAGTTTAGAAAAAATCGCCATGATGCATCTGGAACAGTCAGCAGTGGAACTAATACTAAAACATGAAAAACTTGTGTATGAAAAAAGAGGCTGAAAAAGGAGCGTCTCTGCCCATCCAAGCCGGCGCAGGATGAAGGACGACTGGAGGAGGGTTTGACATAAAAGGAGGGTGTATTTTTCTTCACTATTCGAAGAACAGACGTCTGATACGGTGGAGGCTCGCGTGCAAAGTATGGTAAAAAAGCACAAGGAGGGATGGGGGAGGAGGTAATGAAAGGGGGAGGGGTGGCGAATATCCTTCCCTTGTTCAGGAGATCTTAATTCAAAGCGGAAAAACCAGAAAAGGTATTCCGAGTCTGCGAGACCATACTCGGCAGACATGGACTCCGGGGAAATGATCAGAAACGACAACGGCGAGGTTTGAGGGGGGGAAAGGCCATGAGATAACCGGAAGTAGGAGGGAGAAACACGGGGGAGAGAAGTAGAGGCCCTATTTGTTGGTGGCTATAAAGACCAGGTATCTAAGATAGGGATAGCGGAATGGAATCGTCCGTCTGCTCGTCGACGGAAAGAAGTCCAACTGAGAGGTTGAAGGGAGGAAGAGGAGGGTCTGGCGGGAGGGTGGGGAAGGAAAGATCCATGGGCACGTCTGAGACTATGGCTAACCGGATAGTTCTTAGAGGAACGGTGGCAAGCAACGAGCGACGAAAGGGAAAAGGGAATGGATTTGTGGGGGGACTGTCCAGGTAGAAATTGGGATGAGGGGGACCTCAGACAAACGAAGAAGGACTCCAAAGCTCAACTTATGAATTGCAGTCCCGGACCTCCTGAGAATGAAAAACACAGTTAATAAATTCTGTGCCAGGAGAATATTAAACGCTACGCTGTGAGCTTGAGGGTACCAGGGGGTGAAGCCGGGGCAATAGGGGATCAAACACAAAAGAGGAAAAAAAAGGGGGAGAAGGTCCACAACTCCCCTCCAGCTAAACTCGCATATGTCAAAGTCAAAGTGAAAAAAAGTGTCCGAAAAAGGGGGAAACCCGGAGGAAAGGGACACGTACCGAAGGAGAAGGGTTTGGAGAATAAAAGCGTTGTCGTAGGAAAAAAATCACTCTCGCCATTGGAGTAGCAACCTATTCAAACCAACGCGTAACCAGAGCCAGCTCGAAAAAGAATCACCGACAGAAGAGAGGGCGCCATCAATCCAAGAAACGAAGACCCATGGGGTACAGGAAAATCAAAAAAAGCAAAAAACAGCTAGAGACAATAAAGACCTGAAACCTTCAAACATAAGAGGGGGAAGAGCTTCACTCAAGACAAAAAAAAACTCAAAGAGGAGTCGCATCCCCGGGCTAGAGGAGAGAAGAAGAATCGAATCTAACTTGTTCACGGAACTACAAATTTTCCAAAACGAAAAAGGAAATTCCAAGGCCCTCAAAAAGACCGTTTAATAATCATGCAAGGGGAAGTCCATGCGCCAAAAACTCAGAGAGTGGGGGGAAAATAGAGAACAGGAAGGATACCCGTAGCCATTGGTTTGGGGACCCAGAAATCGACTCTCAACCAATCAAGGGCATACAAAACTTCAAAGGGCCAAAGAAATACAGCAGGCGAGTCTGGGAAAAAATCATCCCAGAGCAAGCGCAAGAATCAAAAGAGTCCAGAGAAACGGGGAGGAACGAGAACTCTTGCAGCACAATCCAACTGGCTTTGTGAGAAGACCCACAGAGGATCATCCTTACGAAGTGGCCCGTGGTGCCGAGAGATCGAAGAAGGGGTTGAATGCGAGGCGAGAGAATGACCCCGGAAGCGTACTTCAGTGCTCCTTGGCAGACGGGTACCCTCAAACGAACTTAGATGGGGGGGGGGAATCTTTCCATCAGTTTGCCTAAACCTATCCTAAAAAGTAGTGTTCATAGGAAAAAGCAGCGGAAACGGAGGAACCAAGAGCTCCATCTGGACAATGAGAAGAGAAAGAGCATAAAGAAAAACCCAAAAGACGTTAGCAATCCGGAACCGCACCCATCAAAAAACTGTTGCAAACAATTTGTAAAGGACCGATTTTGGTAAAAGGTCGTTGTCTCTTCATTACCAGAGATTTCTCAGAGAGAATATTCTGGGTTGAATGGGGGTTCGAAAAGAACGCAAATCTCCAAAGCACAGTCAAATTTGCAAACAAGGCAAAAAAACTAATTTGGGCGGGTCTTGAAACCCGATCTGAGGCGGGCCCTTGGTTCCAAAGCCAAGCAAGCGAGTCAACCCGAACGGAAGAAAAAAAGGAAGAATCCACTCTCACGGCTGGGAGACGCATTGGAGAGGGAAGAGAATGGAAACTAGAGCCATAAGGCCTCAACTCATCGCGGGAGGCTGGCGGGGTCCTCCTTGGCTGGGTGAGGCCGAAGGAACCTTGAGGGTTTCGTGGGGGGTAAAGGGTCAGGGTCGTGTCTTGGGAAATACGGACTGAGGGAGAGGAGGAGGGGGCTTGTCTATCAGTGAAACGCTGGGTCTCTGCAAAAGAGCTGAAAGAAAAATGACACTGAAAATGGATGAAAGGAACTCCGTCCAAGAGGGGAAGGCGGGGGGAGGCAAATTCGCAGAAAAACCGGAAGGCCTTTGGACATGAAGACTAAGAAAATCAGTCGAGGAATTAAATGCGGCACGTTCATTTCAAAAAGCTTTCAAGGTTTTTCTCGAACCCGCTAGAGAAAACAAAAACAAATAGAAGATGATTTTGAGGTAATAAAAACAGATTACGGGGAAATTAAAGATTAAAGTGTAAATTAATCCGGACGCAGAACTCTTGAAGGGGAAGAAAAGAAGAAACTGGGGGGGCGTAGAGAAGAAAATGAGGATCAACGCCGGAAAATCCTGACATTAGACTGGATCCCGAGGGAATTTTTTCGGGGGGGGGGGGGGGGGGGGGGGGGGGGGGGGTGGGGGGGGGGGGGGGGGGGGGGCGGAAAAGCAGAAGAAGGAAATCGCAAAAGAAAAAAACTCAACCTCTATTGAAATACTTCCTCCAAACACTTACTTTACAATATTAATGTCTGAAATAAACCAGGCGATTATGCAACGATGATTAGCATCCATGGACCGGAAAAAGGATAGTTCCTAAAGCTAATAAAAGATGATCTACCTTTGCTGATATGGTGACCGCTCGGCATATGCTGGCTTGTAAAGGGAGAAGTACAGAAATGCGAAAGAGACGAGGACGGGAAATAAGAATTAAGCTTTTGCCTTGGGGGCAAAGTTAGTAGGGTCTCGGATAATGTAGGGATGAAAAAAAAAGGTACAAGACCTGGACTAGCCAGGTCATGGTGTAGAAGAAAAGAACAAAAAGATGGGGGAAAAACAAACTGGGAAAAATTTGGGAACCCTGTCCATGGCATTTCGGAGCTGCCCGCTCTGCGGTGTTCGGCTTTCGGCGATTGATAGACCTCTGAGCCGACGGAAGAAGCTGGGTTGAGAGTCGCTGAAGAGAGGAAACAAAATCAGCTTGAAGAATTCGGGGGGGGGTCTCTTTCCATTCTGTCCCATAACAATCGAAGGAGTTTTGCGGCCGAATGACACATGAGAAGGAAGGAAGGAAGCATTGAGGGGGACCTTAGAGAAGACCTTAAACAATAAAATCGTAAAGAAGATTGATTCTCCCACATTCCACGAGGGCACATGAGTAAGAGGTGGAGAAAGTTGGATGTGCAAAACAAATATTCGGTCCCTCAAGAGTCAGATGGGGGGAAAAAAGGATCAGAGTTGAGTTAAACATCATCTGCGGCGAGGAAGGGGCCTTTTGGCGAGCTGCGATAAATGCCCAGTTAGGACTCAAAAAAATCGTAGAACGAAAAAAGAACCAAAGGCTACGGTGGATGCCGAAGGGGATGAAGCCATCGAGGGGGCCCATGGCTCAAGATATCATCGAACGGAGCTTCGTTGGAGACGATTACTTCGTATTACCTAGAGAGGGGGCAAAAGGTTAGGCGTGTAAGAAGGGGGGGGGCCGAAGGGGGGCCGAGCAGAAGATCAGATGCATGAAAAAAAAGAAAAGGACAGAGGGGGAGGAATCGGAGAGGTCTAATCTGCTCTTCATCGATCACTGATATGTGTGGGGCATATATGGAGAGGGATCCATTTAATGAGGTAGCTGGAAGGACGATGCGCAAGCGTAGAGGTCGGATCCGGCTCGAGGGGGGGAGGTGCAGGGAATCTTTTCCTGTTACCATTGTTATGAAAAGGGTGGGGTCTCTAGGAGTTGGTACGTGTATACCAGGAATCAAGATGCGGAACCGGCGGGGGCAGAAACGGACCGATCGGGTAAAAGCAGAAAAAGGGGGAAAAAGAGGGAACGACTTATTGACAGTCTGAGCTGGAGAGTGGAAAGGTAATCCTCAAAACAAATAGGAGATAGAAAGGATTTTAAAATACACCAAAAAATCAGAAAACCGTAGTCCAGCAGTCCTTGTCAAAAATGAGTCAGTGAGGAGGGGAATAAGCTCTCCTTTGAGGGGTGGGACAGAGCAATCTCAGGCAGATGGAGAATCGCGGCTTTGTCCGATGACAAACCGATATAACTAAGAAAAAGGTACCACAATACTGTACACAAATGAAAAAAGGAAAAAAAGGAACAAACTCGCAACGGAAAAACGAAGAAGGATAAGATCAGCGTGCCATCTTACAAAGAAAAAGGGAAAAGTGATAATGTAAGCCCAGGCCAGACAGAAGCTGAAATCAAACATGCGTTAAAAATGACAAATCAAATAAGACAGACCGCAAGAAAAGAACAGCCGAATGACGGAGTCGTACAGCATCCTGGAATTCAGAAACCTCGTCCCTAAGAGTGAAACCCGCCCTACACAGTTAACCTATAGAAGGGGAGACCTCGCTCAAAAAAAAATGTGGTCTGGGATCAGCGCGAGAAATGCGAGCCGGAGGTTGGGTACTCAGTCCTCCCTCTTAGGACAACGGGGACGTTTTGAGGAATCAGCATAGTCTCAGCTCTAATAAAAAAATCCGGGATGAGCTTAGCGTATAAAATCCCCCCTGGAAACGAAACCAGCAAACCGCCAGGAGGCTCAAAGACCAATCAAAACAACTGCAAAAGAATCAAAAAGTACATGTTGAATAGAAGATGCTGTGCAGAACGAAGGGCTGTTGCAACCTCAAAAAAAGCGGAAGAATGCTGCAATCAGTGGAATCGTCTTCTAGATCAAGAGGGCAGCAGTTTGTAAGAGCTTCTTTCAGGACCCATTCACTCTTGAAAAATGCTCGCTCCGGCAAAGCAAACGAAACGTAGGAGGGGGGGTAAGATTCAGAAAGAATTGTACATCTTATGCGAGAGCCAAAGACCTGATCAACCCCCTTAAGGCGGAAAAAAATCACAGACACTATTAAAAACCAAATCTCAGTAGGCTTATCAAAAGAAATCGCAGAAGGCATAACAACGCACGGAACTGGTCAATTTGGAATGGGCAAGACACTAAAATAAATATCCAGGACGGGTGCAACACAAGGGTTACACGTTGGTTGTGACAAAATTTGGTCAGGCGTCTTAAAAAGACCTGGAGATTCAAGGGGCTGGAAAGTAAGGATTCTTGGAAAAGTTGGACAAGGGGGAACCGCAAATCCTCCAGAGCAAGCCTCATTATGCCAAGTAAACAAACCGCATGGGCTGATGAAGCTATAGGCAAATTGGTCTGTCTAACGGAAAAGCAAAACTGAAGCGAGGCACCAAGGTCCAAAGGAAGTACAGGAATCAAAAAGAGAACGGACGCCTGGCGTCCTACTTGTAAGGTTGGGGGGGGAAACCACCACCCCAAAACCAAGCGAGTTTCATACAAAGCCGCCAGCTTTCGCAAGAGTCAAGGGAAAAACTATGGTAACGGAATGGGGGCGATGACGAGAGACGACAAGAAATCGGAGGGGGGGAGGAGGCCAAGGGAGGGCTGCTTTCACCAACTATCCAAAAAGGAACTCCTGGTAGCCTAAGGACGTTGATCGTGTTGTAGTCGAAAAGAAAGTCTCCCGTTTTTTCCGGGAACTCCAGAGAGGAGAAGGTCTCAAGGCCCATGCCTGAAGGCGCTTGCGTTAAGCAACCATCTTCCTTCAAAACTTCGATCAAGGCAAACAACCAAAAATGATAAAACTAGAGAGAGATCGTATGAGCAAATGTGCGGGAAAGCAAGAAAAGGGACAGGGGAAATCGGAGCCATCGGAGGGTGCGGAGGAAGCGAGACTTGGACTAAAGAGTGATAACCCAGAGACAAGATTGGCTTTCTCAGCAGTGGCGTTTGGGGTCGACGCAAAAATAAACAAAAAAGATGCGCTGAGTCAGTATAGAGACAAGAGCCAAAAGGGGAAAGTTCATTTTCACTTGAGAGTTCGAAAAAAAGGCTTTAACGATTAGACGGCAGGACGCATGACAAGAAAAAAACAGTTGAAGAGCCGTGAAAAGAGAGAAGAAAAAAGAACACGAAGGAAGAGGTGGACGTGACCGGGGGGGGAAGACGGAAGTGTCGGCAGGTGCTTTTTAATTAAGAACGAATCATCGGCTCGGGACGAAAGTGAGGGTTTTGGGGTGATGACGGGGGCGAAAGGAATTGGCGTTTCGGGAGAAAAAGGAAAAACAGAAGATGAAAGAAACATAAAATATCCAGGACCTTGGGAGGCTAAACTATGTTAAGACGGGAAAGGGGTACGCAGTTCAGGTGGCATGGAGGATGCCAGAAGAAAAGAGCCGGGCAGGGGGTTCTGCTTTTCTGCGGGGAGGATAGGCCGAATAAAAAATTGATAAGCTGGGTTCGTTCTTTAGGAAAAAAAGTAAAAGGGGGGAACAAGGGTGTGAATCATTCTGGGGGATAGGAACCGGGATGCCAAAAAACCTAACGGGGAGGGAGGCAGAGCTCCAAGATCATAGGAACATGAAGGGAAATTGCCGGGTGACCTTACACCAGCAGGAAACCAGGGGTAAAGGCGAAGCGGAACTTCACGGGGCAGAGTAGGAGAATCTTGGCATAGCGGTGGGGGGGGTGTGTTCAGAAGAGAATTCGGTCCTAAAAGCTGGGCAGAAATGGGATTGAGGGTGAGGGCGTTCTTGATTCTTCCACAAACTTCTTCGGACGAAAAGGGCGATGGGCCTCAAGGCCAGGTTTAGAAAGGGGAAAGGAGTAATTGAAAAACCGGAGAAAGGGGGGGAGCCGATGGGCTGCGAGCAATAGAGTCAAGGGCAAGCTCAGACGGCATGAGAACGCTTATCTTCGGGGTTTGGACGCGAAAGAGGCCATCTAGGAGTGGAACGGTGTAGTCGAAACCTGGAACAGAAATAAGACAGAGATGGATGAGGAAGAGGCCGGGGGAGTCTGAGGTCCTAGGGGAAGCGGGGGAGAGCTGGCGTCGAATTCGTAACTTGGAAAAAACAACTTAGAGGGGTCGGATTGTGGCGTGCTGGGCTTTAGGAGTAACAGAATGGGGCGGGAGTCTGAAGAGGGGGAAAAGGTATATTGACGTGTAGCCTTCTGAGGGGGAGCTTGCTAACGGAGGAATGGGAAAGTTTGCATGGATATTTGGATACGGGGCGCGGGAGTTTAATTCTGGAGAAGAACGCAGAGTCTCAAGGAGAAATCGTCAATAGCTACGGGTAGAAAAAAGAAACCTTGAAGAAGAGTTGGACAAGGACTGATTGGGGAACGAAAGGCAACTGGTGAAGCTTGAGGGGGCCATTTGTCTCTCGCCTCCAAAAAAAATTTATTCTGAAAAGAGAAGTAGACACCCAAAGGGAACACCGGGAAGAGAAAATCACGTGCGGAGGCAAGCCTTCGGGTTGGTAGACTATTCTTCCAGTTCGACTGGGAAAACGATCGGGAGGGGCGAAATTACACTTTACTGGGGGAAATATCGAAAAGTTCAGAGGAAACAGAAAAGTCGTACTGGGAAACCACTGTAGTCATAAAACCAAGATAAAAGAAAGAGCACGAGAAAAGCAGAGCGTGGACCTACCTCAAGAAGCTGGAAATCGAGTCCAAAGACCGCCCCCATGTTAGGAAACCATCTCCCGCACAACTCGAAGAAAAATCACAAAATCTCAGTTTTGGGAAGGACATAGACCTTCGACGCAGTCGCCCGAACGCTGGAAACTGAACGCGCAGGATCCACACGTCTCCTTCATCATCCCAATGTACTTTCTTCAAAGAAGGACTCTATAGCACCGACAAAAGAAAAATCCGACACCGAGAAAGGGGATAGAGCACAAAAGAAAAAAGGAGCCGTGGGGGAGGTTATGATCATCGCTGAACAGCAAAAAACCAGTCAAAATGAAAAATCGTAGAACGGAATGGGAAAGGAGAAAGTCGCAAAGCTCTACGACTCCAAGGGGAAGAGCGCCCGTCCCCTCACCAGACCCAGGAGAAAAGGGTGAAACCAAGCAGAAGCGAGGGCGAAAAAGAAAAGATAAAGACAGGGACAAAAATGAAAGAGAAAGTCTTGGAAGGGACCTAGAGCAGAAAAGTGCAAAATCCAGGGACTTTTTCTTCAACTCCTCAAAAAAAAAAAATCCGGCCTTCAAAAACTGGGGAGAGAACAAAGTCTACGAAGACAAAGAGGGGTGGGGTTTTTGCAAGGCTCTGGAGTCAGGAAGGGCACCCAATCCATCCTGGTAGGGAGCTTTAACTAAAACCGGGATTGTGGGGAAGGGCTTAAAGCAGGGAAGCTGTAACGAGAAAAGAAGGAGAAACCAAAGGGGCGAAATGCTGTTCATACTCCTCATCAGACCGGAGGAAAAACGAAGATCAAATACATGATTCATCAATCGCATAAGATAAAAAGGGGACTGGGGAGGAATTTCAAAAGTCGAATGAAGAAAAGAAAATAGAAAGGACGCGTTTTGCCAAAACCATTGGACCGGCACTTTTTTTACCAAGAGCTTCTGACACATGGAAGGGGGGTTTCCCAGGGTAAGAAAAGAAGGGTCAGGGAAAAACCAAATGGAAGAAAGGAAAAAGGAGCAATTTTTGCCCACAAGGCACAAAAGAAAGATGGAGGAGTTAACCAGAGCTGCAGGGTACCTTTCTGGCTAGCACGGCAACCTGACCGAGCAAAGGCCGCGGCTCGAAAAGGCCGAACCGATCTTCAAGGGGGGGGGATCCGCATTGGGGGAAAAAATCGTACCTGGGCTTCGGTTCAAATCACGAACTGCTTTTGGGTCTAAAAAAATCAAATCCTTGGATTAGTCTGAAAAAAGGGAAAAAAAAATCTGGGGTAACGGAAGGGTTGTGGGAAAGGGAGAAACAATAACTTGTTGTTTCTAATGCCAGGAAAGCCGGCTAGAAACAAAAATCATAAAACGGTCCAGGAAATGTAAAATTAACTCCTGTGCAAAAAGGGCGCGGGGGGATACCCAAATTGCTGGTCCTACTGCAAAAAAGAAGCATTGGGAACAATGCAAGCAAGGGCGACTTTTCTATTCAGAAAACCAGAACTGGTGCACTTGAGGAAAAACAAAACTCAATTTTTCAGGAAGCCCCGAGATAAACCACGGGGAAGGGAGAGGAGAAAGAGGGAAGAGGAGATCAGGAGGGAGAAAAAGCGGGGCGGATTGAAGCGACTTCATCCTTTACAGGGAGAGACTGACCATCAGCTGGCTTGGGAGTGGAGCTACTTGGGGAACCAGAGGGGAACCCACCGACGACAAATGGAGGGAGCAACCCGCAAAAGCTCACTCCTGGTCATATGAGTGTCTATTGGGTTGGGAATCCGCAGAGGGGGACTGAGAGAAAAAGAAAGGAGACTTAGTCGTCACTCTCGTAAAAACGAAAGACCAAACACGGACGTAAAATCTTTAAAGGAGTGTAGGCTAAACTGGGGGGGAAACGATTAACCAGACCGAAGAGTGGCAGCATGACAAACTAAAGGTGACGACCCAGGAGTCAAAGAACGGATAGCGGGAGGGGAAAATCGCATTGCGGACCTGTGGGACCGCGGAAAAACTTTTGTGACTTGGTTGAAGTACAAGCGAAAGCCATCGATCGGAAAGCAAAGCACCAAGGAAGCAATTGGAAGGGGGCATGACGGGGATCGGAAAAAAATGGGAGGTTAGGAAGAGGTTGACCAAAGATTACCCTATCAAAAAATATCCACGGGGCTTAATCCCGGAAAACAAAGGGAGATAGGACAGAAGTGGAAAAAAAGGGGTCATGGAGTGTGGCCGGAGCTGAGGAAAAGGACAAAATCCCGGAGGGGGGTCTGCTTTTCGCTATTGGGAAAGCTGAAAAGATGGCCACTGGAATCTTGGGTTTCCCTATTGAGAAAAATCTTCTACGGGTTTGAAGGAGTGTATGGGAAGCTGGAAAGAGATTGAAAAAATAGAAGTGTGTGTGGGGGGACCCTGACCTCTCCAAAGGGCATAGGAAAAGAAGCAGTACTTTTGTCAAATGAGAACCCAGCCTAACCCTTTTTGGGTCTATATAGGAAAGAGCGATAAAACATGAAAGAAGGGGGCAACGGATTAAGACTTCCCCCATGGGGTGGGCGTGCATAACTCAAGTTGTGCTGGGTGAAATTCAATCAACAACCTAAACGACTTGTGTTAGATGCGATGTTAGGAGTTGCAAGCAGCGCAAGAAGTGACAATGTCCGCGATGGGAAGGACGCCACTAGGAAGGAAAATGGATGGCAGGAGAATTAGATTTGAGTACGGACCAGAAAAAAACAAACGTGTGTTTTATGGTAGGCCCACAGAGTGTAAGCAGCGCATGATCAAACACGAGATGATTGCGCAGGGAAGGAGTATACCGGGAGGGGAGTAGGGAAAGGGGGAGGGGGAAGGTGACACCTGTATAACCGAGGGTGCGAAGACTGAGAGTCTCTTTCTCATGCATCAACCAGGAGGCGGAGCATCGTCGAAAGAGAAACACACTGAGAGGTGAGGGGGATGGAAGATGAGGAAGGGGGAGAAAGGGGGCGTAAGGGTCTTTATTAAGATGGCCCACGGAAAAAGCTGGTCCTAACTCCTCTTTCGAGATGATCAATGGGTCATGGGAGGGACATCCGTCAGTCGCGAGGGGGATGCGTTGGTCCCTACACTCCGACGATAACGCACAGACAAAGAGAAGAAAAAAGGGTAAGCCAAAGGAAGCGCACTTACCCTCAAAAGAATAATCTTTGACAAAGACTGATTTGACGAAGGGACGGTGGGGAGACTTGAAGGGTGGAAAGGTTGAAGAGAAGAAAACAAAACCAAAGGAGGAGAGGAAAAAGATAGAGGGGCGTCGCCACCCAGACAAAAAGAAGCCACCCAAAAGCACTCAGGACCTTTCCAAATGGCTTCTTCTGCGGGGGTACCCGATCAAAAAATTCGGGAGGCCCGGGGGAAAAAGGAGACTTGGAGCAGGGCTTGGGAGAAGGGCAAAAGAATACAAAGACGCGTACTGAAGGACCAAAGGTACTTTCCCAAATACCCCTTACAACCACCAAAGAGTCCAGAAAAAAAATCGAGAGATCTAACGCTGGGGCAGCCCGAGGGGAAGACACAAACCGAACAAAGGGAATCCTAAAAGACAGAACTATAGGACATAAAGCCGAACTCAGTGGTGAATTCCAGCCGAAGACGAGTGAACGACCGTGCCCAAAACAAGAAAGACGCCTCCGACTCTAAATGCAGCATCCAGGAAATCTTCTCTCAAAACCTGGGCCTCGAGGGGGGGGAACCGACTAAAACCGGTGGAAGAGAAACAGAAGAGATCAGGTAGAAGAGTAACACCGGCAAAAACCGCAGCTCCATGAGGGTGCTTAAATTCACTCTAAAAAAAAATAAAAAGGATGCAATGGGGTGTTGGGGAGGACTACATCGAAGACGCAGCAAGCTACGAATCAGGCATGAGCTGCGACCTCACTAACCCTGAAAAGGAACCAAAAAGAAAAAGTGTCTGGAATAAGAAAAGAGCAAAAGGAGCAGACCGAAACCATCCCATAGCAGAGTGGAGGACCTAATAGTGGCTGGAACATCCAACTTGCTGATGCAAGCCTCCAAACCGGAAAGTCATACCGACCCCATTGCCGGGGAGAGAAAGCGCTTACAATCTATGACTAACAAAAGGGTGTGAAGAGGGAAGGCAAGAAAACGGCAAAGGATAAAGGGAAAGAGAAAATCTTGGGAAGGGAAAGCAGCAAACTAAAACATTTTGTTTTCTCTTGAAAACGTGAAACGACCCCCAATTCAGAGAAAGGGACGAAGGGGAGGTGACATAGAAGAAAGAACTAAGAAAGGAAAGCTCCAAGTCTTGATCAGGCGAAGAAATCGCGAAATAAAGAAAACGCAACACTATCTTTTAAAGTCGCAATCCGCATGAAGGAAATGCAAGGGGAACAAATGGGAACCGTCACAGGGGGGTAAAAGGGTCGGGGAGGACTTTAACAGCCTTGGGCGAGGGGGGGACAACAGGCTGGGACGTTTCTTCTTTTTCCTTCGGGAAACCGCAATTCGAAGGAAAGGACTCATGGGACCCAGCAAAAAACGAGGGGGCGCGAAAAAGTCGCAAGGAGGAATTCTCAAAACGGCAAAAAAAAAAGATGACCGAAAGGAAAACATCAAAACGCCATACCCTTTCCAAGTGTAGCATTGGGAAAGGAAAAAATTTGGGGGACTCGGGGAGAGAGAAAAGATAGAGTGAAGAATCGGGGTAAAAAGCTGGGGCTTCTGAAAATGAAGAAATTTGAAGTCAACGTGTGGCGAGTGACTACTAAATCAAAGCTCAAGAGAGGGGAGGGGGTCAGGAGGAAAGGAAAGAGACGCACAAAAAAAGAGCAAAATGAAGGGGGGAAGACTCCGGGAATGAGGCGTTGAGAAAAGCCTTTGGTCAAACACGAACCTTCTGAACCTTTAGATGATGACGATGAAATCAAGGAAAGAAGTGACATGTCAAAGGAAAAAACCAGGAAGGGGTCTTCAAAAGAATATCATCTCACAAAAAAGAAGGGGAAGGGGCGTGATAACCATTAATCTTTACATGATTGAACTTCGTTACATGGAGAAGCGGAAAAAATGGAGGTGGGCAAGAGACAGGGGGGGGGACGAAAAAGTGAGGGGGATGCAAGCATGAAAGAGAAAGCGTTCCTTTCAGCACGCAGTGGGGGGGGTGAAGCCGGCAGAAGGAACAATCGAACTCTCTGACGTAGAAGGATCCGCCACACCCGGAATTAAAAAAGTTCACGTCGACCTTCAAGAGGAAGGAACGGATGACAAAGGAGTAGAAGAATGAAAAAAAAGGAAATTTACTCTTTCCTAGGTGCGACACCGTTGACGAACTGTCGAAAGGTTGCGGGGGAAAGGGAAAGAGAGCAGAGTGAAGCACCTGGAATAGAACGGCGAATCTAAATATCAGAATGGCAACCAAAAGTTGGTCCTGTGGGCAAAGAGCTTGGACGGAAGTCGTTTACGAGAAAAGTGCACAAGCGAAAAGTCAAATCCTTGTAAACAATCTGGTACGCAGACCACACTCTTTAAAAAAATAGCGGACGGTGAAAGGTGGAAAAAAAGAGGGCATGGGAGTGCAAAAGCTGAACTGACCAGACTCCGGGCGTTTTTAACCTGGAAAGCATTGACGGGGGGGGGGGCATTCAGCACGACTGGAGAAAAAATCTTGGTTCACGGCAGCTGAAGGGAGTGAACAGCCTTCAAGGTTTAGCAGTCGGGATAGGTACTCTTGAAGGATGACGCATCGACCACAAATAACCCTTCTTTTCAGGCCCTAAAGCGCAAGCATCGGCCAGGAAGACTGGAAACTGGTAACTGCGACAGACGCGCCGTAAAAAGGGGTTATCGGAGAGATCTGCCGAACTCTTTATATCAAAACACGGCAACATTAGTGGTTCCGGAAAAGGGTGCGAAAAAGGGGGGGGGGAAACGAATATGGGTGATAAGGGGGAAGAAAATGGGAGCCAAGATATTATTGACTCAAAATCTTCTATGGGGGGGGGGCTGAGCTGGAGCTGGGATGGAACAAAAGGGATTGAGGGAGAAAAGGTGGCGATGGGGGGAAGAGGAAAGACCTCTAAACCCTGGGGATTCGTAAGCTAAGAGTCATTGAAACCAATATTTTAATGCCTATGGCTCGATTCAAAGCGGAGAGCGAAGCGAAGGAAAAGAAAAAAAAAAAATGTTTGCGAAGAGAAGGCTAGAAAGAGCCAAGGGTGAGGCGGCCAAGTGATTCGTTTACAAGTAGAGGCCGGAGGTTGCGAGCAGATCCATGATTCTACTATCTTCATATTCTTTTACGGTAATGAGTGAAAGGACGCTAAGGTCGGGGGTCGAAAGGGGAGGGGTCACAAGAAAAGAAGGAGGGGAGAGGGTCCGAAAAAGTGTCTGAGGTTGGATTCAACATGGCCATGGTCTTGTCGGGGAAAAGTTACTAGGCTAGCGGTAACGGATAAGGGGGGGATCTTGAAACGGGGACTCTGGGAAAAAGAGTTGGGTCAGGGAGGTTGGGGCCGTAATGGAGCGGGTGGAGGATTTTTCCGGACACGCCATCAAACTCAAAGCTCAGTAGGGTAACTTCCTTGTCAATTCAAGCCTACGAAACCGCCGAACGTGAAGAATTGGGAAAAAAATTGAAAGGGGGCGACCGGAAAGGAGGGAGATGAGGTGGAAGAACTCGTCATCGAGAGAAAAAAAAAAAAAGGGGGGAGAAAAGAAGAGAGGACGAGGCTTCAAAACAAAACCCGACTCAAGCTCACCAACGCGAATAATCATCATTGACGGGTCAAAAGATGCTACGTTCGGCGGGGAAAAACGAGAGGGGTCTCGGGAGGAGGGAAGAGATAGAACGCAACGAATGAACTGTGAGATCGTAGGGGTGATAGGACCAAGCAGAAAACTCCGCAGAAACCACCACAATTATGCCATTACCAGGCGTCACCGCTCCAAGCGCCAAGAATAAAGAAACTCCTAAAGAAGGGAGACATAGTAATCCAGAACGACCGGGACAACATGACGCCCTCACGCCAACGTCTCTTGACCCTCAATACCGAAACCACTCAGGGGGGGTCAAAACGCGAAAACAGATCGGATGAAAAATAAGAATGAAATAAAGAGAAGCAGGAATATCTGCAAATACAGACTGAGATAACGCAAAAAAAAAAACCTATCAAGCCTCCACCGCCCGCCTAATCCGAGAAGGTAATCCCGACATGAAAGGAAACCACCGGAGAAGGGGAGGGATGAACGAGGAGAAGGATCAAGAAACGCTGGATTTGCCTCTCATAAACGAATACCAAGAGCCTGTGGTTGAGGAAAATCAAGCTCAGCTCAGAGAATCCAAGAGAAGAGTGAGACTTCCAAACAAAACTTCAAAGGACCGACGCCAAGCCGTCAGAGCCCTGTTACTCACAACCATCTCAAAACAGCAAACCATCCAGAAGCACCATCGGGATCACCGTACATCCAACGGACGGTATTCTCCGACCAAACAGGAAGAAAAAAAGAAGACTGCAAAGGATTGACTGGGGGAGAAGAGATTCGCAGACTATACATCAACTGGGGTTTAATGCTAGTGCAGAAACCCAATGGGCTGTCCTTGAAGCTTTCCGGACGGAACTAAAAAGGAGATGGGGAAGGGCTGTAAAGAATGGGAAAGCGTACCGAGAAACGAGAGACAAACAAGGGGAAAAGGCTGGTCATCTCCAAGAAAATATTAACCAATATCGAAAGTCGCGAGGGAAGAAATAGGCAGCCAGAAAAGCAGGACAAACGCACTTATCTTGTCAGGGGGAATGAAATCGCCATGCACCTTCCATTCCAGTCTGTGGTTGGTACAGTCCGGGGGTGAAAACAAAATCGGGGGCAAAGGGATTCTTGAAAGACCAGGGAGGGGTTCTAATGCTTTGCGGTAATAGGGGTCCATTTTACTCCCGAAAATTCCAACGTCAGCAGTGACCAAAGTCAAACACGCGACTTGGAGGACGGTTCCCGGAGAAAAAGGCGAAAGGGAGGGTAAGCGCAAGGGAAAAGAATAACGCTGTGAACGAAACGTCACACCATGTCAAATCCCTTCCTCCAGGGCGCAGAAACTAAACTTCACGGCTGAATTCAAGGTAAGTCCATAGGGAGCTGTCATAGGGACCAGTCGTGGCATAATCGTACATCTCCAGCGTTCTTAAACAAAAGGACATTACTCTTGCTAGGTAAAGAGACGACGAGCGCATCGAGGTTGTCGAAACGGCAAAGGAGGCAAAGGCTTCGAAAAAAACAATGATTAAAGGAACGAATGTCAGCCGGCACTTGAAAAGCCCTCTTTTGGTCGTCCGAGCAACATGACTCTCCTTTTGCCGGACACGGAAAGGGAAATGGCCGAGGCTCCCTGAACCGGAGGGGATCCGCTTTAAAAGGGTGAAGAAACAGATAGGCGCAAAACGCCCCAGCGAGCTTCTCCACACAAAACTGAGGAAAAAGAGAGATAGGCTGAGCTAAACTTAATCGAAAATGTAAATTGAAAGGAATTTCAGGTGAAAGGAAAGAGGAGAAAATCTTATTCGGAAAAAGGAAAGGGTGGCGTAGCACGACAAAGGCGGTTAGAAACGACTGACAAGAGGGAAAGGCTGCATGGGAAAGCACTGCATTGGCTCTTTGGAGACCGGCAGAGTACTGAATCTCAAGAAATTAGATATGCGTCTCTCGGTCAGCGCCAAACACGGAATTAAAAGAGGTCAATTCTGAAAAGATGAGAGGAAAAGTCTGTAGAAAGATTAAGAAGACGGGGAGTGTCCAAATGTCTGCGAAGTTGAATAAGGCTATCAAGAAGTGGGGGAGAGTCGGAACAAGGGTGGCCGGGAAAAAGGGGGGAAAGAGCAATAGTGATGGCTTGCAATGGAAAGGGAGCAATCTCAAATAAAAATAGCGGGGTGGAAGGGGGGAAAATATGAAAGCGAAAGAAAGGATTTACGGAAGGGGGACACAAGAATACCGGAAAAGAAGAAAAAGAAAATACTTGTAAGCAATAAAAAGACAATGTAAAACACATATCGGCGTAAAAGGAAACAGGGCAGGGGGCAGGGAGGAGGGACGGAAACAAGCAAGTGAGTGGGGGAAAAGGTATAGAGGGGACTGAAAGACCGACTGGAAGCGTTGTTCGTCGCTCATTCAACGGGGTATCATTGACTTGGGACTATCCATCTGGACAGAAGTATGAAAAAAAATACGGTTGAGTTGGGGGGGGCCGGAAGCTAAAAGAGGGACAAGCATGCCGGGGGGTCAACTGCGGAAAGAAGTAGCATTATTTGGCTAGATCTTCTAAAAGGCTTCTCAAACCACGGAGAACAAGGGACAGATGGTGGGGAAGGCCGTTTCAGAAGCAAAGGGAGGGGGAGAAAGAACTGGAAAAGGTCATCAAATCTTTCGAAAATGGAGGGCCTGCGCGTTGGCTTGGAGTACAGCCGGAAAACTTCTGCAGTGTCCAGGATTGAGGAAAAAGGGAAAGATCATAAAGGGGGAGTATCGCTTAGGCGAAGGGGACGGACGAAAAAAAAAAGAAAGGGAGGTAAAAAAGAGGCGCGAGGCCATCGCGGGGTCGGAAGGAATTTCTCCGCGCATCAAAAAACAAAAGTCAATTTTTTCTAAGGAGGTCAAGGATCACGGCGGGGCGGCGGACAAAGTACGGGGAACCGGTAAGAGGAGGAGGGTTGGGCAGAAAAGAAAGATGCTGAAGAAGTCATTAGGGGAGTGAGAAAATGCGGGATTAGTGAATCTTTGACGGCGATAAGCTCGTCGTGTCTTTGAAGTTTCAAACACAAGTGTTCAGCGGGAGGGGCGGGGATGAAAAATGTTGCCATGGGGAGGTCGGATGAGAGAAATTGAGGAAAACGTAGAGGTCTTTATCCTAGACTAGGTGATGGGGAGGCGAGCGGAAATTCGTTGTCATGTATTAAGTAGGTTTGTCCTCAAGTCAGAGGTGACCTAGACAACGAGAAAATAAAGAGAAATTAGTATGGGAGGCACCTGGGAAGACCGAAAAAGAGACCGGAAACGGGGAAGCCGAACATTGAGATCTGGGGAACAAAGTAAAAGATGGAAAAAACATCCCCTCTAACTGCCTTAACTGAGGTTCCTTAGGTGGGTG
>Ga0179593_1486499_pt1 | contig 22403 bp, 17 predicted proteins | sample CZODoug2_1_08_16_FD_185931 | JGI IMG/M metagenome (GOLD analysis project Ga0179593, IMG submission 185931) | Vadose zone soil fungal communities from Angelo Coast Range Reserve, California, USA - CZODoug2_1_08_16fungal (PacBio error correction) | ecosystem: Environmental > Terrestrial > Soil >...
AAAGACGGGAGTACATCGCTAGTATCTTCTTCGGTCACAGATGGAGGAAGGGAGTGGCTCAAACGTTCACGGGGGTGGTATTAGGAAGTGGTGGATGGGAATAGTGGGGGGACAAGCTAAGTGGTGGATGGCATAGTAGTCAGTTCGAGAAGCGTCTGCGCGTCACTAAAGTAATGTAAGCACAAATGATCAGGACGCGAGTTCGAGGAAAAGCGAGTCACTCACGAATCAAAGGGGGGGGTCCACTGGAGACAGGACCCGCGTCGTGACGGGGGGCTGACTCGGGGGGTTTTTGGGTCTGCAAACTGGGTAACGGCATGCGCTGTCATACTGTAGTCTGGTGGGTCGTGGGTGTTTGGAGCTACAGACTCATTCAGTGTGTAGGCTTGCGAAGGGGGGGGTGAAGAATAATGTGCCACGACCAAAGAAACAAGTTAGCTAAGAGACCTGAGGGGGGGGCGATTAAAACCAAGGGATGATTTGTGCTGGGGTTTTCTGGTATAAATCCCAGATCCTAGAAATTTGCTTGGATTCAAGTGGGCTGCCGGTCACGTCTTCCTCTTAGCGTTGCAACGATTGTCCTCTCACCCGGGGCTTCTATTCATGAGTGCGACGTTCCGGTGGGTTACTCCTCAGGGATACACCGCGGCATGTCATAAAGGGTCCGAAGAACGTAAATTGGGAAAACCAAAATAGATCATGTCTTATCGTTAATTACCATGATTTTGCTCTTTTAGAAGCCTGATGGGTCGGCAGACGATATTAGCTCCTCGACCTGAAAGGGGGTGGCGCGAAAATAGTAACCTACTTCTGCGACCATTGAAAGGGCTGGAAAATTAGCCAGAAATTCGGAGATGGAGATGTCCTTGAGGCAAAAAGGCACAAGAGAGTTGGACTAGATGTATGATGATTGTTGCCTATTAAGGATAATCATCTCTGAAGGGTCATGGTGATTAAAACCTATTGAACGCGAAATGTTTGCTGGATCGGAGGCCCCCATCATGTGTAACTAAAAGCAAGGGGACGACTTTGTGCATGGAGAGTCTTAGGGGGAGTCTTCACTTGGCGCGGGTCAGGTCAATCACAAAGTCGCTCCCCAGATCATGTGGGTTCTTTCGTACGATTGCGAACCTGGGAATAGGGTAGGGAAGGGGATCACGGGAGATAAAAAACTCCAGGATGGGTCACCTGTGGGTGTTGGTCAACCAAGAACTGATGACGAGGAACCAACTATCTCGCATTTTGCCAATCTCAAGACCAATCTGGGAATGCTCTCAAGTGACATAAAAAATGCAGAGCTTTGACTGAAGCCGTAACCTTCGGCATAGGCCCCGCTAAAAGAAGAAAAAGACTGCAAAGCACGGGAGGGGTACGGATCGCTTAAAACGGGCCTTAGATGTCGCTCAAAAAACAAGGGAACATAGCCTACAAATGCCGCAGTGAGAAGCAAAGGAGGAGGATCTATTAAGATAAACACAGGGCAAAAACTTGAGGGAAAGAAAAAAGGCAAGGGTGTGAGAGGAGAACAGAGTCGCTCAGGGTGTCCACAGTCTGGCACGATTACTCAACAGAGGAGAAGCACAAAAAGCACGGAGTTCGTGATCCTAAGACACCCAAAGAGAATCGAGGGTTTCCTGATGGAGAAACAGTTCCAACGTGAGGGATTCGGGGCGCGAGGTCTAAGTAGGGGGCAGGCGGGAAAATCGCGGTTGATTAACCCGCCGGTGTACAATCTTCTCTACCCTTGGGGGCATTAATATGCAGAAATATTCGGGGGAAAGGTTAATTTCAGCGAACGAGAAGTGCATGAACTTAATAAGGTGCGGCAGACTGTCGGACTGGTAAAGAGGGCACCAATTCAGAATGAAGGGCGGGGAAGCGGGCGAAATCTTAGGCCCTTGTAGGGCCGCGTCATCGAACACTGGAACACTAAAACGGGTGACAGAAAATGGGCCTTGTAAAGACTTGGGGGCGGCTTTTTCAGAAGTTTTGTCTATTGAAGGCATTTGGTAACCATGCCGGATGGAAGTTTGAGATACCAATGTCGAATATCATGGGAGGTACTTTCATGGAGACCGGAGCGGTTAACACGAAAAGACGGTCAAGGGGGGGGATTGCGGGCTCAAGCGAACACAATAACAAAAGGGAGAAACATTCTATTCTCAAGACAAAAAGGAAGACATAGGAGTGGTGCAGATCTGTAGTTCACTGGAAGGGGGAAACTGGGGTATGTGGTCCAAAAAAAGTAGACAGAATATCAGAAGCAGGGACCGAGGCTCGGCACCCCTGTGGGTGTAAAAGGGATTCACTAAACAGGGGTACTTCGTCCACACCGCAAAACAACATAAATATGGTTCAAGATCGGAAAAAGTTGAAGAGTGCTAACAGATATGCAACGATAAGGAGGGGGGGTGTGTGGAGTACGGGCAGGGTGAACAACTGGTCGGCACTCAAAACCGTTCTCCACAATAGCGAGAGCACCAGGTTCCGGGAACGGTGAGGGAAAGCGGGGGTGGAAACTGCCCGGGCTGCCTGCAGTGGGCAGAGAGGTACTGGCATCGTACAATACCTCCCCCAAGGACCCTGTCCTAAGAAAACTTGGCAAAGAAGGTGGTTTACAGACGCTGGTCGTCAGCCCGGACAAAACGTAGGTTAAACCGTCGTCCTTTGAGTATCCCCAGGAAGGGGCCAACAATTGAGAAAAGGGAGAGCACCAGCGTACGACTGGAGCGACGGCTGTAATGGGTAGCTAGACTTCACGAAGGACTTGAGGGCAGAGAGCTCAACAAACGGAGGATGAAGGAAAGGATGCCACAAGACACAACTTAATGGCTGAGGTCAGAAAGATAATCGGGGGGAAAAAATACGACCGATCCCTTATCGGGGTGAAGACTAGACGTTGTTGAAAACCTTCGAGGGGGGGGGTAGATGTACGCAAAGGGGGGGGGGGCGAGGGGTTCTGGGTATTGAGCGAGAGAAATTCACCCAATGTCGCAAGAGGCTGTGTCAGCAACAAATAAGAAGAAAACAGAAGGGAAAATGGCATGGCCAAGCTTTATGAGAATGTTGGGAAAACTCGTTTAAAAACAAGAAAAAGTCTAAGGACTAACTCAAATGAGTGCGGCTGCAAAACCAAAGACCAGGGGGTGACTCTTAACACAAGAAGGTAGGGTTTTAAGGGGGGGCAAAGAGCATTGTGGGTCCATCTCTGTTAACGTAAAAAGTCTGGGCGACTAACAAACTCCGAAAATCTCTAGTCGTAGGAGGGCAAAAGGAGACCCACAATTTGGTTAACGAGACGATCAACTCAACCAGAGGGAAGGGAGTACATTAGTATCCTCAGGCTATCCCTTTGGTTTCATCTTAGCGAGTAAAATCGAAAAATAAGAGGAACATAGGGCTTCTACCATTACAGGGTAGTCGTACTCAAACAAAGGAATCAGGAATTGAGCCCAAATAAAAAAAAGAAAAAGAAAGGGGGAGGGGAGGGTTCAAAATGTCCAGAATCGGGAGAAAGCGAAAAGAATTCTGGAAAGGTGGTCAGTTTGTTCAAAAGCGCGGAGGACCTTTCCAGGGCGGCAAAGAAGGAGACTGGGAGCTGGCATACTTTATTTTAAAGAAAAGGAAGGGGGGAACCGGCCTGCTCATAACTAACATCATAGGGCCGTACCCTGAAAAAAATGCGATCTAGAGGGCTGGTCAGGAGGCAGGGGAAAACAGGTTAGGAAGACAGCACCGCGAGAAAAAAAACCATGCAAAAATCTCCTCCAGTCTAGACGAGTTGGGGACCTTCCAGGACAAAACCGAGAGTGAAAGGAAGTGGATGGTAAGATGCAAATTTGCTCGGTCCGATGAGCATCGACCGCAAAATTTGAAACGCTAGGGGGGGCCTGAGATCATCACTCACGGCGTGGGTGAGACACACAGTAAAAACAGGGGGGGGGGTGAACAGGCAGAAAATTATCAGAACAGGGCAGATCACCTGAGGGGGTACTGAGAGGTGCAGGGCCTCGAAATCCACCTCAGGGAGACTGGATAAGAAAAATTGGGGGGAGTGGGAAAGTCTTATAGTGGATCTTGGCTATTCAGAGAATTAATTCGATTCAAACATCAGGGCACGGACAATTATGTCTAAGAGACGCTATAAAGGTTCAAAGTCTATAGGTTCGATAATCTGCTTCTGAAATGTATTACTTGGTTAAAAGAAAAAGACAGAATAATCCAGGGACGGTGGACTAGGTTAATGGGGAAGAAAGGAAAAAAATTAACTGTAGAACGAACTCATTAGACAACCCTCGAGGGAAGAACGAGAAGACCTTAAGAAAAACGAAACATTCGAAATGGGTGCATAGAGGAACGATCGACAATGCGTCATGCGGGACAGGCGTGAAATCGAACCAAATAAACACTCGACTAGGGGGTCCCGTCGAGCTATTTTCGGAACATCAGGCTTTCATTACATCGACTTCGATCGCCCTCCGGGGGCCGTAAAGGAACTCGGCTAATACAGCAGGCGGCGACGGACAGCTAAAAGGAGGGGGGGGGCTTCACCGATAAAAAAAAAATGGACGGGAGAGAGGAACCAATGGTGAGAGGGGAAAACAGAAATAAGAACACCGCCCCAATGCGGAAATGAAGAGGAAAAACCTGACCCCAACCACCCCAAGAGGACGTAACAGTAAGGGGGGAAAGACACCGAATAACCCGACCACCCAAAAGAAAAAAATCATATATGAGTAGCACAATCATTGACGGAAATTTTACAGAGATGCGGAAGCAGCCGAAGGGGGGGAAATTCATGAGGGCGAAAACACAAATTAAGGGTCAAACTCCGAAACGAGGGTCCGAAGTAAGGAGAAAAAGTTTCGCGATTCTTGCTTAACTAGACAAGTGCGGCCCGGCAGACTCACTAAAGCAAAAACTGAGGTGTCAAGCCGAAGAACGGGACGCATCGCCTGGGGGGGATGGGGAATATCGAAGAAAAAAAGGAGGGAAAAAATAAAAAAAAATCCCGGGAGATTCAAACTAGGGGAGAGGCGTGCGTTTGAGACGTGGGACGTCAACCTATGTCCAGCATATGGAAAACGAAAATCTGACAAAGGTAGGATATGGTTAGTAGAAGCGAAAAACTGCAGAAAAGAGAAGGGGGGTTAGAACACAACGATATGTAAAGCTTATTCAGCGTATGGGGGAATGGGAAAAAATCATGTAGAGCCGTATTGGGCGGTGAAACCCTAATCAAAGGAAAACTGAGGGGGCAGGTCAAGCAGGGTTTCTGTTTCGGGGGGAGTGCCCAGAAAGCATTTCGGCGGAAAAAAGGGAGGAAAAAGAAAATAAAGATGAACATTGGGGAAAAAGCAATTGGGCGTCTATATTTAACGGGAAACTGACTTGGGTGAAGGGGCCCGAAAAGAGCTCACAAAGATGGGAGGGACGAACGGAACTCGGTGATCAAGACGAAGAGAAGGAGCGCGGGAATCAACATGAGGGGGGAGGGGCGTTCAAGAATACACCGAGGCGAATCGAGAAATGCATCAGGGAAAAAAAAGTGAGAAAACAAACAGCGGCAAACAAAAGTATGGTAGGACCCGGAGACTGAAAAAAGAGGATTCGGGGGGACAGAGGGATGTGAGGCAAAATCGAAGGCCATGGATAGGGGTGACGAACCGAGTGTGCCGTGGAAGAGCTTAAAGGCGGAGGCACGTAGTCCTGGCGTGGGAGCTTTAAACAGTAGCAGTGCAAAAAAAGAAGTCTGGGAAAAAATGGTGTCAAAAGCGGTGGGCGCATGAGGAATAAGGAGAATTCCCCGTGAAGTAGGGATTATAAGAACGCCAGGAAAAAAAAAAATCAACTCAGTTTGTGAACCGCGACTGTATGCAAGAGAAAAAGAACGTAGAGAATTGCAGGGCACAAAGAGCCGGCGTTGGGAACATCGAAAGGGGAAACACAGGAGTTAAAATCGAATCGGAAAAAGACTCGGCATAAGGGACCCACCCCTCAAGAAGAAAGGCAGAACAGAACAACTTATCGCGGGAAATATGGAGGGGCTGATTCGGGGAAGAGCCAAGAAAATAGTATCATACGAAGGTTATCATCTCCGAGCGGCTGATATGAGGGCCTCGGCAACAATGGACCGTTTAAGGATTAACGAAGGTTGTCTTAGTAAAAATCGTCAGGAACTTTTTCCAAAATGTCAGGGGGGGAAGGTTAGAACTACAGCATAACCAGAGGAAAAAAAGCGGGCATTTCAGGAACGCAAGAAACTAATGGTTTCAAAAGGGGAAAACACAACAGCAGAATTCCTTCGCAGCGCGCATTCTATAGTGGGGGGGAAAGCGCAACGTGCGGGTAAAGGGCCTCGAGGGGGAACAAAGACTTCTAAAGCGCGACTGGAAGGGGATCGTACAAAGGGAATATCGGTTCAAAAGTCGATTGTGTAAGACGATAAAGTGGGGAAAGGGGCGGAAAAAGGCTTCTAGGATCCGGAGGGCGGCAAGACATTGCTTAAATAAGGACGCGTTCGGGAAGCCGTTCGAAAATCGAAAAGTTAATTGAATGGTTCGGGGTTCCGATGCAGGAAGAAATTATGGGAAGAGGGGAAAAAAAACGCCTAAAGGAGTGGGGGGCTTTTCTCTAAAAACAAGTGAAAGTAACATGGCAAAAAACCAGGGAAGAGTCGGAGCAACCGGGTTCATGTAGACGATACGGGGAACCTCAAAAACGGGCAAGGTCTTTGGGGAAAAGGGTCGGACTCTGACTGGGAAGGACAGGGAGGGGGCAGTGTAGATTAAACGCTAAGTAAAAACTCAGAACTAGTGTTGCAAGCAACTCGCGTGCTGTAAAAGTGTGACAGCGCTTGTGTCTCACGAATAAAGCGAGGGGAAAACTTACTTGGCGGGCAGAGAGGCTGAGACGCAGACAGTGTTTCACAGGCTATGCACGGCCAAATAAAAACGGGAAATGGTCGGAAAAAACCAACAAACAATCCCTCTGATTTTGGGGGCAGTCTTAAACGTTAGTGCTTGAAGGATCCCTCTAGCAATAGGTGGGGTCGAAGGTCACTTGGCTTCTAGAAGGGTGACTCGTGGTAGAAACCGGGGAGACAACATGTGGATTCCAATCCTCGCTCGGATACTTAAGACCCACTAGAATTAATTGTCAGGTACGCCGGTTGAGGGTGTTTTCTGGGCCGACTGGTGAAGGAACGCCCGGGTTCAGCCCCGGAATCGAGCACCGATGAAGTTTTGGAACCGGTGTAGAAATCTCAAGAAACTCCCAACAACAGGGAACAGTTTCCAAAGTTCTACAGAGAAGCAGATCCAATGGCGGTTTACAAAAACAGCACAAAAAGCAGGGGGTACGTCACTCAAACAAGAGGGGAATTGAACCCGTTTACCGTCGAAAACTTTAGGGCAAAAAAGAGAGCGGGGCTCAAAGCCAAAGTGAGGTGTATGTTTAAGGAGAAAGGAAAAAAAAAAAAAAAGATGAAGGATAAAATATAGAAAAGGTTTAAAACGGCAATTCTGAAAAAAGTTGAATGTATTCCTTAAATCATCCTACCAGAAGGTCTAAAATTCTCCGGAAGGGGGGTGAAAACCTTCCGGGTTGGGGAAAGAAAAACAAATATCGAGGGGGGAGGGCAAAAAACTTTTTGGGAAAGTTTAGTTAAGGGGTTTGGGGGTATGTGTGAAAGAATCTCAAAACTTAAGGAAGGATCGAACAAAAGAGGGTCACTGACGGGGGGAGAGCACATGAGGAATAAAAAACACCTACAGGAAGGGAAGTAGTTTGGCCGCAAAGAGATGGTGTCCTACCACGGGTTGTGATCAGTGGGGTCGACAAAATGAGAATGACCGAACGAGAGAAGATGAAAAGGACCAGGCAAACTCGGGGGAAAAAAAAAGGTTAACGTCTTGTCCACCAGAGGGGGAGTTTGGGCAAAGAGTTGCGCTGGAGAATGCATTGGTGGGGAAAGTTACGCGGGTCACAACCCCGGCTGAAGGGGACGGGGAGAAGGAGTCGGGGCTATCGTTGAGCAAAAAGGGGGGAAGACCCCTGGAAAAAAGAGAGAAAACCGAGGGTGCTTAAATGTCAGGTGAGTCGGAAGAATCCGTGAAAATAAGGTGGGTCATCGGACGATTGAAAAGAAAAAAAATAAAATCGTGGGAGGGAAGCAACGAAAGGGAACCAAGGACAGTTTTACAGGCTCAAAGGGGTGGAGCGGCGATTAGGATAAAACACGCATCATCCTTAATGGAAGGATGAGAGAACATCTAAAAATGAAAAAAAATCGCACTTTTTCGGGTTAACCAGGGGAGTGGAGGGGACATGGCTCGGCCTAGGGGGAGGCTTCGTTTTTTGCTATCTTGGGAAGAGCACTTAGGGAATCACCGCCTGTTCCGCAAGTCACTTTCGTCGCCAGAAATTAAACCGATATGAGGAGGGAGACGACTAACCTTAGGTCGAAGGCAGTTATCAGAGTAAAAAACCAGAGAGGATTCCGAAGCAAAGCGAGTGAGATGCAATACTCCTCTACGAGAAAAAAAAAAAAAAACGTGCGGGAAACTGTTTACAGTACCATGGCACCTAGGGGTAGTGAGTGGAGGAGCACACTTCCGAAAGGTTGCTGAGAGGGTCACCTTCACATATACCTGGCGAACGAATTTAAAAAAGGACGGAGCAGTCTAAAAACAACCAGGAGGGGTTTACTAAAAGAAGCTTTAAAGAAATGGGAAGATGGACAGAAGCCACCCTCGGCAGGCAGCGATAATGGCGGTTGCAGGCTGGTGAATGAAAAAAGTCCACAACACGCCTCCGACGATCAACGGGGGCTTAGGAGGGGGAGGGGGACATTCGGCCACGATTGATGGAGGGCGAATGCTAGTCAAAAAAAAAGGAGGAATTCGAGGGGAAAGAAACTTTCAGCGACGTAATCAAATGGGCTATCCGGAAAGAAATGAGTGCGGGAAACCAGGGATAAGTTCTGGAAAAAATCGAAGAGCTTCTGACACACGGAGGGGTGGGGCCTGGTGCGCAATTGTCCTCGAGCAAGGGAAATGGGTTGACCGGTGTGAGGGGCCCGGGCAAACGAAAGGGGAAGAAATTAGAGATGAGTGGAACTTGCCATGTCAAAGCCAACCACCGAACTGCCATCGAGGGGGAAGGAAGATAATAAAAGAGCAGGACACGAAAATCGGAAAGGATGGGAAAGGCTAGTACAAATCCATCTTTACTGGTCCAAAAGCAAACAAAAAAAACACGGAATCAAATCGGAGCCCGCGAGGAGGGGGTTTCAAGCCGCCCGAAAGTTCAATCAAAGGTTGGGCTGAGGAAGGCTGTCGATGAAAAAAAAAGCCATCGATAGCACCACCGTGTGCTGCAAAAAAGCAGGGGGGATACGATGGGGCAGTCTCTGTCTGGGGGGGGAAAATCACACGAGGTACAAAAGAAGCTTCACGATCGGGCCCGGGTTGGGGAGGGAAAAAGGGAAACACTAATCACTCTCCGCAAAAAGGGGAAGAAAAAAAAAGTATCGACGAAAAATCGTTACTTTGGGGCGGGAAAGAAATTGGAAGTCACCGAAAACGAAAAAAAGTAAGTAACTCAGTAAAAGGCGTTTTCAGAATCAGAGGGGAAGGACGAATGGGGGGGGCTAAACATAAAACGAGAACAGAATTAGAAGGGGGGCCTAACGGGGGACGGAAAAAAAAGTGGGTGATTCCTAGTATCTAGGGACAAGATTCGACACGTTACTATATAGGGCATCTACACATCAAATCTTCTTCCAGAGGGGGAAAGAAAGAAAAAAAAATATTTTTCACTGGAAAACTAACTAGGGCAATCGCAAAAGGGGGGAGGAAAGGCCAAAAAAAAAAAACTGAGGAGTAACTTAATGCAATCAAGGCGATGAAACATTCGGGGGGGGGGCGGAGGGGGAAAGGAGGGGGAACAATTTCCATTGAGCTCCACTGCCGGAACGTATTTCGAGGGTAAAAATCTGGCGAGAAAGAAACGGGAAGGACGGACCGTTGAGATTATCGCTGCAAGCACGAGCGCAGGGGGTCAAGGAACATGGCAAAAGAGGAGGGAAAAAAATTCGCGTCAGGCTGAAGGGAGGGGGTGTTAGTTTATGAAGACCAAGGGGGAGGGCTTCCTTATTGGGGGAAAAACCCGCCTCCTCCTCAAAAAGAGGTGGGAAGGAAAGCAGGGGTGAAGGGGTACTGTACGGGCAAGCTAATAAAGGGAAGTAAATAAAGTGGCGGCGAAGGGGGGGATAGAAAGTGGAGAGGGGGAGGAAAACGTGGAGACAAAGTCTAGAATCGAATAAAGAGAGGAAAAGACTTTGATACAAGACGACCTGCCTGAATCGTCCGGTAACTGGGGATGGGGGTTGGCGGGAAGGGGAAGGAAACTGCCTCTTTCATGCACGGGAGCGGTCTTGTTCGATATAACATGGTCCAGATGGAAGACTGTTAGTACAGCCAAGGGACCCTCCTGTCTGGTACTCGCAGGGGGAGGATAACAATATAGAGGAGAGTTGGGGCTTCGAGTGGTTATATCACTTTACAGGTTCGTGAAAACGCCACCGGAGCACCGGGGGTGGATACTCAGTGGATGTGTACATAGTTGGAAATCAATGCGACCATTTAATGGTCTGGTGTCTTTCTCTGAAGGGAGGCCGTAAGCTCTGCTTTTGAAGGAATCGTAGTGGGGTTGTAGTAGTGCGCTGCTGACTTTTTGGGGTTCTGTGCAGGTTCTTGCAGGAGAATGGGGTAGAGTGGAATTAGACTGAAACAATTGACGGGGATTGAGGCCTGTTTCTTATAACTGTTGGCTATACGGGGCCGGGACAGTAAAAAATCCGCAAACGAAGGGTGGTCGACCCAGGCAGATGACAAAGCCGCAAACGGGGGGGCTCTCGGGAAAGGTAGGGCAAAGGGAAAGCTAAATGGGTTTGGATCCACTCCGACCACGTTCAAAAGGGGCCCCGAGGGACAATGCATACTTGAATCGAGGGGGAAGAACGGAAGGTCTTAAGAGGAGAAACCAAAAAACCTCTAAAGAAAACCTTGCCCAGGGAGATAAGGCTTCGAAGAGGGCAGAGTCTAAAGGAAATGCTAGTATCTTCAAAATTATAAAGGGAAAAAACCTTTCACATTAATACCAGACCAATGAGCAAGTATGAAAATAGATTGGCGGCAGTCTTTCCCTCGAAAAGGTTCAACATTTAAGCCACACAGAACGTGTTTCCCAATGGCTTGGCCCGAGAAAAACCGATGAGGGTAGGGGTAATGTAGGAGAGAGGGGGAAATCTCCTCTCCAGGGGCAAAATAGTCGATGAGGAGCAGGTAGTCGGTGATAATATAAGATTAGACGCAAGGGGAAGTACCACCAGAACTAGGAGAGGAATAAGATCATTTTGAATTTTAATGGGTGGGAAGCAGGTTCAAAAAACAATGGGACATTCTTAATCGCGGGGGATATTTGAAAGCAGGTCGAGATCTGGTTGTGCAGGGGGGGTGGAGGGAGCATTCCTATTTTCACTGATCCGAAAGGGGAGAAGGAAGGAAATCGGGGACGCCAGGGGGAATTAACTTTCCTTAAACTGTCCTGGCTACGAAATGGACCTGCAGTAAAAATATTAAGGATGAGCCGGGGTAATCTATCTAACCAAGGTCAGAAGTTAGATACAGATGGGCCTGGCAAAATTGGCAGAACTAAAACGGACACCACACAAAGTTCATTAAAGGGGACAACTTGGGGTAGAGGCTATCTTATTAAACTGAAGAACAATGGGGCAAGAGATTTCGGGTGGCTCTCAAAGCTCTCAATAGAAGTGTCAGAAATCAACCGGGTCACTGGCGAATTTGTGGACTAAGCGGTGGGGACGGGTACAGGGTAGGGGTCAGTGCGGTACTGAGTGCCAAAACGTTTTCAAAAGTTAATGGCAGGGGAAGGCTACATAATTAGAACAGTTTTCAAGAAGAGGAAATTCTTTTCGAAAATTTAAAAATGGGGTCTTACATGTTAGGATGCTTGGTACCTCACAAATAGCTCACTCTCGAGTAGAGGTTTCGGTTCCGTCAACGCCTTTGGTGTCAAAGGGTTTTGAAGGGCCACCCATAGTGTTCTAGAAGGGGGACACCCGAAACCACCCCCGGGTGCCAAGAATAAGTAAAAATTTTCAAAGAGGGTCTGCCGAAGCCAGGAGGGGGGGAGTGTCCAAAAACGGGTCTATAACGTGTTGGAACCTTGTTGAGCAACCAATCCAACATTTGGGAAAAAGAAATCACTCAATCGAGGGAGTCCCCAAAGAAGAGGTCGTGAGTTTCCGGCCCTGGTTGTTGGGTGGTGAGGGGCAAACGAGTGTGGAGAAGCATGGCAAACAGGAACTTCTGGAAAAAAGGGTATGAGCCTAAACGAGGTTTAAAATCCGAAAGAAAAACCAACCTAAACCCATTAAAGCCCGCAAACTTCAGCACAAGGGGGTCTGACCGGGAGCGAAGGGAAAGCAAGAGGAGGATCCACTGCGGCTCCCCCCTGTGGAACTTTCCACGCCAGGGAACGGGTGAAACAGAGAGGCCGGGTGTTGCTCTGTGACCCAGACTATCTCCTTTTCGCTGAAGTGATTCGTTTTAGGGGGTATGAAATTCGAGTACGACCCTGTCCTCTTTGGTGGTTGAGAGAATGTTTCCATCGTCGAAACACTCCACAACCAAAATGGAAAGGGTTATCAACGAAGATATGCAAATACACAAGCTTAACTGTCTTAGGCCGGAGTAGGGAAGACATACAAAGGACTCAAGGATCGGGGGGGGACGCTAAAGGAATGTCAAGACCCGATCGTTAAGAAGACAAAAAACGGTTTTGGAACTGAGGAAATTATACTGGGGGAAGTAATAGCAGGAATCCGCGGAAAATTGGATGGGGAGAAACCGAGTTTCTAATGGCGTTGTCAGAAAACTAAAAAAGGGTAAGCACTCACAAACGGGAATTAGACGTGGCAAGTTTGTAAGAGGGCGAGGGAGGTACAGCAATGGTTGGCTCAGTTTATCAACTGGGGGGAAATGGATCATACTCGTCAAAAAGGACCTGAAGGAAATGGAAAATCAGGGCAAAAAATCTTGCAACTTGTGAGGGATTATTGTCCCCAAGAGGTTGGGCGTTTTTAGACACGAGGGAGGGGTGTGGGAATGGACCAGACTGAACCAATGAGTTGCATACTAGTAACCGGAAGAGGGAGGGTCTTCTAAGTGGGAAGAAAAAAAAGCAAGAAGAAAACGGTTGGTAATTGAAGACGCAAGATACAACGCGTTGGCGGGAATTCGGGGGCGAAGTCAGGTGCCGACTGGGGGTGGATCTGAGGGGTGGTGGGGGGCCCTATCTGCGAAGGCAATGCATGAAGGTCTTGGGGAGTGGAACAAGTCACTTGGCCGTGGTTCAGGGACTTCGCCAGATATCGGGGAAGGGGGGAAAAGGGTATCGAAAAAAAACGAAAGGAGGGGGGGTCAAGGTTGTAATAAGAAGGGAGAAAAACATCTAAGCCCTATAGGTGAGGTGTCAACGAAATGATTCTCGAAAAATCAGGAGGGGTAAATTTCGAATTTGGGGGACTACAGGCCTTAAAATGTTTGGATCACGTCCTTTGTACGCCAGGCACTCTATTACGCAGGGCAATCCTGGGGGGGGACGAAAAAAAGATATTGCCAGGGAACAGTCAGAAGGTTGGACGAGGAGAAGGAGTGGAACAGCAAATGAGAAGGGCGAACGACAAAAAACTGGCATGCCACAAGGCGCCGGCGCGAAAACAGAAACAGGGAGGCCCTTGGGACCGGACCAGCAACAGATATTTTAGGGTGGCGGGGAGACACAAATGCAGGAGTGTGTGCGGGGACGGATTCAGGGGTTCTATAAGGGAGGGACTGATTTGGGGAACAACGACGGAGCCGGCGAACAAGAAAGAACGACGCGTGGGGGCGTCCCCGCTGAAAAAGACTTTGCAACTTGGGAAAATGAAAATCCTCAGATGAAAGCGAAGGAAGGGAGCTCCAAGAAGGAACAATTGGGACCTGCGTAGGGTCCAGCGACGAAAGGCAGACTCAAAGAATTAAATCTTTCGGAGAGAGAAAATCGGATAGGGGGAGTCAAAACCAGGGAAGGCGATGTGAGGTGGAAAGCGAGAAAAGAATTAAAACGTTAAATGAGTATTCAACTCTCTTCAAAGGAGTATCAGTAAATTCAGAAGGGAAATGGGAACTCGGGGCGAACCTGGGATATAAGTTCTTCTCTTCAAACATGAGGGAGAAAAGACACAACGTTGGGGTCGAGGGTGTGAAGACTCCTGGGTACTAACTATGACCTACGGGGGCCGAGTTTAGTACGTGACCGCAGACGGACCAACGGAGAATCAAATGATAAACAAAACTTGCGTTGGAACCGTAAGGGAAACCAGCCACGGGCGGGAAAGAAAAAGGGGGTGACAGGCCGCCAGGCGAGGACAAAAAAAACTGGCAAAAGAAGGGCAAAACATCGAGGGAAAGATATTTTCGATGTAGAAGGGAGGGAACCGAGTAAAAAAGAGAAGTCCCAGAGATCAAAGATACTATAGGGTGGGTGCCGAAGAAAGGGAGCTGATGAGCTTTGGAAGGTAACGGTCCGCTGGGCTGGATCTAAAAGAGGAGTCGCAAAGGAAAAAGGGGTTATTAACGCGGAGACTCAACCAAAATCAGGGGAAGGATCACGTTCAATAGTCTCAGTCACAAGGCTTAGGAGAAATATAACAAAATCGAGAGGTTCTGGGAGAATAATCTATATAGAAACAAGGGCGAGGATTAATCCCTCAAAGTGACGTACGGAGGGAGAACTAATAATTTATAGGTACCCGTAAAACCACAACAAAAAAAAAATGAAGAAACCCTAGGAGAGGAGGGTGCAAGCATCTTAAACGCAGCGAAAGGGGGTGAAAACAAAAAACCCATAAAAAACTCGGGGGGGCAATATTGGGGTGCCACGCACACCACTTATCTCGTGAAAGGACTAGGGAAGAAAAGATACTACGATGTAGGAAAAAAGGATATTAGAGGTCGGAGCGTGCTTGAAACGGAACTGGTTCTTAGACCGGCATGGCGAGAAAGAAAGAAAAAAGTGGTTCACCCTAGCCAGAGAAGGTCAAGACGCCCTGGGGGGAGAATCTCTAAATCACAAAAAAAAGATGGGGTAGAGAGAGAGAGGTGCGAAACCCGGTCGGGGAGGACTGGGGAAGAGGGAACTTGCCAAAACGAGTGAGCAAGGTAGGTAAACGTTAAAGGGCCAAATGAGAAAAAGGGGGAAATCCGCTTCGCGAAATCGGCCTAAGTAAGGAAAGATACGAATTTCTCGGGAATCTAAACTAAGGGTGGCATGAGACCTAAGGCAGTCATCCTCGGTCGAGGAGATCTTGGTTTAAAGGGTCTGCGAAGCTGTCTTGATAGTGAGGGGGAAAACCGACATCAGACGACACTGAGGGGGTTCCTGGAAAAACGTGTGGTTGGATGTTCTTTCCTTGGCACGTCAATGGTCTGGAGAATGCTAATACCCACTGAGGAATGAAGGAAAGTTCCTCGAAAAGGGAAGATGGATTGCTTAACAGTGGGGTAGGGAAATGGAAAAGGCACTCAGAAATGGGAAAAGAAAGGTGCGAATCGCCTGGGGACAAAAGCTAATGCCAAATCCTCCGGAAAGCACATGAGTGTTTCTTAACGGGTCAAGGACAAGGACCTATTGCAACAGGGGGAAGTATATTGCTAAAGCCTCGACAGCTACAGGTTGACAAAGCTTAAACAAGACGCAAGGACTTCTTGTAATAAAAAACTTCGGGCGTAAAACCATATAGTCGAGGGAGTGCGTGTGATACCTGCCTCCTTTCAGGCAAGCAGAACAAACCATGGAATTGGAAGACTAGAAAAGCGAAGCGTTAGGCGATCTGCATCGACATGGGGGATTAAAAATAGGAGAGGGGCGGTGCTCGAGAGGACCCGTCACGAGGTGAGACAGCACGGTGACTTAATAAGTATTCTTCGGGGGGCGTCCCCGGGCGGTCCTCGACCAATCGCACGTCAAGGATGAACCTGACTTATTTTCCAATTCTGTGAAACAGAATAACCTGTTTGAAAGTAAGGCGAAAAACAGACGTCGCGCAATGGTGGGTCGGAAAAATAGCATCCGGATTGTAGGCGGAAGGGCCCAGGTCAATTTGGAAGACCCCGGGGAAGAAAAAGGGGGGTGCCTAGAAGAAAAGACGGGAAAAGTCGGCAAGAGAAACCCACTCAAGAAGGAATGAGTCAAAAAGTATAGATTCATTCATCGACGCGGGGAAGCGGGAGTGGGGAAGAGGAAAGTAAAATTGCCATACTGTAAAAGAAAAAGGTTTAGCAGAAAGGAACTTCTAGGCTAGAGGAAGGGTTTGGAACTGTACCCTGGACAAGGGGTTAGAACTACTGTGAGGCGTAGAAGTACACGCTCCGGTTCCATCGGAGCGTGATTCTCCGAGAACGCCACGTCAATTCATTCATTGGTCGTGAGGGAAGCAAAGAAAGAAATATAGGGGTTGAATGGGTTACCAACAGGGACCAGAAACGGATCGCCGAAAGGATAGAGTGGGGGCTAAAATTGGGGGGGCGGGCGGCCTCGTCGAGGTTGACCGCCTTCTACAGGCGACTGAATGATGTCTACAAAAAGCCATTGGAATAAATAAAAACAGGGCCAGATGAGGTCCTCGGCAGATAAGTGGGACTGGGCGTACCAAGGTCTTACGAGTACCCGTACTGAGAAAGATAGTAAAAAAAAGAAAATAGTTAACAAGCGAAGCGTCCGGTGGAAAGATCAGCCTGCGAAAACAAAACAACAAAAAACCCGAGGACAATCAACACACACCCGAACAGGCAACCCAGTAAACAACGACTCGTAGGACGAAAACCCGCCTCCGGCAAGGTGGCAACGGAAGATCCTTAAGTCAAGATCCCTGTTGGAACTTTTTAGAGCACGAGAGGAATGGAAACCGAGAGAACATTAGTGTAGGTAGTTGCATAACGCCAGGGGCCGAGATCTGGGGGAGCAGCAAAACGAACCGGTCATGGAGAACTATCGTTTCCCGCAACGAAGGGGAATTGGGGATAAAACGAGGCTGAAAAACGATGGTCCAAAAAAGGCGGGAAAAACCGGAGACGGACGAAGAACAACTTCCAAACAGCGGTCAGCATCAAAAGAGTGCCCTGCGTAGTTCAGCAAGGTGGGCGATAAGTAGGGGGGCAAGGGGCAACTCTCACAGAATAGAAGACGCCGGTATAGTCGTGGAAACCGACCGTGGTTCCATCTAGGGCAATTTCAATGGCAAAGACGTAGGCCACAAGCAAACAAACCTTCGGGGGGGCCAATCGTCCACCTTGCCAAGATTGAGGAGGAAATCAGAAGCGAGAAAGGGGTCTGGTAGGCGGGGAATTTGGGCGCAGTGTTTGGGACCGAAAAACGAAAAAACTGTGCTGCCCTCAGCTCAGGGCTTCCAAAATATATCAGAAAAAGTTCCTTCCCGTGGGGGGATTAGGCCGGGGGACTGTTCGCCAAACCAAAAAAACCCACAAGCCACAAGAAAACAGCTGAAAATAGGAAAACGGGTCCGTCTTTCGTAGAGGGGTTTGGGGCATCTAGGGAGGAGTAAAAGAGTGACGCTCTCGGCATCCCCCATCCTAACCCTGGCCGGAACAGCTTTTCCAACGTTTGCGACAGCAGCCAAGGGTCTGTGAACACCGGGACCGGGGAGCAGTCAAACTGAAACCAAATCAAAAAAAAAAAAGAGATCTCATGGAGCGAAAGGGTAGGTAGGGCGAAGCTCCGGAAGAAAACAGAAAAAACAAAGGGAATCTTTTTGGATGTGGGCAATGCAGAAGGATCATATAAACCAAAAACCAAACGTAAGCGGGGCTATATAGAGCCACGTACACACTCCTGGCAAGGGGGAAGAGATAGAATAAACTGAGGAAAGGCGCTCAAAGCAGATAGAAGGGGGGCGAGAAACATTTAACAGGGGGGTGGGCAACACGCTCTAGTATGTTTCAGAAACACGTGTTGAGGCTGAGTGAGGGAGTGTCTTGGTGTTGAGCTAGGTAAAGAGGCTATCCAAAAAGTGTACGCACACGTCACTTGGCACAAAACAGGAAGGAACTCAACCACCGGAAGGAACACTATAGTGTGGGCCGAAACGGAACGGGGTAGCCCTGTTGACAGCCACTTTGGCGACAAACGCCTGTCGAGAAGGACGCCGCACGTACGGATTTCTCGGCGAAATCCTGCTCAAACTAGTGGACTACGTGGGGCAAAACGCATGGGTGGGCAGGAAAAAACAGAAAGTGGTCCAAGTGGAAATCGCGGGCCCCAACCGGGGAGACTCGAGCATCAGCATCCAGTTCAAAAAAAGGTTCAAAAAATCAATCATCGCCACCCAAAAGTGGTGCATTGTCCCTAGGCACGAGGACAACCGCGGTTGGCGGAGTTTAAGTCGCACGTCGACTGAACCGTGGAAAAATCGATGGCAGATCGCGGAATGCAGCCGCACGTCGTTGAGTTCCAACAAGTCGGAAAACAGGGAACGGGAAAACGGGGGAGTGTGACGCTCTCGCGAGGACCGGGGAAACCAGAACTCCGGTCAAGAAGGGCCACGATCTGAAGAAGAAACATCAAAAGGACATGTAAGAAGTTGGGTATGGGTAGCAGGGATCCGACTGGACGCTGACAGTTCTGATGGGGGGGGAAAAAGCTGAGTACTGGATGACTAGAAAAAATTTACGATCACTGGCGATCGACTTACAATAGAGGAAGGGGACCAGAAAATTGCACCAGATCTACAGAAGAAGAAGGACACGACGGTTGGCAAACAGCGGCGGGACGACAAGAAAACGCGGGATGAAAATCATTCACTACTTCGGCCGAGCGCGCATAACGTGAAAATGACCCGGGGGGGGACGGTCAGGCACCATATAAAAAGTGCTGGGATCACGAATTCCGAGTTGCGGCGGAGGGGTGTTACCGCGGGAGATAGAACGAAAAGGGCCAAAACAGGTGGAGAGGACGAATTGGCAAGGGTCACTCAACACTAAAAAAAAAAGTAAGAGGTGTTCTCAAACGCGTCACTGACTGGGGAAGCGCATAAGAAAGGGCAAAAGCAACGGCGCACTGGTTACAGCTTGAAAAGGGCCGCAGCAGGGCTCTACTGACCGGGGAAGCGTCGAATGAGCATCATCTTAGAGGAAGTGGAACAAGGAGCATCTTGGAGCGGGGAAGGCTAAGACGGGGGAATTACAGTTAGGCTTCGGGGGGAAGGCAATCTCGGAACTGCGTATCACCAAGGGCAAAAAACGGGGGATATATGGGTGAGGCCAAACCGGGAGGAAATAAGTTAGGCAGCGCATACATTCGCGACGACAAATTTTAAATGTCGCAGGGTGACTCCGGTGCCTAAGAAAGAAGCTAGGTGCACGAGTTTACATTGGGAGAACGGACAGCCAAAGAGAAAGACCATAAGAAATGCAGAGGTGCGGGGGAGCGTATCCTGGATAATAAAAAGAACTCAAAAATCCGAGGACTAAGAAAAAAAGTCAGTCGTATGAATATCATGACACAGAAAGAGAATATGTGAAAAAATATTAAAGCGAAGATACAATTGGAACTGGAGAAGTCAGTAAAAAAAGTACGGAGATACAATCGCCCCTCAGACGATTTTTCCTCCGGCCACCACGGGCGCCCAAGAGTCGTTGAAGAAGTTGGCCGATAGGGCACACTATGATAACGCCAATACCCTTCACGAGAGGCGGCCGTTATTAACGGCAAGACCCATCATGGGGTATAGGCTACGTACGCAGGCTATCTGTATGTCATCAACGGTAGAGGAGAAGATGACCATCATTCTGTGTTGACTACCACGCTAGTACTACCCTCAGTCAAATGGACAATCTCCGAAAAACGGGACGTACAGCAATCCGACGAAAAGGGCCAGTAAGTAACCACTAAAAAACACGGGCCCACTCAGGGGTACTTTGGTCTTTCTTGTGACACCGACTTAGAAGAAGAGAGGTTTGGCGAAAAACCCATGGAGTAGCGGAGCCTAAAAGTCTAAGAAAATGGAAGGTCGCCAGTGCAAATGAGCTAGGTGAAGCACGATTATCCTAAAATAGAAGGAAGGAAAAGAGACGAGGTCCAGAAAAGACGTTGCATGGTAGGAACGCGTTCGGGATCAGAGAAGACGCCGCGCAACTAGGTGTCAGCAACCAAGCCTATGTAAGAGCCCAGAAACATAGTCTCTAAAAAGAAAAAGGGGAGAGATGGAAATCCCGGGAGTGAAATCTTAGGGGATCAATTCAAATCGTGGCACGTGAAGGGAAAACTGTGGACGCTGGATGGAATAAGGGGATTAAAGTGTCCAGAAAACGGGACTGGCCGAAGAAACTCTGTAGGGACTTGAGGGGACTCGAGGTATATGGAAAAAGCAGGAAACTACCGACAAGAAAGGGTTAAAAAATCCTAACCCTTCATTGCGCTCTAACGTAGCGGAGGGGGTTCAGGAAAAACTCATTTCAGTCTTCAAGGTTGTCTGGTTCACAAAAACTAATAGGTCTCAAGGGAGGGGGCATTCAGATGGGTGTTGCCACGGTGAAGACGCATAGGAGGGGGCTGGTGTCTGGCAATCAAAAAAAATTACGTACCCGCGGGGGCGTCGAGGCACATTGCTAGCACAGATCGGCAGCTTGATATGGACTGGTAGAAAAAAATATAAAGACCAATTGGGGCGGGAGAAGTCCGAATCCCATCGTGAAAGACCAGAACAAAAAAGTCATGAACGTGCCAAAAGCTTTTTCTGGGAGTGTTTACTACCTTCTCAAAACGTGCCGATATACGTACGTATTATAAAACATATTCCCTCGTTAGACCTGTTTCTCCTGCAGGCAAGATGAAAAAAACTATTCTGGTAGCCCACGGGGCGGCTGGCCCCAAGATATTCGATGGGGGGGCTTGATGATTGCGGAACTTGACCTTGCGGCAAAGCAGAGACCGTCATGGGAATGGGCCCTCGGGGGTCAATTCGGGGATTCTTGTAGTATCTAGGCTTCTAAATCAATTGCGACCGCCGTATTGACCGCAAAGGCTGAGTGTTTTCTGCGCGGGTAGGGGACCCCAGGCACGCTTTCAAAAAACTCCTTAATGGGAAACATTTTGATTCTGGGGGATTTGCGTTCGCACAGTAAAAGGGAAAAGGAACCTTCAGGTGAGTCTTATTAGAAACCAACCCGGCTTAAACGGACATCACCATCACCAGGGGTTGTCCGCCTACGGGAAAGTGCGCAGGCGTTACCTGCTTGGGAGGGGGCACTAAAAGCGCATCCGTCAGTTGCCCTCAACCCAGCCTCCACTCCCTTAGTGTTAGAAAGACCTGGGAAGGATCTGGTCAAGCCGAGGAATTCGGTCAGATAACAAAAGATACTCACCCGTCAAGTAGGCCTCGCTTAAACCCTGCTATAAACGGATCTGCTGGCCTCGAAAATGACTCGAGGCCGTCATTGCTAAACTAGGTTCTCTTAAAAAAAGTTCCAATGAACACCCAGGAAAGCTTTACCAGCAAGGAGTGAAAGAGCAATCGCGGGGGGCGGAAGAGGGGTTATTGGTTCCCATTAAAAGGTTCAGGGGGGTTAACACGGGGAAAGAGGGGGGGTCATGAAAAAATAAATGCCGTGGGGGAACAATCGTGATGATGGTTCTAAGATGAAAAGCCTGAAATTTATGAGTTTCAGTGAGACAGCAAAATAAATAAATCTAACCATATCAAACAGGGGCACGGTTCTTTCCAAAAGGGCACTTCAGTGCGGTCGCGAGCGGGGGGGGGGAAGTGGGGGGCATGCAGCATCGGTGCTTGAGGTAGTCCATCGACATGTTTGACAAAATACAAGCACGGCGAATAGGATGAGCATCCAAAGGGAATTGGGAGATTGTACAGAAGATGAGTGGACGCTAAAAGAGGAAGGGACAAAGGGCTAACAGAAGGCGTTAACTATGAATCCGGAAAGATGGGTAAAAAAAGGACTCAACTTGACCGAAGAGGCAGGCTGCCAGGTCAAAGAACAAAACCGACACACGTGCCAAAAGGCAGTTCGGAATGTGGTCGCTATCTACCATTTACCGAACTGAAAGATGTGTAAAAATGTTGGCTGGAAAAAAGGCCTCCCAGGATACCTTGGTAAAACATGTCCCGAAACATTGCGGGATCGTTTACTCAACTAGAAACAACACACACACAAACACACCTCATGGATATGGGGAAATTCTGGATAAACTTCGGCCCGGGTTGGGCCAACGGTATTAAAAGAGTTCTAAATTCACTAAAC
>Ga0179593_1531719_pt1 | contig 22402 bp, 27 predicted proteins | sample CZODoug2_1_08_16_FD_185931 | JGI IMG/M metagenome (GOLD analysis project Ga0179593, IMG submission 185931) | Vadose zone soil fungal communities from Angelo Coast Range Reserve, California, USA - CZODoug2_1_08_16fungal (PacBio error correction) | ecosystem: Environmental > Terrestrial > Soil >...
GGGGTAAACGTAAGGCCAATCCGTGAAAAAAAAAGGTCTAGTGTCGCAAGGTGACCAACAGGGGAGGGGTTTGGAGGGAAAAGGCGGTGTACAATAGGCGCACGGACGTGCGTCCGGTTTTGCGGGGCGGGAAGGAACAAAAGGGAGCGGAGAAGCGAGCATCGAGGGTTGGCTTTATGGTCCGCAAACGGGAAGTGGAGGAGGTAAGACGACAAAGGCTCTGCCCTAGAAGCGACCCTTTTGTTCAGCTGGGGACGAGCACAACGTCTGGGGGGTTGTACAAAACGGGCCAAACCCAAGTGTGTTGGGAAAAAATAAAAAAGTTACTAAAATAGAATCCTGGACACGGTTGGTCAAGAGTGAAAGTGGCTGTTGGTGAAGATCTCTGTCGTCCCGCAATGGGTAAGGAGTAATAGTATAGGAAAGATGAAGGAAGAAAATTCCGCCGAAGTACCTGTGTCGCGCTAAAAGGGGTGGGAGAGGGTATAGGGGGAACGACGTTCCCGCTAAAGATCACCAAATTCAACGCGCAATGAACTTGGAAGGGAGGGTTCCTCTGTCGCCCACCGGGGTGACGGAAAGGGGCACACAAGCCCGCAAAGAAAAATCAGGGTGCGCTCGGGGGGGCGTTATAGACTGGGGGTGAACACAGGGCCAAAAAGAAGGGAGGCCTTTGGGCCTTGAGAAGGCCCTAGGGGAAAGGACGTCAATGTATAGGAACCACCTGTCCCGTGCAAAGGAAGATCCTCCGTCACCGTCGGGGGGAAGAAAAATCCTTGAGAAAAATAAATGACTTTCCGTCAGCGGTTTAAGGGCCCAGCTGGGTAGGGTGGGAAGTGCTGAAACCGGCCCAAAAGGTTTTTGACTCGGTGAAAACCAAGCTACAAGAGCGACCTGGGAGGCGCTGGTCGTGGGACCCTCAAGGGCGGGGGAAAAAAAAAAAAGGGGCAGTGCTTTGTTGGCAACGAGGAAAGGGGGGGAAATCCCGAGGCGGGGGGGGACGAGGAGAATTTCCCTCCTGTGCAGGGGGCGATGCCGCAGGCGCAGCTGCCTGGGCAGTGGCAAAAACGGACCAGTGACTGTTTTAATCCAAAATGTGTGGGGAAAATTTCCAGCGCTAACTGTACTCTTGAACAAGGGGTAAGGTGCTTGGGAAAACTCCGTGGCCAGGATGAAACACGCTTCTATACAGGCTTGCAAGAAAAAACGAATTACAAGATACCGAGGGCATCTGGTGCCTGTTCATACACAAAAGGAACCTCAAGGAAAGACACCAGCGTCAGAGGGATGGGCCCGGATTGGCAGTTGTCGAAGCTAGGGGGGGGAGGCTAAGACGGAATTGGGACACTCACGGGTGAGTCCGAAGAGGGTTCACCGTTGGTTGACAGGGGAGGGACCGAGGGGGTTGGGGTGTGGTAGCTGTTGAGGAACTGTCGCCGACGAAAGCGAAAGGGACGGTCCTGAGGGGGGATGGGCCGATTCCCCTTGTTGACGTCTGGCATGGTGGAAGAACGAACTGGCCGGACAGGTTGAAAAGGGAGGGCAACGGTTGAAAACGCGGGGGGAGGGCACTAGTGTCCGTCAGAAGAAAAAACCCAGAAAAAAAAAAAAACGTTTTCACTTGGGGGGGAAAACAGGAGGGTAACGGTTGAACCCTTTTCCACGCGTCACAAAAGGTGGAGGGCCCGGAAATACGACAGCGAGCAGGTCACGCTGTACAACGGGGGGGCCAAAGACCACCGTCGCAAGATTTGAGCAATCTCGACAGAAAAAAAGTGAGGAGGAAAAGGAGATAGCATAAATGGATCATTTCTCTGGTCGGCGCGGCGACATTGGAGAAAAAAAAAATCCTAGGTCGCTGACCACCAAGCCAAAATGGACCGCCCGTTCCCTCTTTGCGGGGACTGGGAAAAGGGGGAAAAAGAACCTGTGAAGGGGACAGGAAGGACATTTGGAGGACAAAAAAGGTCACTGTCAAAAAGGGAAAACCTACTCAAAACTGCTGGAAAAACAGTTGGGGCAGTGGAGCGGGGTGCACGGCAAAAAAACGCGGGGTTCACCATCCAGGCAGGAAGAGAGGTCTTCAACAGCGAGGGGACAAGAAAAAAGAACAAAAAGCTCCGAACATTGGCCAGCTCCATTGGTCAGGAAGGGTTTTTACGGAAAAAAAAAAAACAGCAGGAGACCTCTGGGGGATGTTCGGTCGAAAATAGGGTACCACTCGACATCCTCCCCAGTCCCCAAGAAAAAGGCGAGGCAAAAAAACACAACCAAAGACGTCGCAAAAGAAAAAAAAAGTTTTTGAACGGTCAGAGCGCAAGTTTCGATTGCGGAACGGCCAGGGCATTTAAGTGTGGCAGCCTCCACGACAGGTGGCAAAAAAAAAAATTCTAAAATGAAATTGGGCAAACATTACCCGTGAATTGAAACGCGGGCGAGCGGGGAGGCAGGACTTCAAACGAAACGTGCACAAACGACCGGAAACACGGCGTCAGCTGGGGGGGAAAAGAAGAAAAAGCTGCACATCACCAAACCAAAAAGGTGGCAGCGTCACTAAGTGGGAAGACCGTGGGAAGCCCCGGCAAAAAAAAAAGGAAAGACTTACAACAGCAGGGTACCAAAAAAAGAAAGTATCTTAGGGAAACCTGAACCGTCGCACAAGGGGCAATTATACCCTCTCGGAACCCGGAAAAGAACCAAATAACGGACTAAACGACAACCGAGGAACTGAACGGCCCCGGGCCACAAGGGGGGGAGAAAAAGGGTAGTCTGACGGCAAAAAAAAACGGACCTACCCTCGGTAAGCACTTCGTTCTGCGAACAGCTTTTTGGGGAAAGGGGAGCGGAAAGAGATCAAACTGCCGCACGCATAGGGGGCCTGACGCCCCGGGCACAGAGAAAAACGAACCCCTAGACAACGAAAGACTTGGGGAATTAGTGACCGTTACTTCAAATCATACAGGTCACAAAAAACGCCATCGCCGGTAATGTTAACACAGAGTAGAGCCTGACTAGAGGACCGGGTAAAAAAAAACTATCAATTGTAAATCTCACCTTGGAGGAAACAACGTTGAGAAAAAGGCTCTGAAACAGGCCAATCGTTCGGGGGACGCCTCGTGTCTAGAAAAAACCCCGACACGGAAGGGAAGGGTGGGGATTGTGCAGTCGAAAGAAAAAAGTGGAGTTCAGCGGAAGAGGGGGACTCATAAAAGCTTTTACCGGAGCGTTATCTTGAAAGACAAAAAAAAAAGAAAAAAGAGGAACATCGCAAAAGACAAGCGATCGACTACCGTCTTCACGAAGGGAGGTAAACGAAAAAAAGAAGAAAGGAAAAAACTATTGAAAAAAAACAAAACCTACAACAGTCGGGAAAAAGGATCCACCAATCAACAAAAAAAGGTTTTGGGAAAGAACGTAAAAAAAAAAATCCGTTCTTCTGAGATCGAGTTTTAGGGGGAGGGAAAAAGTGTCTTTGGTTTGGAAAACCCGAAGTGGACAAACAAAGTGGTCGGGGGTCAGGAGGGACCAGGACAAATTGCCGTTCGAATAAGGACAGCGCGGTGGGATCTCGAAAAGACAACAACAATGGGGGATAAATTAGGGAAAAATGCCAGGAGGGAGAAAAAGGCCCCATTTTTCCACCGCAGAAACCAGCGGGAGGAATGGAAAAACGAGAAAACAAGCACCAGGGGGGGAAGACACTCGAATCTGCGGAGAGAGAACGGGGAGCAAAACGTGCTGGGAGCTGGGAGGGTGTGATCGGGGCCAGGAATGTTTCTGCGTATAGTTGGCGGGGGGGAGGAACCGCGCCCGTTAGCGGGGAATCCGCAGGGGAAAAAAAGGACTACTACAGATGAGGAGGAGGAGGTCGCGCCGTTTTCGGTCAAAAACATATAAAACTCGAAACGCTGTGGACACAGGGAAAAGCATGTCCGTTCAAAAAACCACGCCCTAAAAAAGGCGGCGATGCAATGCAAGGAAAAAAAAAAAAAAAAAAAAAAGGAGTGGCGCCTCGTTTGGCGGAGAAGAAAACCGGGGGGGCTTGGGCCCGGTGAACAACTGTGCCTTGCCGTGAAAGGGGGCGCTCAAAAAAGGAAGTATAGGTTTCCGTTGAAAGGGAAACGGTCAAAAGGAGCTCCACGGCAACCGAGGGAGACCATCCTTGCTTTGGGTTAAGAGAAAAAAGGGCAAAGATAACCAGGGGAAAGTATGTTTGAAAGGAAGGTGCTGGAAACCGTTTGAGAGGAAGGTGCAAAACAGCTTCCGCGCCAATGAAAAAGGAAGGCAGGGGAAGCCATAAAAAAAAGGACAGGTGCCTGGCCCGTCAAGGGGGGCCCGTGATAAAGTCCACTCAGGGGGAGAAAGGTGATTGCCCCCATAAAACCGGGGGCAAAAGGATTCAAAAAAAAAAAAATCACAGCAGGCGGGCGTGACAGGGGGGGGGGGGGGACTACAGAAGAATTGCCCCGTGGACCGGGGGGAAGGGTGGAGAACGGTTATCTGGGCGAATGGGACAAAAAAAAAACAGAAGGTACTGCCAGCCAGTGAACAACGGGGATTGCCAGCGAGCCATTCGAACCGGAAAACAGGAACTGTCGTTGGGGTTTCCGGGAAGGGGGAATACACCAGGGACCAGGAAGAAAGGGAGGTCAAGCCGTCCTCACTTTTTGTTTGGAAGGAACGGGGGCTAAGGAATAGAAAAAAGGGCGGTCCCTTAAATCAAGAAGCTGGAAGGGGCGTGGTTTTGCCCAGGGGAGAGGAGTATTGTTTTAAACTCTTCTGGGTCGAGGGGAGGGGTCAAGTCGAAACGAATCGAGGGAAAAAAGGAGGGAACGGTTCCTTCCTTTTTTGAAGAAGGAAACTTTGTGGAAGGGGGGGACTGGCGTGGAAGAGGGGGGACAACAGTGGGACCGATGTTTAAAGGAAAACTGAAGGAAAAAAAGAAAGTGGATGAGACGGCCGTGCAAAAAAGGAAAAAAAGGAAGACGGTCTTGGTTATTTTAAAGAAAGGAGTAAAGTTCAAGGTTGGGAGTAAAGGGTGAAATCCGTGCCTCCAAGAGTTGACCGGGAAAGGAGACTTTACAACGGGGAGAAAAAAAAAAGATGCCAATTGATCAAATACGTACATACCAAATAAAATGCGCAAAAAAAAAAAACAAGAAGAGGAAAGGGGGGGGGGTGGACAATCGGGGGGAGGGCGGGGCCCTTTGCCTCCAGTCCGGGGAAAGAGGGGGTGAAAAAACCTCTCGCTGAAAAAAAACGGCCCCGCTGGGAGGGGAAAAACACTGGACAGACAAAACAGAAAAAAAAGGGAAAGGGGAAAAGGGGGGAATCTCCGGTTCGCAAAATCCAAAACGACAAAAGGTTCTAATGTGCGGAATTGGCCATCCCAACCAGTGTGGGGGAAAAAAAAAAAAAAAATCTTTCAGGAAAAAAAGGAAAGAGGACGACGCTTCCACGTGGAAAAAAAGACGGTCTTCAAACAGGGGGGGAGACGTGAACACAGATCCCCGGGGAAAAGGTGAAGAGAAAGGGTCTGGTCGGCAAAGAAAAGGAAGGAAAAAACTACCCACCAACAGGGGGAGAAAAACCCGTTCAAAAGGTCCCATACAAAAACGTGACGTCGCTATTTGGAAAAGGGAAAGTATGATAAAAGGGGGGGACTTAATCCCTCAAAAACATAGAAACCAACTGACAAAGGAGAAAGACCGCTTGAAAAAAATAGATGAGGCATCAAGCGGGGGGGGGGGAGGAGGCAACGACCGTGAACGCAAAAGGGGTCAACAGGGAAACCAAAGAGCCGAAGCTGAGGGAAAAGGGCAACGACCAGTTGAAAGGTGAAAAAGCAAAAAAAAAAGTAGGAAGGAGTAACACCACCGTTCCGAAAGTCCCAGAGCAAAAAAACTACTCCCGAGGCCAAGACAGCGTGGAGGTCAAACCGGAAAGCCCTTTGAACAGAAAGGCTTGTCAAGGGAAAAAGCGAAAAAAAAAAAAAAGAAGGAGGGAGGAAAGTCGGCTGAGGGAAGGACGACGGCCAAAGCACTTCAGTCTGACCCCGGAAAAAAAACTATTTCCGAGGAAAAGGCGGAATGACGGCACGCAGAAGAACGAAAAGGCAAAAAAAAAAAAGCAGCTGGGGGGAGGGAAAGAAAAACAAAAACCGATTCACCCTGTTCCAAAGGACAAAACTTCTGACGGGAAAAACAGACGAAAGCGTATGAGGGTAAAAGGTCAGGCAAGAGTTAACAAAGGAAAACATCAAGGTCTTTCGGGCAACGAAACGGGGTGGGACTAATCTGGGGGGGGGGGAAAGGCATCTTCAACGGCACCATAACGGGGCCGGGGAGAGCGCCGGGAAAAGAACCAAAAAAAAATTCAGGGGTCAACGGGCTGGTGAGGGAAATCAATCAATATAGTCGAAAAAGAAAACCTCAACCAGGAGGGGGAAAAGGGAACTAAATGGTGAAGGACGGAAATGGGCAGCTTTCGCGGAAAAGAAACTCTGAAAGGGTGGGGGAAAAACCCGAAGTTTACGCAGGAGTGGGGGAAGACTTGCCTAGGGGGAACAGGACCCCAAGTCGCTGGATAAGTAGGGCTAAGAGGAAAAAACCTTTTTCCAGGATGGACGGAGGTCAGCAGGCAAATGACGGGACCTCGGTGCAAAAACCGGTCCAACCTAGGCGGTTAAGTTGAAAAAGTACGGACACCATGCAGGCTTCTCCTCAAGCAACAAAGAACAGTGCATAAAACACAACAAAAAAAGAAAAAAACCGCGGGGGGGGAACGAACCAAATCCTTCGTCGAAACGGAAAGCGAGGGGTGCGAACCCCGGGGAGGGTGGGGGGGGGACCGGGAAAACACCAATCGGTTTTAGGGAGACAAATGGCGAAAACGGCCGGGAGGGAAAAGTAGCAAACGACCAGGGCGAGAGACAAAAACAACCACAAAAGAAGAAGAGAGATCCTTGGAAAAAATCGGGCTGTAGAAAAGCGAGAATAGCTACTAAGGTTGATGTAAAGGAAACCTACCCCTCTTGGGAAAAGTTGGTCAAAAAAGAACAACGCCTCCTTTCTTACCCACAAAAAAGGGTGGGTTGGTGGAAAAAAGAACAAGTTCGAAGGAATCGGGAGGGAACTGCCAAGGGGGGAAAAAGGGGTCCGATGAAAAAAAAAAAGGGGAAGTGGTTTCTCTTGTGGGTGGGGCGGGAAGTCTCCAAAAGCCAAGGGGGGGGGAAAAAAAAAAAGGGGATCTGTAAATAGTATAGGAGTCTTCCCGCAAAAACCCGGAGAGGGAAGACCTAAGTAGTAACCAGGGCCGGAGGGGCCTCTCTCGGCAAGGGGTCTACACGGTAACAGGTGTTGCAGGAACAGGCACTCAACAAAGGAAACTCTTGGGGGGAAAACCTGGATCAGAGTGAGGGGGACACTTTCCAAGGGACCAGAAAAACTCCCTGCACGAAAAACGACCCACTTACGGGGAAACAGGAGGGGGGGGTCTTGTAGCGAAATGCTTCTTTACCTAAGGACCGGGGGGGGGCCTAAACTTGGCCAGGGGGGAAAAACCTAGGATACGGGGTCGCGACAAAAAGTTTGGGGCAGTGTGCTGTCCTTTACCAAAAAAGGGTAAGAAAAAAATCCACCCGTCGGGGTAACGGGGGCTGCCAAAAGAAGTTCTGTTGGGAGGGAATTTGACCGGGTCCCTTAGAATAATTACAAAGGAAAGCGAGGGCACCTTCACACAGAGGGGGGGCCTTCCCCAGACGGGGAGAGGGGGTGGGCTACAAAGCTTCCTGCAGAACAGCCGTCGGCGTCGGCTAAAAGACAAGTTAACGGGACTGTATCGGAAAACTTCCCTGTGCCAGTCAAGGTGGAGGGACCCCGTTAGGGTGGGGAAGGAAAAGAAGACCTGTTTTTGAGAGTAGGATACAATTGCAAAAACCGCAAACCCCGGTCAAGGATGGGTGCCTCCCTAACACAGATGAGTACAAGAGGAAAGCTTTGTTTAGAGAAAAAATTGGGGGCAGGGCTACCGGTAGGGGGGCCCATCAAAAGGGGCGTGCCCTCCTTGGGAAAACGGGGGGGGAGGGTGCTTGCCTAGTGCCCAGTTCACTAAACAAAAAGAACCAGGGGGGGCAAAAGGGGTGCTTAATAAAAAAAATTTCCTGGGGAAAGAAGGTAAGAAGACAATCAGTTGACATTTCAAAGGGAAAAAAAGGGGGGGTTGAAAGTTGGGAGGATTCAGTGTGGGGGATTCAGCACGTAGAGCCCTGACTACGGGGAAAAAAACACATAGCGACCTGAACTGGGGAACGCGCGGGGTGACGGGGGGAAAATGGAGGGTGGTTGAAAAAAAAAAAAGAGGAAGGGGGGGGGGGTAGGGCGTTTCCAAAAACGCGTCAGAATTTGGAAGAGTATCCAAGCAGGAACGGTGCAAAGGGCGGTTGTTAACAACGGAGGTAAATGACCGCACTCAAGGCGATGTGCCGTTATCTTCAGTGGAAAAGTAGGGTGAAGAGAAACAGGACATGCGCCAATTTTGTGGGGAAGCTGGAGAGGGGGAGGGTCCACACATCAAAAAGTGTCCGGTCGGGTGTGGAAAGAACGGGAGGTAAAAACTCCTGAAAATTGTTCCCGGGGGGGGAGGGGGAGGCAGGGACACGTTCAAAAAAAAAAGCGGAAAATGGTGGTCAAATGAAAAAGGATTGGTTAAAAAAAGGCGCCAGTCCCACCGCGGCGAAAAGATTTGGATCAGATCTCGAAAACAAAAACAAAAGCCCTTATGTAGGAGGGCAAAGATTAGATTTTAGTGGACTTTTCTCAAAGGTGTAGAGTGAAAAAACTTTGGGAAAAAAAAACACCCCAAAGCACGAAACGCTGGTTGGGGAAAACAAAAAGAACGGGGGGGCCCTCACAAAAAAAAGGGAACGGGGGGGGGGGAATCCTTTCCACTGCATCAACCAAGACCGATATAGAGGATGAAAGGAAAAAAGGTTCACCAAAAAGCAAATGATCCATCTCGTGAAAAACAAAATCTTTGCAGGGGGGGGAAGACAGAGAAAGCCACGGGGGGGGGAAAGAACAAGTTTTCAAAAAGGGAAAACAACTTCCGTACGCTGTAAAAAAAGTATCAGGGGGCGGAGGAGGAACAAAACAAGCTACAAAAAAAAAGGGGACGAGCCTTTTCAACCAAATGAAAAAAAGGGGGAAAAAAAACGAAGCGTCATGAGATTTTCACTGAAGGGGGAAAGTCAGCCAAGGCTCCACCACAGGAAAAAAAGGGAAAACAGAAAAAACTGAAAGATGGGCCGGACGAGGTTTCTGCAAGGTGGGGAGTAAGGGAGGGGGGAACGGTCAGCGGTGGAGAAGGGGCTCGCTTCAGAAGGAAAAAGAATCGGGAACCACAGCCATTGGGGGAACAGGGAAAATAACGGGGAGAAAAACACTTCACGGGAGGGCAAAAAAGAGAAAAACAAAAGAAAGAAACCACTGCCCAGCATTGATCTTTCGGAGGGGCAAGAAAAAAAAAATTCTGAAAAAAAGTATAAAAAAAGACAACGTTCGGCTTCAGACCCACGATAGAAAAAAGTCAATCTGGGGGGAAAAAGAATCCTTCCAAAAGGGAGATGAAGGCCAACTAAAAGGGAAAACGCAACAAAAACTTCGTGCGAGGAGGGAGTCCTTGTAACAAAGTCAAAAAGCAACTAGAGGGGGGACAAACCCTTACAAGAGGGGGTTCGTAAGGAAGAACTTCAAAGCTATGAGGAAAAAGGAGGTGACAGTTGCAAAAGGGGAAAAGGAAATAGGGACCGGGGAAACAACGGTCAACCTATAAAAGAAAGGAGAAAAAATTGGTGAAAAAAAAGTATAACTGCCGGGAAAAAAAATCACAGGGCCGGCTGGGCAAGTTTTGACGGGACAAGCAGTAGTCTGAAACGGGAAGTCAACAGGAAGGGGTTGCTGCAGCAGTCCGAAGGGAAGCGGAAAGCGGAAAAGGAAAAAAAAAACAAAGGGGAGGCCCGAAAAAGTTTGCCAGCGGATGAGGAGGAAGGCCGTCCCAACCGGCCAACGTGGGGCAGCGAAAAAAGGACCCTCGTTAAAATAAAAGTCCGAAAACAACGGGGCTGAGGGGGACAGACGGGTCAACTGGCGCAGAACATTCTGAAAGCACACCCAGCGAAACAAAAAAGCTGTTTTCCAAGTACGGGACCAAGGGGACCCGGAAGGAGAACGGGGGGAGATCTTTTACCCACAATGAGATAAAAACTTTGGCGTGGGAGGAAGCCGGCCGCACGGGGGGGAGGGGGTTCAGTTCAGTGACCGGGAGTGAGAGCTAGGAAGCGGTGTGAATAGAGCGCAAAACACAAACGAAAAGGAGGATGAAAAAATGGAAAACACCTGCCCAGAGATGCCTATAGCTAAGGAAAATTGGGAGAAACTGAACCGGGGGAAAAACGGAAGTGTGTCCACGAGCCTGAAAAAAGAAAGTGTGGGACATTTTTTTTCGAGAAGGGAAAGAGGATTGTCCTAGGAAACCAGGAAAAAAAAAAGGTGGGGGAGCATTTTGTGAGAGAACTGGGTAGGAGAGGAAAAAAAAGGAGGGGTGGGCGGAAAGAGACCGGAAATTAAAGAAGGGAAAACCTTTTTCGGATAAGGCAAAAAATGATACAGGGGAGGGGGGACTTTTAGTTCGGAGGGGGGAATTAGGAAAAAAAAAAAAAAAAAAAGAGAAAACAAAAAAACAAAAAAAAAAAAAAAAAACAAAAAAAAAAAAAAAAAAAAAAAAAACCCAAAAAGAAGAATCGGACCGGGGGGGGGGGGGGGCCGCACTCTCACCGAGAATTATTGGCGTTTCATCCGATTTGTGAAGACCTGAAAAAGGGGGGGGAGAGGGCCTGAAAAGGAAAGGAAACACTTACTTTTGCGAGGGGGGGGGGGGGGTTATAAGGGGGGGAACCCGACAGCCCGGTGTTGACTGTGGGAAGGACTGGAAGTGATAAGTCAAGGTGAGAGAAGTGGGAAGAGGTGTTCCCGTTCAATATATAAGGAGAAGGGGACCACCGGACGTGGGCTACATCCCTGGGGAGGGTGAAGAAAAAAAATAAGTGCAGGACCAGGGAATACAGGTAGGGGGAGGCCCGAATTTTCGAAAAGGGGGACTAGGGGGACAGGAAATGGCCAACAAGGCAGATAGAGGCGGTGTTTGATTTTTTTTTTAAGTTTTGTTTTTTGTTTATTATTTGTTAAAGTGTGGTTGTTATGTGATGTTGTTTTTTTGGTCGGTTTTTTTTTTTGAGGACGCAGTTAAATTGGGGAAATACACCTTGGAAGGTTGGGGGAAAGGGAAGGCAATTGCTTTGGGAAACAAGCCCAAAAAGAAAAAAGGTTTAGGGGGGAACTGAATCCGCCTCCAGGCAGGGAGGAGAAAAAAGGGAAAGGTGCCCGGGCGAAGACTGGGGGGACGCCTAATCTCACGAAAAAAAGAGGGCTACAGCCTTTGCGGGGGGGGGAGAAAAAAGTTGTCCTTGCCGGGGGGGGAAAAAAAGGAGTAATCGATCCCAAAGAGTCAATGGGCGTGGGAAAGGACCATCCCCGCTGGAAAAAGGAGGGAAAATCCCAGGGAAAAAAAAGAAAACTGTCGTTGGGACAAAAAGGGTTGAGAAACAGGGGACTGTTGACGACAAAAGACAGTCAAAAAAAAAAACGTCTTCACGGGTAATGGGGGGGTCGAGTCTTTTTTGAGGAAGGAATGTCCCTGGAATCCCCGGAAAAAAAATGCCCCTTGAAACTGCACAGGAAAAAATTGGCGGAAGGCCAGGGGGGGGGTGTAAAATCTTCGAGGGGGGGCATGTTCGGTTCAGACTGTAGAAGAGTTAAATCCGAAAAGCGTCAAAAACAGAAGGAGGTTTGTTCAAACCGACGTATGGGGGGGGACTCCATGGGTGAACGATGAGCAGGGAGAAAGGGGGGCAGGGAAGGTTGGTAAATATTGAGAGCCTGCTGGGAAAAAAGGGGCCAGCTGTCCTCAACCACATCGTCGACTTGTTGATTTGGCAAAAAAACAGAAGTAGGCCACCCATTGCCGTGGGCGGTTTCCAAGGGTGGGGAAAACCCGCCAGAAAAAGGAAAAAAAAAAAGGTCAGCGAAAGGGTCACGCCAGGGGCGGGGGGGGAAGCCAAAAAGGCCCACGGAGAAGGTTTCAAAAGTGGAAGACAGAGAAAGAAAACAAACAAACAACTAGAGGGGGGGAAAAATATAGGAGATCGGGAAAGGGGGAAAAGGGTCCGAAAAAAGGGGGGCTCCAGTTGTAAGCCGTGACAAGAGAATCTGACCAAAACATTCCGATGGAGGACAAGCAAGGAAAACTCTGGGGGCAAAAGAAAGACAGGGGCCTTGACATTGTAACCAGGGGAAAAGTCAACCCGTTTAAAAGGACAGACTGACAAATCAACAAATGGCTGACGCGCGAAAAAAATGAATCGACAAAAACAAAACGCCCAGCCTAGGGTGCCCCAAAAAAAGGCTAGAAAAAAAAGGAAAAAAAAAAACCATACATCAAAAGGAAAAAGGAAAACGTGCCAGAACTGGCGGTCAAAAAAGGGGCGAAAGCAAAAAAGAAAAAGTCGGGACGTGCGGACGCTTCAGGTCAAAGGGCTAACTTCTTACCTACGAAAAAAACGTAGAAGAAGGGGGGGGGGGAAAAAAAACAAATCATCTCCAATGCAGTGAAAACTACGGAAGAGCAATTTCTAATTTCCGGGGGGGAGGAAGGGAAGGGGGAAGGCTTATCTCCAAAACACAGGCCTAAAAAACGGGGAAAAAACAATTGTTAAGTAAGAAACTTACTTTCCTGTGTCTGAAAAAAGGGGGGTAGGAAAAAGGGAAACAACGACAAAAACCCGGGCGGTCTCCTTTCTCCAATGCCAAAACGAAGCTTCTTTCAATTCACGAAAAATTACAATTTAGAGCCGTTAGACAAACAGCCAAGTTCAGCTGACAAAGGAGGTTATCCACTTGTCCAAAAAAAAAAAGCTTGAGAAAAACTTCGGCAAGGAAGAATCCTGAAAAAGGGGGGGCCGCACAGGAGGGGGAAAAGAAGTCTCGAAAACAAACGCGGGGAAACAAACAAGGCGCGTTCCACTATCAAAAAGAAACTGGCCCAAAAAGGAAAGGAAAACAAAACAGGGCAACCTTGTCGACCGGAAAAAGGTAAGTGGGGCGACCGCGAAATTCCTTAACACCTCTGGGGGGGGGATATTCAAACCGGAAAAAGGTCATCAACGGAAACTTCGTACGGAAAAAAAAAAACCTACCAGGCAGGCGGTAAGTGAGGAACTACTTCTACAACAGCAAGGGGGGAACGGTGGACAAAATACGGTGGACGAACATTTTTGACCGGGAAAAAAAAAAGACCGCCACTATACCTTGACGCGCTCCACAGGCCGTTAGGCACCACCAAGGCCGTCGAAAACAGTCAAACGGCCAGGGTCTGAGGAGTCTATAAACGAAACAAACCACGGGAGAAGTAAGTTGTTCGCATGCCATTGAGAGGACGTCCGGGAAGAGGAAGACCTCCTTATGAAATACAAGGGGGGAAAAGGGGACCTCGGTGAGCCAAAAGAGGTGTTCGGCTCCATAACAGAAAAGGACACTAATCTAAGTCAGGAAAAGGGGGGGGGAGGGACGGCCGGACTTTTCGCTACAGGGCGGAGTCGACAGTCTCCAACAGCCAGGCGAAAGCAGCCTACGCCAAGAAAAAAATCACCAACAAGGGAACAAAACCAAAACTGGGCCCTCCGCAAAATCACCTGAGAGGGAAAAGTGTCGCGTTCACAACCAAGGGGGGGGGGTTTGTCGCCAGGGGCGGGGGAAAAACAGCACCTACGCGAGTGAAGGACAAGTACAAGAAGAAATATGTAAGGACGGGTAAAATAATAGGCATCTACAACAAAAAAAGGGAGAATTGAGTAAATATATATATAGACCCGAAAAGGACTACTTGCCATTTGGGGAAACGGGAACCTAACCCCCCAAGGTGGGGGGGGGAGGTCTAAAAACAGAACAGGGGGGGTAACTCTACACTCGGGGGGGCCCATGAAGAAAGGATTTTGAAAGAGGGAGGACTTTTGGTGGGAGAGGGTGAACAGACGGCCACCTGGGTTGTTGAGATCTGGGGATAGTGTTTGGAGGAGGAACCTTTTAGCGCAAAGAAGCCGAAATTAACCACTAAAGATCGAGAAACAGTTTGCGAAAAGGGTTCTCCTGTTTGATGTAGACCCGAGAGACGATTTTACCCCCCCCCACACAACAAAAAAAACACACGGGGATTCCAAAAAAGGTAGGGGCTTTCCAAAAAAGGTGCCGTTCCGCTACCGAACTTCGTGGGGACGCCACTGGAAGAGAACCCTCGGCAGTATAGACAGGTGATGGAAACCGACAGCAAAGGGGGGAAATGGGTGAGCGCGGGCGTGACCGGCGCTCAAAAAGGGGTGTATAGTGGCAGGGGGAAGTCCCGGTCAAAGATCGTCCCAAGGAGACAACAGGCGTTGGGAAAAAAGAAAATCCTTGGACTGTTGGAACAAGGTACCAGTCCCCGCAGTGACAAAAACATCCACCGAGGGGAACGTCCGGAAGGGGAACCGCATTACACCGGTTCACTCTTTGGCAAGCGGGAACAAGAGGTCTGCCCGGGGGGGCATCGCCTGAGGTCGGGAACAAGAACATTTACTGAAGTGGGAAGGTTGCCCAAAAACTTGGGGGGAAGTGGAGGACGTGTCCGTAATCCGGAAGGGAAGAGTTTAGAAGGCTGTGCGCAACGGAGAAAGATTGTGGGAACGTGAAAAGAATGCTGGCGGGCAGACATCCGATGTTTGTCTCTTCCAAGTGAGTGTTTGCCAGAAGGGGGAACAAAACTTGGACTTGCCAACAAGTCAAAGCTGTCATCTCTGCAGGGAAGGGGAAAACCAGCAGGGAAAAAAGAAAACTTGACCGTACACGGTTCAGGGGGGGGGGGGTGCAGTTCATACACAATTCGTCAAAAAACGACAGTCCAAAAGGAGCACCGTTCTTCACGGTAATTTGGCAAGTTGACGAGTCCTTGTTTTTGAAACGTAATTCCCAACGAAAAGAAAAGGAAAAGCGAACTGCAGAAAGGAAACGGTTGTGGCCATTGTGTGGTGTGAGACGGGGAAGGGGTTTGCTGTCCTGGAAGGAGGAGACTCAGGAAGGAGGGAAAAAGACACGGTTTTTCCTGCTGTTTTGAAAGCGGAAACCTTTGTTACGGGGGAAAAAAAGGGGCGCAAAAAAAGCGTCGCCTGGCCGATGAAGAAGCTCTCGCCAGGAGGAAAGTCTGGGAAGATCGCCATTACTCGGGGGTGAATTTGCAAAAAAACAGCAAAATTAAAGGAGGTGACATTTCAGGGGGACAATGTCCCCCAGGCTGGGCAGAACGTCCCGCTTGCCGTCGCCGAAACAGCGAGAAGGGGACACTCTTAAAAAAAAGGAAAGTCGAAAGATTGCCAATTGATAAAAGTAGAAGGACGAAACAACAAACAACGGAGGAAACAGGAAGAGATATTATCAAAGGGTCGAAACGGGGGGGCCGGTCCATTGTTCAGCTTGACCCTCAAAAAAGTCTAAGTGGTGTCAGAAAAAAAGAACCAGTGGGAACCCACCCAAAAAATAAAAATGGCACCGGGGAAAGAAGGGAAGGCACAATTTTTTTTTTTTTTGAAGCAGGGGGGGTATGGGAGGGCGGGGCCATCGCCAGGCCGGTTTTTGACAAAAGGGGCGAGCCAAGCGTTGGGTTCAAAAAAAAAGGGGAAAGGACTAAATCTCACTGCCCAAGAAAAAAGGGGTTTAACTACGGTAACAAAGGGGGAAAAACAGGGGACGCAAAGTGGAGGATAGACGGCCTAAGGGAGAAACCGACATCTACACAAAAAACGGAGGAGTTTTCAACAAAAAGGAGGGGGCAAGGGCAAAAGGTGGAACGTCGGCAAGTGGAAGGTCCATTAACGAATGAAGGGCGAATGAAAGAGCGGAATCCTCCCACACAATCCGACTGAACAACAAGAGCACATTACCGGGGGATTGATTAGCGGACGGTCAGAGGCCAGCCAAAGGTGTGAGAAACGACAAAGAACAGTTCGCCTGGCTCTGCGAAAAAGCTGACGAACGAAGCAAGCTTATCAAGGACCGAAGGAACCTTACCAAAAAAAAAGGGGGGAGAGACTTTCTCCCACAGGAAGAAAAAAAAAAAAGCTACAAAAATCAAGGATGTAGCCACCGGGACCTCCAAAAAAAGGCTGGCCGGGCCAAGAAAGACAAACTTCAAAAACAAGACAACAGGCAGGGGGGGGGATCGAACCAGAGTGAGGAGGGGGCACACTGACTCAAAGACGGCCAAAATTTTCCCGCTTTAAAAAAGGGGGGGGGGAACGGCACGAACACGCGTAAAAAGGGACGCGGGCAGGGGTTTGTCAACCGAAAGGAGGCCGGCCAGCACTGAAGGGGAAACGACCATAACGGAGTGGGTTCGGTAACAGAAAAAAAAAAAAGTGGAACGGCAACCAGGGAAAGAAGTCAGTACACACAAAGCAAACCCCGAAAGGGGGGGAAGCGACTAGACTTTGGACAACGGGACTGCACTCAATTTGACGGGATTTGATCGCCGGGAAGCAACTTCCAATTCGCAGGGAAAAAGGTTCGGGGGGGAAAGTTCTATAAAAACAGACCCTAAACCGGGGGACTGCAAATGGGGAGCGACTTTAATCCGGGAAGAAGAGGGAAACTAACCAACATCGGATTGGAAAAAATAAAAACAAAAAAAGTGCTCAGGGCAGCTTACTCTGTTCAACAGAAAAAAAGCTAGAAGAGGGGAGCGAGCGCAGACCAGTTCGGCGGGATGTCTCTAAAAAGGGAAGAGTGTCAAAGGATATATTTACCACAGAACGCAGGTGAGACGATCACACAACACAGCTGACGAACCGGGACAGCACGGAAGCCTGGGGGGGGTTCATTCGCGACACGTCGTCTCCCGAGAGGGAGCTTTTTAAAAAACCAGAAAACCACACTGGGGCCAGGGGGAACTTCCGTATCACGCATACTGGGTCGGGACAAAAAAGGACAAATGGCGTCGTAAAGGGGCGCGGTGGGGGAAGATCTCAACAACAACAACGGTAAATTATTATGAAAGAAAAAAGGAAGGGAAAAACGAGGGGAGAGCGAACGCACAATTGGGACTTAATTACAAACCGGACAAGTAGGTGGACGAAACCACACCGCCCGGGGTATGGTTAAACTCTACACTCAGAGGGTTTGCAAAAAGAGGAACGTGCCCATGGGGAGAGGGGGGGGGGGGTTATCAGTAGGGAAGAAGGTTGTAGGAGGAAAAAAGTTTTCCGACGGCCCGCAAAGTTATCGAAAGTCGCCGAATTGGAAACTACCTTGGCGCTGTTAAAGGGGGGGGGGGGGAGGGGCAAAAGCTCTAAAAAAATTCAAAACGAGGGGGACTTTCCATCCTATTTAAAAAAATGCCGAAAAGGCCTTCCAATGCAGAAGGGTACAGGGGGTTTTTGCGCTCTGGTGGGGGACTGCTTGTGGAAGGGAAGCACCTTTTAAAAAAAAGGAGAATTGGGCAGGGCCTCAAAAAGGGGGGACGGGGGGGAAGGGTTGGAGGGGTGGCCTTACCAACGGTCAAATATAGTAAAAAAGGGAGGGGAAGGGCTACATCCTTGCTGTTAATAAGAAGAGATTCCCCGAGCGAAGACTTACCGAATCAAAAGTATTGATTTGCAAGGGAGAGGGGAAATGCCGGCCCCGGTGAGAGCGGGAATGGCACAGCAAAAGGGAAGGTGGTGCCTGAAAGGGAAAAAGGCGCTGGGGGGGGGAGTAGGGAACAAAGACACTTTACGGGACAGGGGGGGGCCGTCAGTGCCCGTGGGGGGAAGGTGAAGCGTGAAAGGGGTTCGAGAGGGGGGGAAGAGGGGACCGCCTTTTTGGGTCTGCAAGGGGACAGGGGGGGGGGCAACGCTTTTGCTGGCCAGTGGAAAAAAAAATTGGAGGGGGGTCTGCACGGAAGTGCCGTTGGGAAAAATCCCTTGTAAGGGAGGCAAAGCCACCTGTGTCGCAGACCTCTTCAGAGAGGACCTAGCCAGTTGAAAAGGAAAGAAGGACAAAACAAGATTTTGGGACAGTAATAACACAGGGGCACATTCCGCCAAAAGCAAATCTTCAGCGTCCTTTTCGGTGCCAGTTGGGAGGAGGAAAGTGGCGGTGCTAATAACGTAAGAGGGAATAAAAGAGAGGGAAAATCACCCATCAAATAAAAAGTTTTTCACCGTTTGCCATGGGGGAGACTTCTTTGTTTGAAATAAAGTGGGGAATGCGGGAGGATACCTAAGAAGCGATTTCTCCGAGGGAAAGGGTTTCCTGCCTGGGGTGACGTCGTAAAACAGTAGGTGCTGGGCGTGAAGGAAGCACCCCTGGCCGATGTTGGGGGAAAAGAAAATGGGGGCTGGGGAAAAAGCTGGCCGTCAGCACATCGGGATGAGTACTTGTGTTATTGCAAACCGGAGGAGGGAAACTCAAGTGGGCGGTTGACCAATGGTCAGGGCAGGTGTCGTGCCCGGAAAACCAGGAGAAACTGTGGTGAAAACACTGGAGCCAAGGCCCACCGTCGGAAAAAAAAAGCTGCAAAAAGGGATCAGAAAAAGAAAAAAACAGGGAGGGGAGAAGAGCCTGAGATCTTAATCCCATAATGACACCTACGGTGGTCCCCAGTGGTAAGCGTGACCGTCTGCGGGAAAATCGTAGCCGCCCCCCGGAGCGGGTTCGGCGTGCCAACGACCGAAGGGAACATAAAAAACCGAATGCGGAACTGGGGACACCGTTGAAAAAGGTCGCAAATCACAAGAACCGACGGGGGGCGGGATGGGTAAGACGTCACAGGGTTCAACCCGCCAAAGAGAGAACACAAGTTCAACCTCTAAAAGGAAAAGCTAACGGGGAAAAAGACTTCCGTCAAAAGGGGACAAAAAAAAACATCCTGTAAAAAGGGGAACTCTTTTGATGTCCTGTGTCGGCGACAGATAAAGGGGACCGGAAAAGAAAAAGAATCTACGATGCAAACAAGTTTTTCATAAACAAAGAAGGAAAATGGGGCAAAAAAGCGGGAACGGAAAAACATCTATGTTCCGGGGGGAACCCAGGATGTTCAGGCCCTTACGGGAAAAAACAAACAAAGGAAACGAACGCCCAAACACGGGTCCATCATAAAGCTTCGAACAAAAAATGCTGCCATTTACCGAAAGTTTCCTGACCGCAGGGTCTTACGATGAAGGCGGAAGGGTGGCATGGAAAAGAAAGGTTGGGTAGGAACCGCACAAAGGAAAGCCTGGGTCTCCTGCGGCACTAGAATAAGAATCTTCTTTGCAAGCCGTTCAATAAGCCTGCCAAGCAAGTTAAACAGAAAAAAAAATAACCCGTTACAAAACACCAACCTGGAACGGCAAGCTACAACAGGGGGAAGACACTTTCAAAGCAGCGGTGGGGGAAAGGGGGCATCAGCCGGGAAAAAGAACGATTCTTTCAATTATAGCGAAAAAAGAAGTGCGGGGAGAGGGAAAACCCTATCAACGGGCAGGACCCAGGGTGCACCTGTCCAGTCCCAGTAAAGTGTAGAACGAACCAAAGAACGCGACGGAAACGGTCCGTGGGGCCTCAACGGAAGTCATTAGGAACAGGGGACACGCTTTCCCAAGTTTGCAAAAAAACACTAGACCAGGCGGCGGGGACAAACCTACAGGGGAAAGGTCGGTGGGCAAAACCATTTCTTAAACAAAAAAGGTATTTATCCATTTGAAAGGAGGATAAGAGGGGACGGGACAGGAAAACTATAAACATGAAAGGCGCCAAAACGGGAAGACCTGCGTGGGGAGGGGCAACAATATAAGAAAAAGCGGAACCGGTCTGTCCGTGTTTAATTACAGGAAGGGAGGGCATTCTAACCCGAAAAACCGAACGCAAAAGGGTGGCGGCTGCCCATTAGGCGGAACTGGATCGACAGGGGAAGCGGAAGACCACCTCGGATGAAAGCCAGACAAAAAAGAAACAACAAAGGAGGGGGGGAAGAGGGCAGATGTTAAAAGTGGAAAAGGTAAACCCCCAGCTCACGGGATCTTCCCAAGAAGAAAGGACGACAAGGAGAGGGGGAACTTTTCCTTGAGGGATCTTTTTCGTCGAAACAAAAACTTTCGGCGGGGACTATTTAATCCTCCCCCAACAAGGGGGGGGGGGGGGGGAGACGAGGTAACACCCAGTTACCAAATCCTACTACCAAAAACATGAGGCCAAGAGGGGCTCACAAATGTCCGGAGAGGCTTCCTGGTCGGGGCAAGAGAAGAGGAAAAAGAAAAAGATGGAAAAACCAAAACTCCCCGCAAAGGGGGACACTCGTCCGACCGTCGTCTCAAAGGGGGGCATCGTCTTGTTGGGAAAAAAAACAAACGGGGTAGCAGAAAGGGAGGGGGTTCTGGGGGTGTTCTCTCCTGGTATAAAACAACAAAAACGAATGGGGAGTCTTATTACCCACAGAAGGTTATCTCAATATTCATCTCTGGGGAGAAGTTTTATCATTCCGAAAAAAAACAAAAAGGAAATGAAGAGAGATAAGAAGGAATCTCTGTCCTGGGACCAAGATGGAAAAACTGAACCAATACCCGGGCGGGGTGGAACCGCCATACAGGAGAAACCACATCCCAAAGGTGAGAGCGAAAACTCTAAAACGGATCGGTTGGGACAGAGGGCAAACACCAGAAACGGTGGGGGGGGTTTTCGCTGGTGGGGGAAGAAAAACGCCTGGGGTACTTACGGGATATTATATGCGGGTCAAGCTCAAAAAAAGGAAACAAAAAAAAAAACAAAAAAGAAAAAGAGAGCTGCAATGGACCTCCTGAGTGTGAAAAAGGGGGGGGCGCTCTCACCTGAAGGCTACAGCGCTGTTAAAAAGGTTGCTGTCCAGCCAACAAATAAGATTCAACTCTTAGCGGCCATCCCGGACGCCTGCCCCGCCGTCACGGAAGTTCGCAATTACCACTGACTAGGGGGACGCAGAGAAATCGATTTGGGGCGTTGCGAGACTCTGCCTGTGAGTACGAATGGGGGGGGCAGGGGCCAGCCCGTTGACTGTTTTTAAAATGGGGGAATGTGATGAAAAAAAACAAGAAATGAACGCAGCGGGGTGACAAAAGGGAAACTGTATTTTGCGGCCCGGGACGGCACGGCAGAAGAAAAGGGGGGAAAAGGGGGGGATCACTGGGTACATCCTTTGCAGTGGCGGTTGACGAGGCTTTGCCGTTCTAGGGGGCGAAAAAGTAAGACGGAAGCAAACTGGATTGGGATGGCCCGTCCTGAACCGGTTTAATCGCGGCCACTGCAACTCTTCCCAACCAGCTGAGAGGGGGGGGCCGTCATACACTTTACTGGAGGCCAGACAAGTCGGGGGAAAATGGTGGCAAAATATCAAGGGGGGCTTTGCCAGGCGTGCCAACGCACTCATAGGATGGGGTGTTTTTTTCGAGGGAAAAGAAAAAAAACTCCTGGGGACAACGGTGCTTATGATTATCGGGAAGAAAATGACTCTTGTGCAATGGGCAGTTGGCAATAAACAGGGGAGTAGCTGCCCGTGTATAGCGGGTAAGGGGTTTGTTTGCTAACTGTCAAAAAAAAAAAGGGGGGGCGAAATTCTTGGGCAAGAGAAATGGGGGAAGGGTGCCGCGGCCACCGCTTGGGGACGGACGAATGGGAAGCGAGGACCCCATGAAAAACCGCTTAAAACCGGGGGTTTTGCCGTGAAAAGTAGATTTCTGGCAGAAAAAAAGACAGTAAATCATCGTCAGCGAGTGGTGGGACGGTTACTTTGGCGTTTTGGACGAGGCTTTGGGGGGGGAAGAGAGTCCCTGAATAGTCAAGAAGCAGAAAAATGCCGCTTGAGTTGCACAAAGCTGAGGCAGAAAAGTTTTTTGGTTGAAAGAAGGTCTATGGGCGTAGCCCGGCGGGGTAACACTGTCCCCGCCGGGGGGGAAACGATAGCTTCAGAGTTCAGGGAAAGGGCCTGTTCCTATGAGTGTGGGCGCAACTCAGTGGAGCCGGGGAGTCGCCTGGCCGATGTGAAAAAGGGAAGCGAAAAAAAAAGGCTGTAAAAGGATGGCGCCTGGCAAAAACGGGCTCGGTCTTGTATGGGAAAAAAAAAAAGGGGAAAAAAAAAGGACACCGGAGTGAGTTAAACAAAAAAACGGGGGGGCGTTACAAACAGGGGCCCCCGCCATCCGTGCCCGCCGCACCGGAACATACCAGAGTGGTAAACGGAGGTAATTGGAGACACAGGCCCACAAGGTCAGGAACAG
>Ga0179593_1335252_pt1 | contig 22398 bp, 32 predicted proteins | sample CZODoug2_1_08_16_FD_185931 | JGI IMG/M metagenome (GOLD analysis project Ga0179593, IMG submission 185931) | Vadose zone soil fungal communities from Angelo Coast Range Reserve, California, USA - CZODoug2_1_08_16fungal (PacBio error correction) | ecosystem: Environmental > Terrestrial > Soil >...
AGGTCAGAAAACACAAGCCACACCACAGCAAAGCCAAACCAAAAGACTCCCGACACCGTACAATCAAACCAGCTGAAAACGCAAATACGCGGAGAAAACGACAACATACGATAGGAAGAGAAAGGTGTAAGGTCGAAACCCCCACCAAAATTGATTGTGAGGAACAAAAGGGGTCCAGAAGAAGAAAGAAAACAGATTCCATTCAACAAAAACAGTCAGTAACAAATCAAAATCATATCGCTTGCAACCCGAAGGCCCCACCATGGCGGGAGTTACTGGCGACACCTAAAAAAACTACAATGACGCCGAACTGCTTAAGCAAGAAGTGTGTGCAAATTAAATTTGTCGATGAGGGACCATATGAAAAGGGCAAGGCAGAGGTGCCATTTGGGCCAACCCAGAGCCGGACCTAAGACAACCCCTTTTTTGAAGGGGAACAACGAATAAAAACATCAAACAAGGGAGGTCGAGGTCAAAGACCGGGTGTTTTAATTGCTCTTATGAGTATGGATCCTGGTGTTAGGGGCCATGCCAGGCATTGTGCATCGAAAAGAACTTTCCATTATAAAAAGGAAAGGGAAGATTCAAAAAAAGGAGAAAGAGAGACCGCATAAGGCCACTTTTCGGGGAGCCGACAGTGGGGACAGTATTAATTTGCAAGACTAAGGCACGCGGCATGGGGCACATGAATGGCAACCAGGGGGGGTTTGGACTTGATAAAAGTGAGAAATAAGACCATAATTCAAATGGGCCTTGACTCTAAATGAAGTAATAGCGAAGCCAGGCTAAACGAATAGACACAGCTTCAGTGACACAACCGGAAAGATACCAACATAGCTATTTCGGATCTCAGAAGTTACAAACAGAAGGAATAAAATGCACGAAGAGAAAGGCTAACAGAGGGGGTAATGGGCCACGGCGAAGTTTGTGGTCAACCCCAGTGTGGAACAGAAAGCAGCTGATGAGCCGACTAGTAGAAAAAGTACTTTTATTTTTGGCAATTGGCATGGGGGTTGCAAGGAGGTATTCTGGCATGTATAGCAGGCACATTGGCAAGGCATTAAAACAAGGTACACGTATAATACCAGGTAAACTCCAACAACGCCGCCCACGTCTTTAACTCGGAAACACGGCCGGAGCAGCCATCACAAATTGGAACTGACACTGAGAGAAACCGACCTAGTTCAGAGTCAAAAAGAAATCTTGGATGCTACAGAACGTAAACGCCTCGAAAACCAGGGAAGGTCAAACAAGGATATTTCCAGCTCAAGGTTCAAGCCAGGGATCCGCATAAAGGCACAAAATCGTAGGAATAGAACTGTTGAACCCTAGCCCTCAAAATGAAAATCCATACTGAGAATCTCAGGGGAGGAAAGGGGATGAGAAATCTTAAGAAAGGGTGACGAACCCCAGAGGAATTCGCGGAAAGATGCCATGGCCCTCAAAGCATATATGCCGGGCTCAGCAAGATCATTGAAGACAAGTGTCTCGATGAGGAGCATGAAGTATTGGTGGCAAGAATGAGTGTTATTCATTCTTGCACTCCGAAAGACAGTGACTATGAACAAGGAAAATGGGGAGACCGGAAGAAGAAGGAAAGAAGGGAAGAAGCCAAGGGAACCCCAAGGGGGTGGATTAATTGTCCTAACTCATTCAGATGACTCAGACACTCTGCTCTCACACAGAGAAGGTTACAAATTAAAAGAGAAGGGTACAGACAATAGTGGGTACCTCATATAAAAATACGCTTCCAGGATTAGTACAAACGGGTCTATTTTGGCAAAGGTGCTTTTTCCTGCTTAAAGTGGGCCAAGGGAGGCACATGGTTGGGCCAGAGTTCTTCAAGGCATAGAACGCAAAAAGCACAAGTTCCGGCACACCTCATAATCGCATCTTGAGGATTAGGGGAACGACATGTATAAGGGCCCGGCCCGTGGGACAAGGGAGCTCAAAAGTTGTATTGGGGTGGTGGAATTCCCAGAGTCGAGGAGTACAATAAATATCGCGGAACTCACCACCCAATCAGAGGGGGAAAAAAGCGTGCTTTTTGCACCAATCTAGGTCATCATAAAATGAGGAGGTGGAACGACCTATGGGGAAAGTTAAAGTGGAAATGGGGAAGGAAATTCCATAAAACTTCACCGATAAAACAGAGTGGGGGGGGTGGGGGGTGTGGGAAAAGGGGGAAACAGATTCGTGTGCTGACAAAAAAGACACTCTGTATCAAATTCAACGACGAGGCGGCCAGAAAAAAAGAGGAAGCCTCTTTCAACTCGGATGTTTGGTGGGGCCGGTGTGGTCGGCACAAAAAATAACTAAACCCCCAACCCTCCTTGTGGGGAACCGTGTCCCCCTTGTTAAAAGTGAAATTGCATCCCGGCCCTGTTTTCCCCAAGGACGTTCTGGAGTGAGGCATTGGCTTCACGAGGGGGTGAGTGTTCCCCCAGGTGGTGTTCCGAACCTCATTTTTCTGCTCACTGAGTTCGGAAAGTGCACTTGAAGCTAGATGAAAAGAAAATACAAAGGGGGGAGGGGAACTTAAAAGGGTCAAAATGGGGAACAGACTTGGACTTATAGTACAAACGATCACAAAAAAAGAGAAAATGAACGATGGGAAAAGCAGGGCTCCCTGGGTGGAATTGGAGTCATATGCAACAGAATTGGGAAAACCTTGCACATGGGCAACGAAGAAAGAACAGGAAGGAGTCCTCCCCACCGTCAAAAAAAAATAGAAAAATAGGGAAGGGGCTCATCATGGGAGCAGAGAGATTGAGGAAAGAGGTGACAAAGAAAATTAAGGTCGACATAAAATGGCTGTTGAGGCAAAGCTCGCTCCCCAAGAAGAGAAACTCAAAAAGAAAAGGAAGGGGAACTCCACAAGCTCCTTTTGTGTACCAAAGAAGTCTGTTTGGGTCCTCTGTCCTCACTATATAGTAGAGAGTGAAAATTCCTCGGCTATTGGTTGTTCGGGGGTGTTTGAACTGGTGGACTGGGAGGAAAGAGGGGAAAGGGAGGGTTCAATTGGGGACACGGCTGCATCATGAAAAAGAATGCCACAAGCGCCCAAATGACCGGAAGGGCATCATTTGGAGACTAAAACAAGTCATGTATGCGGTCACCAGTTTGAAAAGGGATACCCAAGACAAGTTTTTATTGTGGAGGACACTCAGGACTTAAAGAAAGGGGACCGAACTCGACCTGCCAAAGCGAACAAAACAGCGATTTGCACACGCAAGAATCACGGAAAAGAAGAAGGAAGTGGGAAAAATTGCCGAAGGGGGAATATTCAATCAGTTAAAAGGGGGACAACTTGGGGGGAGAACACCTGGGTTGGGGGGGGGGGGGGGGTTGATGGAAAAGATCAGGTGGCCACAAGACCAACACGAAAAAGAGGAAGGGAATAGAGATGTCGTATTGAAAGAGTGCATCGAAGAGGAGTGTTAATCTGTTGTCAAAACTTATCTTTCCCTAAAAAACCCCCAAAAGTATCCCAAAGTATTTTCCAAAAAGAGGAATTTAGGGGTAATAGGGAAAATTACCTCGCCCCTCCGAAAGAGGTGGACCGTAAAAGAAAATTGAGTGCCAAATCAGTTTGACCCCCCGGTTAAAGCAGGGGTTAAGGCAGCTATACTTGACTTGAAGGCTAAGAGTGGTCAAAACCAAGAAAAAAGGGGAAAGGTGGGGCCGGAACTTTCACAAAGGTAAATACTGTCAGGATCTACTGGAAGCCGAGGACATAATGCCTAAGCAAAAAGGCGATTATGAGGAGCAAACGAAAGCGTGGGGGGGGAGACATATCCTTGGTAAAAAAAGGGGTGGAAAAAGGAAAAGTATAAGCAAACAAAAAAAGGGAGGCTACAAAAAAAACCAATGAAAAGGGGGTGTTCTCAAAGGGGGGAAGGGGGAAAAAAGGGACTGGACTGAGGACGGTTTCAAAAAAGTAGAGTGAGTCATAGAGGTCGTGGAGCAGAGGAATGAAAGGCCATATTAATCAAAAAAAAGCGGCTTCACAATGGGGTGGCTGCGAAAGTCAACGACTAGAGGAGATCCATGAAGGTTCCCGGATTCTCGTGACAGGTCATGTCATGAGAGTGCAAAAAAAATGGGGGAAGAAGTAGTTGCAAAAATAAAGGAGAAACACCAAAGAGAAACATCGCTAAAACAGGATCAAGGATCGAACAGGAGCAACGGGGGCATAGAAGATGGAACGGGCCACGATTTGTAAGAGAGGGGGAAAACAGAAAAATGAGTCCGAGGGAAACTGCCCATTTCCTGTAAATGATAGTTCTCCCGAAATTAGGCTGGTGAGGGAAAGGGGAGGACAAAGGGTCAAGTGAAAGTACAGAGATTTGGGTGTGTTGAGGGCATTGATAAGAGAGGAACAAGGGGGGAAATAAGGATGAAAAAGGAAAGTTTACTTGGGACCGTTTAGGGGTGGGACTGCCGGCATGAGTTAGGATCATCACCAAACTTGGGGAGGGAACGAGGAAGATTGGGAGAGAATTTTCAGTAAAGGGCGGAAGAGAGAAAGGGCAGGATGTAGTTGGAAGCCCGTTGAAAGGGGTGTTGGGAAGACCACTGGGTAGGATAAGGGGTATTGTATTTTGGGATGAGTAAATGCTGCCAATGAAAATACCAAGAAAAATACCGAAAAACAAACAAAGGGAAACAAGGTCTCTGACAACAACAGAAGAGGTTCAAGACTAGTAGGCAAGTTAGAAGCGCAAGGTGCTGTCTTGAAAAAGGGGACAAACATACGGGCAAGGGAACCCACTGTTTAGCCTTAGCGTAAGGATGTGGATTGGGAATAGGGGGGTTGACAAAAAAAAAAAGCCTACAATCAAGGGAGCGGGTAGTTTTTGTAACTAAAGGTGGCTCTCTGTCGGTTAGCGGTCGGAGCATCGGTAATAAAAACGGGTAGTTAGGTAAGAAAAAAAAGGGGCAAAAAAAAGGGAGGGGCTCTGATAGGCCCAGCAAAAAACAGGGTTGGCCATTGCGGGGCAAAAAAGATCTGTTGTGAACCGGAGAGTGAAAAGACAGAGATGTCTCAAGCGGACTCCACGCAAAAATAAAAGGGATATGTATGGAAAAAAGTGGAATAATGAGAGTCATGAAACCAGGGAGGGGGGAGAATGGAAATGTTCCTTTCAACCGTAAAGGGCATCAATTGACTTCAAAAAAGACATCCAGAAAAAGGGGAAAAATAAAACACAAAGGCTTGGATCACACCAAAAACACGATAAGGTTAGAAGAGGGAAAATTAAGACATGAGGGTAGGTCGGTACGGAGCTGGGGGGCAGGCCCAAGATGAGGACCGGGAAAGGGAAAAAACATTGTCATAGCGAAAAATTAAAAAGTGAAAAAAAAAGGAGGGGAGGGGGGGATCAGGGGGACCTTGGAAATGGCGGGCAAAGGAAACGACATGAAAAGGGGGGTGGGCCCTTGAGGGGCCAAAGAGAAATGAAGGAAGTCCATTAGTGAAGGGATTTAGTGTGTTGCTTGGACAGGGAAGAGGGGAAAAAAGGAACATCAGACTGGAACTGTTTTGGAAGGGGGACTAAAGAAGAAAACAAATGGCTCACTGGCCGGAACATGACCCTCCATGGGAAAAAAAGAACTGGTTCGCAAAAGGTACAGTGCGTCAGGGTGATTCCCTGTCGGGGGGGGGGGGGGGGGGGGGGAAGGAGCCGCCCAACGAGTTCTGACACTCGGTCATTAAAGACCAGAGCGAGAGAAAAAAAAGGAGGAAGGAGAAAAAAAAAAAGAGATACTGAAAAAAGGAAGGAAGGTAACAGGGGGGGGGGGGGGGGGGGGGGGGGCCGTCAGAAAGAGTTGGGCGCAAAAGCAACCAAACATCCAGGCAGCCAAACGAGAACGTGAAAAAGAGACGCAAGAAACTTACATTAAGAATTGAGGAAAAGGTCGGAACCCATTTGGGCCAAGTGGAGCCCAGAAACAGGTTAACGGGGGGAAGAAAGAGGGGAACATCTTCCCCATTGTTCACAATAACCCAAAAGAGTAACACCAAAGGGACAAGTTGGGGCAACCGCAAGGGACCCCACAAGAGGGTTAAGGAGTTGGAAAGGGTCGAACCGAACGAAAGAAAGGAAAAAGGCGGAAAAACGGACTTTGTTGGCATTTTTGAATTTACTTGGCGAGTGACAAGGGGAAGAAAGGTCAGGCATAAAGAGGTGCATACAGGAGGAACAACAAACCCGACAGGGAAAAGATCGCAAGTTGTGTCATTTCAATCGCCTCAACATCCAATTACAGGGGAGAAGGGGGATCAACAACTTGTGTTTGAGGGAGAGTGGTAAAATGAGGAGGATGGCATTTTGGAGGTGACAAAGAGTCAGGGGCACAGGGAACGGAAAGAAGAGACAAGCACTTTGAAATAATGTGACGGGGGAATACGAAGGTCAAGCAGGAGTCCGACTGGGGACAGCTATAATTTTTGGCAAGAAAAGACAAAAAAAAAGAATGGCATTGTGAAAGAGTCATGACAGTGTGGGGAGGAGAGAAAATATCAAACCATCTCTTCAGGGGGTTACTTACTCAGGGGGAAGGAAATAATACACGGTATGTAGAAAAGGAGGAAATGCACAAGAGATCACATCTTCAGGTTACACAACCGGAATACCACAGAGGAGGTTAGGACCTACGGAGAAAAAAAGATTCACTCCACTAAAGAAAAGAGCATGCACAACAGTTGGGGGATGAACAAAACCTGGCCAATGGTTTGGTGCACAAAAAGTGAACAGATGCACTGTCCAAGGGAGGGAAGGAAGAAGTAAGGAAAAAGCATTTGGATTGGGGGGCAAAAAATGAGGGGACGCTGTAGAAGAAAGTAATCATGAACACATGGCAAGCATGACGCATCAACTACAAGGAGAAAAGTAGAAGAAAAAGGGGAGAAAACCGCACCCCTCCAAAAAAAGCGGGAACGGAAAAAAGCAAGCATCCATCATCATGAAACTGATTATCTCATGCAGAATGGGTGAACTAGGAGACAAGAAAAGTTGGAGAAAAATAACGTGACAAATCAAAACAGAATTCCAACGAGACTGTCACAAGCCATGCAGGAATGACACAGCTCAACTTGAATAAAGGAGGCATATCACCATAAATCTCAAAAAAAATCGGAGGATGTCCCGTGACCCGCTTTGGAAGCAGCAACATGACCAAGGACCCCAACTGGGGAAGAGCGCAAGGGACAAAGGAGGACTCCCTCGATAGTGGAATGGAAAAAAGAGACTAAAGTACATAGGGCAAGATGGACGTCAAATCATTATAAAAGGCTAAGAAAGAAAAGAAGGGGGGCCGGAGGCTCCAATAGGGAAGGGGAAGAGGATGAGAGGATGAGCACGAATTATTGTGGCAAGGAACTTATGATTCAAGGGTCGTGAAACGAAGAAAAAAAGGGTTGAAAGAAAGAAAAGAAGAAAGAGACGTAATGATCAATCTGAATAAGAGATGGACAGGGGGTACGCAAAAAAAAAAATGAAGCCTGACTTTGCCCCCCTTTTTTGAGGGATTAAGGACTAAAAAACACGGCAGCGACTCCCCAGAAACTCGGAGATGTCAACTAATTTTGGGAGCAACGAAGTGCAATTGGTCAACATCTCTCATAGGCGCTTACTCAATGAGGGACCACCATTTCCGCTTGGATCATGGGGAAAGGGGTAGACGCATTGGCCTGTGGGAAACTTATAAGGGGGAAAGGGGCGAAAAAGGGGGGGGTACAGGAGAAATCATGACTCAAAACATGAGAAGTGAGCAAAGCGAGAAGCCAGCGTTTGCATGAGTCACTAGACGATTGCGGCAATTTGGAAAGGGAACGAAAAACACAAGTTTGGAATGGAAAGCAAAGTACAAGATTTGTGGGGGAGAAAACCTTATCTCATTCAAGTAGAGGCTTTTGGGGGAAAGAAAAATGCCATAGGTAAGCAGAAATGCGGAAAAAGAGTTTGTGGACTCAAGCTCTCCATCATGCACGGACAATGTAGGTAGAAGAGAAAAATGTGTCCAGGGAAAAGGACAAGAAAAGGGGACGGGAAAACTGGACTTGAGAAAAAGGAGGGTGGTTGGGGGGGGTTTAGGGAACAGATAAGTGTGTCTGAGAAGTAAAAAGACACTACGAGGTATCTTAATAAGGAGACAAGAAGTAGTGGGCCAGAGCAAAGAGTACTATGTCGGTGGGTTCTGTGTGTTCGGCAGAAAAAAAAAAAAAAGGTCTGTTGAAAGAAAAAACCAAAACACGAGGGGGTATCCAAGGCAAAGGGGGTTTTTGTACATGGAAGGGGAAAAAAGTAAGGAATGTTTGAACCAGACATTGATGAGGAAGAGGGAGGGAAGGGGAGTTCAAACAGTGAATGAAAAGTTTACAAGGAGAGGGGGAATGGCTAGAGGACTAAGAGTGAAAACATACAAAACGTAGAGGGAAAGGGCAAAAAAAAGGGTTAAAAACTGTCCCGGTAGATAAGGAGAAAGTCACATAGTGAACTTACGCAGGGGAAGAATAACATAGACGAAGCTTGAGTCAATTGACACCTTGATAAACAATTGCACAGCCATAAAAGCAGAAACATGGAACAGAGGGAGAAAAAAAAAAACACAATAGCAGAAAGGGGAAGCAAAGAATGGAGAAGTACGATAATTAGAAGAGACAACAAGACTGAGTCAGGTCAAAAGGGGAAGGGGGGTCGAAAACATAGCTCTGAACAACAAAGGAAAAAAAGAAGAGAGGACGACAAGAAATTTCACTAAATCAATATAGAATTTGACAAGAAACAAAGGGGGAAAAGTCCTAAGATCGAAGCTAAAAAATGAAGGAGGGAAAAAAAGAATACTGCTTGGGTGGGTAGAACTTTTCCTGTGTCTCTGATTCGGTTTTCCCAAGGCGGGGCAAGGGTGGGAAAGAGGGTGGCATCAAAGTTGGTCCACAAGACTGAAGAGATAACCGAAAAGGTGGAACAAGTAAACTATCTCGACGGAGGATAGAATCGCAAGAGGGAAAAGGTGTTTTTTTTGGGGGAAGTGGAAGGAAAAAGCGAAGTGGTTGTTGGATTTCAAGAGGAGAGGGAAAAAAAGGATAGCCACGCGACCTCAGTCGTTCTAGAAACGGGGGGGCCAAAAGCGAAATGTGTGGAACGAAGATATGTCATCAAGAAAGAAAGAGAGAGAAGGGACCTGGGAAAAATTGCCATTGACCTATTCATCAAACCACTTGGAGACAGAGTGGGGGTGGGGGTGGGTGGGTGGGAAAGGAAATATTGGTTTCCGAAAAAAAAGGAAACACTATGAGACATGAATGGGCTCTTGGGGAAAAAGTGACGTTTGAAGGATGTTTATCCAGCGTAGGTGGGCCAGCTCTGTTGTTCAACACAACTAAGCGGGGCACGAACAAAAACCCCACAAAAGAAGGGGACACATCAAAGGAAATTGAGGAATTTGCAAGTCTTGAACCGAATACAATAATGGGAATGAGAAATGGAGTGGCAAAAAGCAAGAGTGGACTCCCCAGGTAAACGGAGTGTTAAAATCAAGAGAGGAAACTAAAAAGTGCAAAAAGGAAGCACCTTGTAGCGTGAAGGAACGGAAAAAAAAATTGGAGAGATGGCCTTGATATATGAGAGTCAGGGTAAGCAAACGAGGGCGAGGAAGAGGGGGGCGGGTAAAAATTGTGAATTTTGACAGATGCGCCACTTGAAAAAAGGGTGCTCGAAAAAATTGGAACGAAGCAAACCCAGAAAGAGGCGACAAACGACCAAAAGAGCAAGTTTGACAAAGAAAGGAAAAGGTCACTCTCTGACCGGGAAAGAGGAGTTGTCCCCAAATTAGATAATGCCTAACATGGGTAGGGAGTCCAAGAAATTAAAAAAAGGGGAAAACGGTCACTGGGCGAAGGGGGGCGGCGGAAGCTATTAGAAGCTTGGGAGAGCAAGGACGAAAAAAAAGAGGAAGCGTCAAGGTGGTCGAGGAAAAGACTTGAGAGAGGGAGGGAGAGAACACGCTCTACATGCCAAGCGCGCGGACAGCTTGACTCGAAGGATAAGGAGATGGAAGATCAAACTTGTGAGAGGGAAGTTCAAAGGGTGGAGACAAGGATTCGGCTTCGTTGGGGCAACGGTGAGAGGAAAAAGACACATACGATATCTGCCATCCGATAGGGTGACTGGGCAAGGGGTTGAGAAAACAGAGGGTTCAATTGGAAGAGAAAAAGAAGAAAGGTGTGAGCAGGCAGGCGGAGAAGAGATGCTGGAGGCGTGAATTAAAATGTACTTGTGAACAGGGGGGGAAATATCGGATAGGAAGGGATGTATTCATCAAAAGGGAGGGCGACGATGAATAGCGCTGGAGATAGGGAAAGGGGAATTGATGATGCAAGTGCGTCGAGTTAAAAAATGGAGAGGGTGGGGGGGGGGGGTTTTAGAAAACAAGGGGGGAGGGGGGGATAGTTTACCGTGGTAAGGGGGATTGAGTAAAAGTGCCAAAGGGAAGGAGAACAACAGAAAATACCATCTGACCACAAAATGGGATAAGGAAAAAATAATACTAGTAGGCATGCCATTATAGGCAACTGGAGTTAGGGGCAAAGGGGGAAAAAATCCATGGGGGGAAACGTGAAAGAAAGAAGGGGGTTCCATGCGCGCGGAAGATGGAATCTATGTGGGGGGGGACAGAAGGAGGAGAAGATCGCGTGGGACTTTGTGTACTGAATCTCTATGTCCGTTACAGGGTAGGCGCGCGGGAAAAGAAACAGGGAGGTCTTGGAGACACAGGGAATCAAGAACACACACGAATATATTTATTCAATTATCCCAGAACGGGGGAAAGGGCAAGGGCGCCACTGCAATTCGTGGTGTGCAGGGCAGGCGGAAAAAAAACTTCACAAAGGAAAATTCGAACAAAGAAGGCAAAAAATTGGCATATTTACCATTACAAAGGAGAAGGAAAGAACAATGCAGTTGATATCCGTGTCATGATAACCTGACGGGGGAAAAGACAAAGGAGAGAAAAGTCATCAAGGAGGAAGGTGCAGAAACACAAGCGTCTTTAGAACGAATAAAAGGTAGAATTGGGTTTGGGATGAGAGGGTGGGAAAAAAAGGCTGCCATGGATCTGTTGTGTGGGGGAGCCACAACCCAGACGGTTTGGGATGAAAAGTGCATGCACATAAGCAATGCAAGACATTACGTAAAAAGGGGCACAAAAAATTTTGGGTAAGCCGTTGGCAGGAAAGTTCGGCGAGATGAACATAGTGGTGCTTGGAGGGGGGGGGGAAAAGTAGTTGGTATCAGGGAGGGGTAGGAGAGGGGGGGCTGGATAACATGCTATGGGGGTTGGCCTTGCAGCTGGAACCGTTTGTACTCTACATGGGACAAAAGTGTTCTAAAGTGAGACCGGCCATACTACGGTTACAAATCGGGAGTACGGGGGTGAACTGGGGGGCTTTTGTGGGTAAAATAAGAAGAAAGTTCAGAGGGTGTAAGTGTACCAGCTCCTCAAAACCAAAGAAAACGGGGGGAGTAGGCCAAACTCCTCTGGAAGGTAAGGACGAACAAAAACGGTGGGGGGCGAAACATGTACAAAAAACCATTGCACCAACGTGAATCTTCGGCGAACCAGCTTACAAGAAGGGAGACAAATTAATCCAGAGGGCCGAACACCCCATTTGGGGAAAATAAGTCACACGAAAAAGGTTTCACAGACTGATGAGCAGAAACATGGGGACATTAAAAAGCAACCCTACATGCCATTAAAAAAAAAGAAGTTAAAATTTGTTCGAAACCCAAAGGACAACAAAAGAATTTGAGCTTAACGCATTTTGCAACCTGGGGAATCCCCCGAACCTTGCGAAAGGCTCCAATGCTCCTGGGGCAAATTTGGGGAAAAAGGTGAAGGAGATCTGAACCCCCTTGGCGGCAAGGTCAAGCATAAATCTGTGCGAAGGGTTCCTGTTCCAACTCCACCAGATCCGTACCTAATAAACGCAATTTGTTTCATTCAAATCAACCCAATGCTCATGGGGGGGGGGACCAGGCGAGGTTGGGGGGGAGGGGCTATTGATCTTATGTATTCCTGGGTTTAGGCCCAATGATTCAGAAAAAGCATGACGGAATGTAAAAAAGTAGACAATGACGGGGAGGATACTGCAAAAAGGATAACTGGGCATATGCAACCAAGTTTCGAGGATGGAGTCCGCTTGACAGCGAGGAAGGGGGAAAACATGCCATCACAAAGTCCCCCAATGCAGTGTTTGCAAACAGTCAATGGAAACCTGTTTTCTGGGGAATAAAGTCAGAACGAAATAAGGAGGGGGGGCCGTGACTCTAAATGACTGAAATAAGACCCATACAACATGAAAACGAAAGAGGAGAACAGACTTTCCGGGGGAAACATAAAGAGGACCACATGAATTAGGAGCTCTACTGGACACAACATAAAATCACAATCACAAAAAGTTGGGGGAGGGGACCAACTGACAGGGTTTTGCCCAAAAAAGTGAACAGAAAGCAAAACTGGCCAGGAATCATGGCATCCTACTAGTTTGACTAAAATAGGAGGGGGTGCAGCAACTGGCAGTTGGTGCAAGAGGGTTTACTAGGGGACAGGTGGGGCTCAGGAGAAAGGGGGGGACACTCAAATACAATTAAAGCCACCAGTGGTATAAAAAGAACACAAAAGCCGAAAAGCAGTTAACCGAAGAAAACTGCGGAAATTCCACATCAATGGCACTGACAACTCACAGCAGCCTACAAGAAGAGACATACTTCAAGCTAAGGGACGGCCAAGAAACTAAAAAGTGAAAAAAAAATTTCAAAAAATACAAGTAATTCCACAGCGAAATTGTTGTCAAAAATCTGCAGAGAGACAATCAAAACCAAGCAGGCTTAAGTCCTTTGACAAGGTCATAAGAACAGAAACAAAAGGAAACCAGATCGGAATCTCAGGGGACAGGAATGGCATGGGTTCTAACAGCGACTAGTAACGACAAGAATCCTTTAGAATAGGAGATGGCACGGATGAAATGGATAGGCACAGGGACGGGGAGGCAAGATCAAGATCCGAGAAGCAAGAATGTCCAAAGCATGCAGGTGAAGGGTCGGAAGCGTTATGGCAAGCAAGGAAGGAGAAAGAGGAAGACCCAAGCCACATTTGCTATGAAGAGGACGGAATGGAAAAGATGAAGAAGACAAGAAGAGAAGACACACATGGAAGCCAAGTGCGTCCCCGTTTTGAAAATAATGGGGCACGAAAACGAAACAGGAAGGGAAAAAAAAAAACAAGAGCATTCCGGTCACCGAAATAGAAATGGACAATAGGCAATTTGGCAACCGAGTACTCAGGACTGCTTCCAGATGAGTAACCAGTAGATTTTCATGTCTGGTTGGGAGACACAGTGGGGACGGGTGGGGGAAGATAAGTTACCATTAGAAGGGGGGTCCAAGGCATAAAGGACCAAACAGTAACAAGCTCCGGCACAGCGCAGAACGAGAGGCTTAGTCACTAGGCTGGTACTTCAGGGGGGAGAAGGATGTAAAGTCTTAAAAATTGGTGGAAAAAAGAGCAAAAATCTACAGGGGATTTGTTGGATTACGCGGATAAAATTCAAGGGCGGAAAGCGGAACGCAACCTAAGCTGAGCAGAACTGGGGGAGCAACGCGGGACTTTTGACACAAGAATTCTCATTCACGCATTATGGTAATGTTACTAATTCAAATTTGAAGAAAGGAAAGAAGGGGATACACTGCGTTGGGGTGGGGTAAGTGTGCCTGAACAGATAATCCGCACGAACGGGTAGATGCACATACGATTGGGAGGCCCAGAAAAAGGACTGGGAGAAGAAAGGGGGGGTTTCAAGGAGGTGTTGAACGGCACAAAATCCATAAACCCACCACACCCACTAATGTCAGGGGCAAAGGGGAACGGGAAGTAATAGGCCAAGGCAAGGGTACCCGACATTGAGGATGGAGGTGATGGGAGGAAATCAAGAAAGGTGGGGGAAAAAAAAGTGCGCATTGGGGGAAAATACAGTTTAAGTCAACTGAGGTCGAGTGGTCGCTAGACTTACTTGAAGCTAAGTGAATAACAATACACACTGTAGAGTGCAGTAAACAAAGTAAAAAGGGGGGAAAAGGACCTATCTCAAAGAAGAGGGATCAGGGAAGCAAATGATGCAATTAAAGCATCGCCGGCTGTGGAAAATGGGGGGAAGAGAAAAAGCCTTGGGAAAAAATGGGGAAACAAAATGGAAAAATAACTAAAAAAAAAGAGTCATACAAAAAACAATAGAAAGATGGGGTCTCATCGAAAATAATATGGGAGGAAAGGGGGACAAACGACCAGCATTTGTCCCAAAATGGATGAGGAGACAAGGAAAGGCTGGGGGTGTATTCGAGAGCAGAACGACCAAAGCCATTATTAGGGGGGAAAAGGAGAGAGAAAACACTGGGCATAACAGAACATCGAATTGGGCAGTATGACATCAGGAGGGGGGGGGCCACAAACAGATTAAAGGATGACTAAAATAGTAAAACATTTCCTCGGGGGTTTGATTTTTGTAGAATCATGGTTCTGGGTCCAGCCTGTATAGGCAGGGGGGCGATAGGGGCAAGTTCAACAAGGCGTGCATCAATAATCAAATATTCAAAAAAGACCGGCAGGACAACTCGTTAGCAGAAGGGAGAAGAGCGGGAAGGAGTATGTAATCTTTAAAAAGTTTGACATTTGACTTAACCAAAAGCACAGGGAATTGTTGAGCATCTTAGTGCAAGGGAAGCAGTAGAACCCACTCTAAAGAAGGAGGGGAAGAATAAATGGGGATGAAACAAATATCACTTTGGGCAAAAATAGGGCATCAATCACTTACATCATCAATGGGTCCGTAAACCATTGGCCTTGGGGCAATGTAACAACCTTGCCACGAGAAACGGTGGGTGGGGGGGGGGGGATGGAAAAACACTGGGAAGGGAAAAAAATAGACAAGTACTGGGTATGGACTACAATTCGTATTAAGGCTACATAGTTACCGGGGGGGTGAAGCAACGAGGAGGGCAAAGAGACCCACAAACACACACAAAAAAACAATCGAGAAGAGAAGGTCAATTAACCTGGTACAGAGCTAAGAGGGGAGGCCCGACTAAGGGCCAACAAGATTTGACCCCAGTTATATCAAGCCTGGGGTTAGTTTCAGCTATACTTGTAGAAAAGGGGAAGACCAAAGCAAAGAAACGGGAGAAAGGGTTGACTAACTGTCAAGTAAGACTGGCCATAAGACAGAAGACCGGTAAATATGGACTAAACACGTGGATTATGAGGGAGTGACCATATTTGTGGGGGGGGTCATGAAACCTGGAAACCATGGTGCAGCAACATGTGAAAAAAGCAAACACAGGAAAAGAGTCATAATGATAAAGCTGTTACTCAGCATGGGAAAACAGTAAAGGAAGCAGTGACAGGGAAGATAAATGCCCACATTATCGGAGTGGGCATAATTGGGGGAGTAATATGAATGATTCATAGGAGAACAAAAAAAGGGGGGAACTCCGGCTTCAAGGGGTGCTTCTCAAAGCTGATCCTCTTCTTCATCAGAAGAGAAAGAGAGGCATCGAAAGTATGCACTTGAAGATTGAAGAAAAGAGTTCTGCACCCACTCAACAAAAAAAAAAACCTCATGCAAGATTGCGAGCAGGAACAAGGATCGTGCCCGGAAAACCTTGTTTCATTAATATTTGCGTGTCTGGCCATAGGGGAAGCAGGTCAGGGGGAACAATTACTAAGGGGCACAGGGAACATGACCGACATGAGAAAAGTAGATAGGGCTTTGGTCCATTTGTGAGGAGGACAAAAAAGGGACTTATACGAATGTGGCATTTCAGGGATTGAGAAAAAGGGCTGGGGCTTTCCTCAAGGAAAGGGAAAATGATGGGAGAGACGTTGAAAGGAGGTCGGACGCAGATGTCCGACGAGGTAAGATGCGGCTTAGTGGCATAAAAATATGATGGCAGTTAAATGGGGGAAGGGGGAGAGGACAATCCCATGGGTGGTGAAGAACTGGTATGATAAGTGTACATTGTATGGGGGAAGGATATGCTTCAAGGTGCGGCCCATGACCATCAAAAAAAAAGGGGGACAGGAAAGGAAAAAAGGGGGGGAAAGGAAAATCGAGTTCCGCACAGTAGGGATGGGGGCACCAACATACATGTCAAGTGGCCCTACCCAACTTTCGCCGCGTGAGATATGATGGGTGGGAAAAAAAACAAGTCAATCCGCCGAAAGGAGCTGAAGTGGAATGGAAAAAAACGAAGGACAAAGGGGATGCGCATCTGTACATAAAACGGTGTATTTGTCAACTTGACGCACACTGACTTTTTAGACAAAAAAAAAAAAAAGGGGTTACAATGGGGGGATTGGTCACCCACTAGGTGGTGCAGGGAGTCTTGGCAATCATAGCTGGTCCAACGGACTCCACGCAACCGAAAAGGGCATATTGCAGTCATCCTTTCTTCTCAGACCAGGGAAATTTGGGAAAGACGGACGGTGACCTCAAAAAAAAACACTGACTGGGACATCAAAAGGCAGCCCATACTCAGGTAAAAGCAGAAAAAAAGAGTGAGAAACTCCACAGAGAATTGGAGGAGATGGAATGAAACAAAATAGGGGCTCTTCAGTAAGAGGGGGGGCAATAACAAAAGGGGGTAGTCACCTTCAGAAGGGCAAGCAGACAAGTAACTGGAAAAATTTGAAAAAGGTCTTTGCTAGCAGTTTGGGCAGTAGTTTCGGTGTCGTTAAACGAATTAAAAAAAAACTAAAGGGGGGGGGCCCGGAGGGGAAAGAACATATAAAAAAATGGGGTTAATGAATCTGGTCTGGATTCACAATATGTCATCATCGAACGCGGGGGGAAGAAAAATGGCCCATTGGGAACTTAATAAAAGGCATGTAAGCGATCAAGGGCTTCGGGGGAAAAGAAGGCTTTTGGTACATAGTGTCCCAACGATTGATAAGGAGAAGGGTTCAGAAGAGAAAACAAACCAAAAAGGATTATGAAAGGAGAGAGACGCGTTAATGACAGTACCAGTAGAAAGCGTTGGGCTACTTATGTACACAAAGAGGCAAAAAAAGAAAGAATGAATAACGGCGAACCAGGAGACAGTTGGTCAGTTTCACAGGTCGAACACCCATGTGGGGCCATTGGAGTCCGACTCAAGACGGAAGACCAGAGGGGCACTATCCATGTGTAATACCAGCAAACCTCCGACAGTTAAAACCCAAGAAGGGAAAAAAGTGTCCTCAAACAGCAACACCATAAGGTTTAAGTGTCCTTACTTGCCAAAACGGGGGGGGAAAACAAGACGTCCAGACTGAAAAAGGAAAAACTGGAATTGGGAGTATTTACTTGCTAGGAAACGACCCATTGGCATGCACAAGGAAAAAAAGGGGCTCATGGGACAGGTCCCCCCAGAATCCGTACCTGAAGCCAGGTGGTGTGGGCAGGGAAATCAGCATCAAAAGACAAAAAAAAAAAGGGGAGTATCAAGACTCTGGTGTTATTCTTACAATGTCTGGCCTGGGGTGAGTGGAAACACCAAAGGCCGTCAGTGGAAGAACGACGTATCAACAATGCACTTGGATTAGAAAGAGGATGCTTCCAAGTGGGGATTATGCAGGGGAAGAAACGTGAAAAATATGGGATTTGAGCTGCCGTAAAACAGCAGAGGCATGGTTGCAACCGGGAGAAACGCGGTGGGGGGGGAAAAGGGGGAGAAGAGCAAACCATATATGCAGGGTGGTCACTTGACCTCTATTTACTATACTACCCATTTGTATGTAAGGCGAAGAAAACGAAAGAGCAAAGAGGAATGGACCAACTGAAGAGACCAGAAAAAAAGGAAGCTCTTAAACAAAAAGAGATTGAAGAAAGCGAAACAAGTGGGGGTATTCAAGGCCATTATTTGATTGTTGGTTGTTGTAAACTCATGGCACATAAAAGGGGGGGCAAAAGGGGAAAAAATGCAGACTTTTCAGGATGTTGTTCCACACTTTCATGTGCCGATGGTATGAGGCATGTGGGAACAGCAGCTGGCAGCATTACTCAAACCATGACAGAGCCGACAGTTTATAAGAACAACCTCCGTCACGGAAGGTAAGAGGAAAAGAAAAGAATCAGTAATAGAAAAGCAAAAAGGAAGAATAAAAAAATTCAATCAAAAATATAGGCCAACTTGATTACAAGACTCCGACTACAATTCCACAAAGGGTCAACTCATCAGTAATGCCACAGCTCAACCGGGTGAAACCATAGGCAGGAGCCAAAAGGAATGCAGCAAAAAAAAAGACGGGACGGGAGAGTAAATGGAACTCTTCAAAAAAAAAGACCAAGGACATAGAATATCTCAGGGACCAGAATGGGAAGGTGACTTCGTAAGGGCGAACCCCAGAACTTACGCATTCACAATATCAAGAGGCACGTCAAACAGGATAAACAATGAGGAAACAGTAATCTGAGAGATAAAAGAACAAAAAAAAATTAGATGCATAGAGCATGGAAGTTAGTGGGCAAGAACTGAGATGCTTCAATTCGGCACTCAACAGGACTGACGCGAAATAAAGGGACTGGAAGAGAAAAATGAAGAAAGAGACAAGAAAGGGAAGAAAGAACAAAAATCATAGAAAACAGGAAGGGAACAACAGTTTTGATTTCCTCTAGCAGCATAGAACTCCTATAAAAGTCACTCAGAGAATGGGTGGACAATGCAGAAATCCAGGTGTCCTCTTTCTCTCTTTGGCTCCATGTAGAAACGGGAAAAGTTGAATCATTTTGGAGGGGAAAACTAAAAGTTCCTTTGGGGATTGAGAAGTCATGACGGCACAATTGTGGTATCCAAAGACGCAGCATGACTCAACATCCCAATCTTCCGGCACGACCTTACAAAGAGTTGGCGGAACACATCAGATGAGCCATAACCTCTTGCCCAGTTTGTGACATTCAGCAAACAATTTGGGGGGACTCTTATCTAAAAGTCAAAAGAAGAGGACTCAAACCTACAAGCTTTAAAAAAGGGTAAAACAAAACTCTTTGGGGCACAGCAATGGCAATCATTCACTGATTCAAGGGGGTTCACATAGGTAAAATGAGGGGAACACGTAAAATGACGAAGAAGGGGAGAACCCACTGGGGTGGTGGTTTAAAATATAGGGCTGACAGTAACCGACACTAAAGATAGTCACTATAATTACGAAGGAGCCCGAAGGATCCATAGATGTGGGGGTGAAGACGGTGGTGAAAAAACCCGTATAAACAAAAAAACCAACACACACCCCAGGGGCAAAGGTTGAAATTGTTGAAGAAGATTAAGGACATGCTGGAAGTGAGGGGACAGAAGATTAGGGAAAAAAAGAGGGGGGGATCCCATTAAAAATACAGACAGAAGGGACGTGAAAGCTAAGAGTAAGTCAACAAGACAAACTGTGAATAAACTGGAAAGGAAAAACCTTGAGAAAGAAACGAGAAGAAGGTACAAGAGGCAGGAGAACGATGCTCAGAAGGAAAAGCTTGTGGAAAGGTAGTCAGGATGCAGAAATTGTAAAACAATTCAGCCAAATAAGAAGGCCACAGGAAACGTGAAAAAAAGAAAGAAAAAAAAAAAACCAAGAAAAGGAGGGTGGCTAAAGACAGTAAATTATGAGGAAAAGTGACAAACAGCCTGATCCTTTGTCAGATTAAATGAGTCTGAAAAGGCCTGTGGAGGATCTCACAACAAGGACCAGAGATAGAGGGGAAAAAAAAAAAAAGGGATGACATCAAATCAACTTTGGAAAGAAATCTGGTTTTCCCCCGCTTGAAGACAGATCATTACTGGCTCCCATGCGAATTCAGGCCTCGTCTTTTGTGCTTTAGGACATCATTTTGCCGAAAAAAGCGGAAGGAGGGGGAATTAGACAAAGTGGGGAAACCATTATGCATCAAATCAAATATTCGACACGCTATGACCGAGAATTGAAGCATATTGGCGGTCCCGATGACGAAGTGGGAGGAAGGAAACGAAAAGGAGGCACAGTTACATAATTTTCTAGGTGTGGAGTTCAGTAGCTTCAATGGTCAAGTAGAAAAAATCACGTCCAATGAGTAGCAGTGGGAGGACAAAAAACTCTCATTTTTGGCACCAATATTCTGTCATCATCACTTACAGTGGCCTGGGGAAACAAAAAATGTGGAAGATGGGAAGGAAAAAGAAATTTGCCCTGGGAAAAACAAGAGGGTGTGGGGGGAAAACAGTGTGGCCGAAAACAAGAGTACCAACACTTCGATATACTTGGTGTCGACTGTAACTAAGGGAAAGCTAACATCGGAAGTGATGAAGGGAAAAATTAGCTGTTTCCACTACACAAACAACAACACAAAAAAAAAAAAAAAAATACCAAGCGTTAAGGGGACCTGTGAATTGGGAAGACATTTTACTAGGAAAGAAGTAAATGATCAGAGAGGAAGGGAAAAAAAAGCAGAGTTGGAGCCAAAGGGGCAAAGAAGACTGGGTTGAAACGGGGACGGGAAATCTCAAACGTGGGGAGGATTGACTGGGAAGTCAAACTTGGACTGGCCCTAATAACCGGTCATAGGACTAAGCAAACAGGCGTTAGGAGGCTTAAGAAAGCTTGAAGGGGGGGGAGGAGTGCTACAGGGAAAAACACTTGTCAAGGAAAAGTGAAAAGAAAAAATGCTCAAAAAAAAGACCAGATAAAAGAGGGTTTTACAACAGGAAGGAAAAAGTAGTGAGGGGGAAAGGAGGCAGGGTCCCAAAATTAAGAAGTGGGTGATCCAGAAGTGTTTTGGAGGAAGGAGAGGAAAAAGGACAAAAAAAGGGGGGAAACGGCAGGCCTTCCAATGGTGTGCTCTCAACCTCTAAAAAGGACGAATCCATGAAAAAGGAAGAGCTCATTGAACCGTCAAGGTGGGAATTTAGGGATTTCAAGAATGAATAATGGTATAACCCCGGCTCAAAAAAAAAAAAATCAGAGAAGACAAGATCTGAAGGGGATAAGTAACCTGAATATAAGGGAGGGGACAGGCCTATTCCATATTGTCGAGGTTAATACGTGCCAAATTCGACAAAGGGAAAATAACTGGGAAAGTACTCAAAGAGCCAAGTAGATAGTGAAATGTTGAGGAGACAATAGGGCAAAGGAATTAAATTTTGGTCATGGGGGAATGGGAGGGGGTCGATAGGAATGAACCGTAAGGTGAAATGAAGACTGTGGAACAGTTTAGTGGGAAATTGAGTCGGAAAAGTGTAAAGAGGATGCATCCAACAGGAGGGAAGGAAAGAGGCCGGAAACTGGGAGAATAATGTTCATAAGGAACTGAGCGTTAAGAACCGTGGGCGGGTAGTTTGGGGGTTGATCAAAACCCTTAGGAGGGAAGGTGGTCTTGGGGGGGAGAAGCTTGAGTGCTGGTGATACACAGAGAATACCATCGACCCACAATGCACAACATAATTATGGAACTCCGAGGAGAAAAAAGCTTCATGAAAAGGGCGTCTGTCAAGGTGGAAAAAAACCCAAGTGGGAACTGTTCAGCCGGCAGTCACGGTATGTGGATGAGTGTTGTTCCAGTAGAGCGCATAACTGTGGGAAAGCACTTTACGTGGGTGGTAAAAAAGGACTAGGTAGCGGTAAGTGATCGCAAGCTGTACATAATCGTTATTAGGACATGTCAAGGAACAAAAAACGAAGGGAGTAGGCTGGAAAAAAGAAAACAAGGGAAGAATGCAAAGATCATTCTGCTGGGGTGCCTGGAAAGCTTGCAAACTGAAAATAGCTGAAAAGAGGCATAAAAGAAGCAGCAAAATTTGAGGAAAGTTCGAAATTCTCATTCGCATCACATTCTGTGATACGTGCCGGGTCAATGCTCGAAATCGGGATGGAAAGAGAAGGGGCAGAAACAAAAGAACGCAAAATTAAAAGCCCAAACAAGAGGGCTGATCCACTGAGAATGGATTGAGAGAATGATGAAACAAAGTGGTCTGGGAGTAAGGGGAGGCGGGGGGGGGTGGGAAACTGAAATGCACCCTGATGCGGGAAGGAGAAGGTCAGAACAAAGGGAGTTAACGTGGAAAAGGGGGAAAACAGACAGTTGCTTGGGGAAGAGGGCACCGAGTCGGGGTGGCGCAAACACTACAATGAACATTATGGGGCCTGGTTAAAAGAAAGTTGAAAAAAATTGAAAGGGGGTATGGTAGGTCGGGATTAAGCACAATTCGCATGAAGTGGAACATTCTGGGGATCTACAATGGGGGTGTCGACCGGGGGAAGACATGTAACCGAAGCGTGTCGAATATGCAGGGCTCTTGGGTAGTACGTGGACTGTAGCCACGAAGTGAGTGACTTCTAGAAAGT
>Ga0179593_1468654_pt1 | contig 22396 bp, 29 predicted proteins | sample CZODoug2_1_08_16_FD_185931 | JGI IMG/M metagenome (GOLD analysis project Ga0179593, IMG submission 185931) | Vadose zone soil fungal communities from Angelo Coast Range Reserve, California, USA - CZODoug2_1_08_16fungal (PacBio error correction) | ecosystem: Environmental > Terrestrial > Soil >...
ACTTTCTCTTCTCTAGAATTGGAATGAGATCTATCAATCATAGGTATCTCGTCTAGGTGAACACAACGATACCTCGGGAAATAGTCATTCACTATCAAGAAAAACAGCCTTTTCGTGACTGCTGTTCAACATGAGCTTTGGTCATTGGTCGAATAGCCTCTGGGAAACGGATGAGAATAAGAAAAAAAAAACGGTGTTACATCACCGGAAGGGGGATGGTTCGGCACACCTTACCAAAGAATCCAGGAAAGGGAAAAAAAAAGACATCAGCTAATTGTGATCCTCGACCGAGACTCGGGTTCTGGACAGGGTAGCACTAATAGGGAAAAAAAAAGGTGCCGCAAAAAAAACGGCGGGAGGCAAAAGGGTCATGTAAAACTCGGTCCTCCGCGAACAACAAACAAAGGATGCACGGTAGCAAAGACCTGGACGGCAACCAAAAAAAGTGAGAAAAAGAACCGGCCCAGGGGGGGCGCTCGAGCAGGGCAGGACTTTATCCTGGACTCGCGATGACGTTTACTTTGCGGACATAACAAGGGAGGAGACGGCACTTCGGGACCCAGCATTCGGCGGATGGTCGCGACGGTGAGGCTGTGCACGGAGACTGGAAGGGGAGGCCCTTACGCGAGGGGGCCGAAGGAAATCCACTATGCGTGACCCTACTTGTATTGGAGGAGGGAAGAAAACTATACCAACCTTTGGCAAGGGGATGGGTAAAAAAGGGGGGGGGGAAGGAGTGGTTAAAAGGGGCAAGAAAAAAGAATCGACATAAGGATGAGAAGGGGTCCCTTCGTGGGTGGGGAAAAAAGGAAAGGAACGAGGAAAAAAAGAGTCGTGTTGCACGGGGGGGGGGGGTTGGACGGCGGTGAGATATCACCGGGGAGGAATCAGGGGGGGTCTGATAAAAAGCGTTTATCTAACACTGCCGGGAAAAACTCAGTCGGCGGATGCTGCACGCAACTTGGGTCCGTCCGGGAAAGGCACTGGGGAAGGGTAACGGGTTGTTTTAGAAAGGGAAGCGAGTGAGTGGGTTGGCAGGGGGGGGCGGCGGGAATGATTTCTTACAGAGGGGGCTTCAAAGGGGGGAGGAATTTTTGTTGGGGAGGGGATCGCGCCAAAAAAGACAATCAAGCTGTCAAGAGCCGGTGGGATTGCGGGGTGAGAATTGGGTAAAGGGGAAAAAGACTGCTTTATGATACTGTTGGTAGGCGGGTCGAAAAAGAGGTGTGTCCCATTTGAAAGGTCTGGTTAACAGTGCACCCGAAACGTAACTCCGTAAACAGAGGAACTCAAAGCTTGGGGGAGAGAGAACAAGCGATGAGAGTCATTCTACCGACCCAAATGTTAATTCAATGGTAGCACAAAATGTCGGAGGGCCTTTTTTTGGCCGCCCGAGGCTCTGACTCGGAAAGCAAAAGGGCTTTCTCTGAACCAGAAAAAAAGGGGGGAAAGGGAAAAACCTTCCATGGAGGGTCAGGAGGGAGATCAAAACGGGAACGAGAGAGTCTTTTGCGAGCGAACGATCAGCCGTCACAACCGACAAGCACGGGAATGAACGGAAGGGAAATGGGGATTGGGAGAGAGGGGGATTTGTTTGCGCTATTCCAACTGAATGGACAAGAGAAAACAAAACGGGAGGCCGACGCCTCTAACCTGAAAACACCTTTTCATCCAACAATAGCGAAAATGGGGAAAAGTTCGACACCATAACAGTTAAAGGAAGGCCACATCATGATCCGTCGAAAGCGCTGGCTAAAATAACCACCGTAAAACAAGACCAAACTGGGAGAAAAACGAAGGGGCCGAGGCAAAAGGTACTCGGACAAGTTAAACGGAAGACCCGGCAGAAACGCGACAACATCAAAAGGGAGAAAAGGAGGGGGGGGAGAAAGGGGGAGCTGCCCACACCGCAAAAAGGGTCCGAGGTAAGGGGGGGGGGTACGGATGGGTCATGGGGCTGAGACCTCACCAGAAAAGATCAAAAAAAACTGCACTAGATCGGCTACATGATCATGACAACCACAAGGACCATAAAAAAAAAACGCTCAGGGGGCTGGAAAAATAACTAACAACACTGAGGGCCATCGAGGAGTACAAGGAAGAAGTTTGGAACTTTCAGGGTTTGTTTGGGACATTTATAAAAAGTGACGTGTTCGGACGGCTATTTTCTGCTGTTGTAAAGCTATAAGGGGAGCGGGTAAAGAGCTTCCAAGTGCGTCCATCGCTGACGCCAGAAGCCATGACCAGGTCCAGAGTACTTGAGGGTGCTGGAGGAAGCAGGAGGAGGCTACCTCAGTGTTAACGAGAAATCAGGATGAAGGGGGGAGGGGGGGTTATCGGTTGTGGGGGTCATATGCAGGGACATAAAACCCGAGTTGCCGGAGCATAAACAAATGGGGTGGTTTTGGGGGGGGGGGGGGTGGGGGGGGTGGGGTGGGGGGGGGGTGTGGTCCGGGCATGCCCTTGGGGGGGTTCGCCCGTGCGAAAAAACCAGCGGGAATCTGGGATTGTAGGGGGGGAAGGACCGGGGGGGGGAAACTCCATGTTCTCTAAGGATCAAAGGGAATGAGGGGGATATGCAAGCAACGAGCGAAAGGCTAAGAAGGGGTAATACCGTTTAAGGGGATTTATATTACGGTATATGCAAGCTATCTAGAAAATGATGAATAGTCCCCAAGGGGGGGGGGAAAGAAAAATGGTAGGCGGGGGGAAATAACCAGTTATGTGGCAACCCGCTCAACCAACTGGAAGAAGTCAGGCACGCTGCCACACCCAGACAACCTGCGGACCAAAAAAAAGGGAAAAATGTCTTTGGGGACAGGGGGGGGGGGGGAGCATGATCCTGAAAAGAGGGCACATAGGGACATGCGGAGAGATAGCCGGATCAAAAAACGGCGCGTGGGCAAAATAGTCGCCAAAGGGGGCAACAAGACAGAGGGGGAGACGTTGAAAAGAAGGACGACGCATTGATCCACGGGAGGATAATCTCCTTTAGTCGTATGTTGCCCGCAAAATGGGAGCTCAAACGTAAGCTGGGATCAGAAGGGCATTTAGGGAAGAGAAAAAAAAACGCGAAAAAAATGCAGTGAACGTCAGGGGAAGGGACAAATTCGTAACGAAGAACCGGGGGGTGCGGCCCAAACGAAACCAAAACTGAGCCATCGCGTAGCAAAAGAGAGACAAAAAAAAAAAAAAACCCTTTGGGATTTGTTGTGTTCCCAGAAAATTAGTTCCGGATCAGGGGGAAAGAAAGTTGCAGGAAAGAAGAGGCTTCCGTTGGGGAAGACAGTGTTGCGCATGGGATCAGGAAAGCCAAACGGTGAGGAAAAAAGCCGGCGACCGGGGGACAAACGAAAAACGCCATCGCGCTCACCGTAGGGCCAACCCGAACCGGAAAAAAGAATTCAAGGCCTCGCGGAGAACCGTGGGAGGGAAGAACATCAAAGAATAACAAGGTACGGCAGCACCGGACGAAAACCAGTTGGTCCGAGGTTCGCCGCCAATACAAGAAGAAGGCGGATCCCAAGGCATCTGTATTAAGTCGATTTAAACGGAAAAAGGGTGATCACAGATAACCTTCACACGGACCAGGCGAGATGGGAGCGTACGTTGAAATTGCGGGCAGATCCAAGGGGTAGGGTACTTAAGAGAAAGGAACTGAGCCGCTCGATCACAAGGAGGAGGGTTCATGTATCTTCCCACGCGAGCCCCAGTTGGGACCGTTGTTAGTGTTGTTGAAAATTGAACTTCTAAGACGCCGGGGGGGGTAGGGGGGAGGGGGGGGGGAAAGCCAGTACCTCCTACACAAAGGACTCTAAACCTCCTTTGGAAGACGCCTCGTAAACATAAAGCCCTCGCGGGAAGACCGAAGCACCTACATCCGGTCATAAGGGGAAAGGGGGGGGGGCGGATTTTCATTTCGGGAACCGGATCTTCTTTCCAGGTAGGAGGGGCGGCGAAATCTACGTAGTTATGAACCGAAGAACAGGAGTACATTCCCTATCCTGATCCCGAAAAAAAGGAGCCATATTAGTGAAAAAGTCATCACCCTCCCACAGGGGGGGTGGGGGCGTGGGGAGAGAGTCGACCGCGCCTACTGGTGTGTCGCGTTACCGAAAAAACTAGTCTTCTATCAAAAAAAGGGGGGTGAGAAAGGGAAGGGCATCATCGGCCAAGGGGGGTACTTGTGCATTGTGGCTGCGCTGGGAACATAACGCGGGTGCTGAAAAAAAAATTTTGGTGAATAGTAGAGCAGGGAAAAAGAAGGGCGATACACTCTCAAAGACCATGCGCACGGCGGAGGGACGAGCAACGCCGTCCATAAAACGGTCCCGTTCGGGAAACCAACAAAAAAGAAGGGGGGGTGGTTGGACTGTTGTTCAGGGATGGTGTGCGTTTGAGAAGACCCGTCGGGCTGGGGGGCAGAGGGGTGGGTACTCTAGAACCCCTTTTATTGGGACTGCAAAAACAATTTTTTGAAGAATGCGTTTGGGGAATGGGGGGGACGGTGGGACGGGATCTCCCCTCCGGACGAAACGCGCCTGGATAAAGTAAAAGCGATGCGGGAAAAGAGTGCATGAGGAATGTCCACCCAGAGGTGCCCAATAGGGGGTCTTTACGGTGAAAAAAAAAAAAAAGGCACCGTCACCCAAAAAAATGAAGAGAGGGGAACTGGAAAGCCCAAATGAGCACGGGCTAGAGGCTCTAAAAAAGGGGGAAAACTGTTTCTCCAAAAAAAATTAATTCGGTGTCCAGGCCAACGAGTCATCGGTCCGCGGGGGAAATGCAGCGGCAATGGGGGGTCTGGCAGTTAGGCGAACATACATCACGAGGACGAACGGTGGGAAGGAAAAGAGCGAAGGAGGGGGGAACCCATGAGCTTCGGTTCTCGCGTCAAATGATGGCTGAGTTTGCCGTCGACTTGGAAAAAGGGGTGGTTGAAAAAAAAAAAAACCGGCACGAGTTTTTGAACATTGGGTCGCCCAGGCGGGCCACGGAGCGACTCGAAAAATGTGATTAATCGAACTTCAATTAAGGGGCCTTCCGATCAGACTCTCTGACGGGGGGGTAGAAAAAGAAAGGGTGCAAGACGAGAAAATGCAATAGTTATCGGAAAAGCCTATCTTTAAGAACCAGAGCTCACGGGGGGTAGACGAAAGGTCCAGAATGGAAAGAACGGCTCTTTGCGCGCGGGTTTGTGAAGGGTGAGGGAAAGGTTTTTGGGTCAAATGATTGCACTTCCCTTCAAAGGCAAATCAGCCTTTTGGTAAACAGGAAGCCGCGAATGTCACCACCAACCGCTCCGGGTTTTATGCATGAAGGACAGGGAGGGGAAGTTTGGACTGGGGAGAGGGGGGGGGAAACAACCCAACGTCAGCCGCTGCAAAACATGTATTACTTTAAGAGAGAAGTAACAACCTGGCTCAAGATAGCTGTAAGACGGTGGGTGGGCCTCCGGGCGGTGACAGCCCGCGCTCAGGGGGGCGAAGAGAAAACAAACTGATGGATGAAAAAGGAAAAAAAAAGGGGGGTCCTCTCCACCCATACTTCTTCTTCCACGGAGACACCGCAAAAAGCTTCTAGAGGATGCGAGTGTCAGAGGAGGGGGTATTAAGAGAGGAAAAGAAAAGGGGGAGTTCGTGTTAGACGGTAATGGAAAAATATCAACTGGGGAAAAAAGGTACCAAGAAAGAAATAAAACCTGCTCGTGGTGACTGTCAGACGGAACTCCCTACGATGGGTGGGGGAAATTCGATTGCTGGGAGGGGGAAAAGAAAAAGACCCTTAAGGGGGGGGGGAACAGTCAAAAGATGCAACCGTGCGAATAGTATTTGATTTTCACCTCGAAGCCGGGAAAAGGGTGGACGTAACGGAGAGGAAGGGAAGAAGATAGCTAGGGGAGGGGAGATGAGCAGTGTCCAAAGGAGATCTGCTTTTCAGAAAGGAACCTTAATTGGAGACGGAAACAGGAGGCGATTGCGTATTCTTCTGGTGGGCCACTAACTTGGGGCTGGGGGGAAGATTACCTCTTGGAGACATGTACCGGTCATTCGCGGGGGAAGGGGAAATCGAAGAGAAAGAATCTAGGATCTGAAACGCGAAAGACAAGTGGGGCGGAGGGCAATGCGTACGGGGGAGATCGTGGAGAGTCTCGGTGAAAAAAAAGAAAGAACTGCTGCGAAAGTGGCCGCTGAAAGAAAGAGCAAATATGAAACTCAAGCTTGAAACAAAAAAAGGGGGGGCAGATTGTGAAGGGGAAAACCAAATGGCAGGTAAAGGGAACGACGCGGCCCATTTGGCACGAGCGGAGCTCCGTGTCCAGACCAGGGGGTAGGCCGTGTCTGGGCCACTGGGAAAAAAAGTTAGACATTAGGGGGGCAACTTCTTGTGAAAGTGGAGATAGCAAAGGATCTGCAGAGAGGACGCAATTTGTGCTCGAAGGGGAGACGGCAAATCAAAAAAAACGTGGACGAAAAACATTTGCGGCAAACCCAGGGGAGGGAAAGATCATCAATTTCTGAGACGAGGGGGAGGCGGACAAAAAAAGCGGAAAAAAAGAGAACAAAGCGTGGGAGTGAGGAGTAAATGCTGCGCAGGACGAGTTCTCGGATACAAAACGTAGGGAAAAGGAGGCGAATCATTGTCAAGGAAAGGGCTATGCCATCTCCTCCGGAGGGGCTGGAGGCCATAAAAACGCGTGGAAGTTGGGAGCTGAAGCACCACACCTGAAAAAAAACTTGGGGCGGGTGACGCTTCTATTGCAGTCGGACTGTAGACGAAAAAGGAGGTTTCGGTAACGCGATCACGCGCACCTAAAGGGAGCGGTCGTACATGTCAAGAAGAAAAGGATGCTGCTCTACTTGTTTCATGCAGCTGCGAAGGCGCAAGGGCGTAAAGCAGGCTCGAAATTCCTGCGAAGAGATGGAAGTTAACATAGGGGAGAGAAGGGAGGGTGAAGCACAACCCCACCGAAAAAAAAAAGGCCTGGGTTCAAGAAGATTCAGGGGAAAGGGGGGAAAAAGAAACTCTAAAAAAAAAGGGAGAAGACGTCCACCGTGTCGTTTCTGCTCTTCCCGGGATCTAAAGGGACTCGCGACAACGAAAATCTGCCAGAAGGGGGGGGGACTGTCAGGGGCGTCCTGTACTCAGGGAACCCAACCGCACCAAAAGGCTCGGGCATTCGCCAAGGCTTCACAACCGGCTCCACTTTATTGGGGAAAATAAGGGGAAAGGGGGCATTAAATTCCTAGAGAAGACCTGTTTCTCTCTCTGCGGGGAGCGTCAGGACATAAACCGGAGTAAAGCGACTTTGCCAAAGTAAAGGGAAAGAGGAACTTTGTAGAGGGCGGGATTGGTTTCTGAAAAGTAAAGGGCCGCATTGGGGACTAGCCAACCGATGAGGGGTCCCTACTTTATAGTGCGGATTTGCGGGGAGGGGAGAAAGGGGGGAACCTGTGGTAGGGAAGGGATGAAGACTCTGGGTTATACAGGGGGGAAGGCCATCACTCCAAGGGGAGAGCGAATATGGGAATGAACGGGAGTCTTGTGCTTAACTGGACAGTCGCCCGGAGAAAAGGGGAAAACGGGGCCTGAGGAGCATCACCGTTTCGTGGTCTCACATCGTGAAGAAAACTGAATCAAGATTCGTCCGCGGATGCTAGCAAACTGGGAGGAGTCCGTAACTCACCGTCTTGCGAGGGGAAAGAACGGCGTTTTGGACTACGAGGATGTCGAGGTGGGGGCAGGTGGTCAGGGGGGGGAAAAAGCAGTGAGACGGGGTCCGCATTTTTCACAGGGGGGCGTTGCAAGCTGACTTGGGGAAAGGGCTAAGGAAAAGAAGAGGTCGTCAACATCAAACATGGATGATCCAGCTGAAGTGGTGCGCGCATTGCGGAAAGGGGGGGAACAAGTATACGGAAGGGGGAGCGGTTGTCTTTTCGTCGGGGCAAGGACAGGGGCGGGAACGAGTGTTGGTCCAAGGGGGGGACCTGTTTCCCCAGACCTCACTCTAAAGCTTCTATCTCAGAGGACGGTTACGAGGCTATCAGCTACCAGGATTCGGTCAGGAATTAAAGGAAAGGAGAGGCTTTTTCGCAGACGGGAGCAAGGTGGAATCCCGAGTATCCGAAGAGGAAAAGATGAGGGAAAGGGGAAAAAGGTGCGCCCACCAACTTAACATTGACGTTACGGCTTCGAAAAGGTCGAAATAACGGTGGAGGGAGAAAAAGACGCCGGAGGAAAAACAAACGAGGACTGTCAGGTTCACTGGGAGTCGGTACAGGGCTGGGGAACGTTTCACCCTAGAGCCGCATCGGGGAAAAAAGGAGAGACCCGAGGGCCCGGGGAGTTGTCATCAGCCACCCCGAGTTCGAGCAAGGGAGGGGATGCAAAACTTTCTGACCATCCTCCAGGGCAGTTGTGGGCAAGCCGAAATATGCACAGAGCAAAGACTGGCTAAGATCATAGGGAACAACCAAAAAATTCAACAAAAACCAGTTCGGCCGCAAGGCCGTAGGAAACAGGGAAAAATGGGGCAAACGGGAACGACAATTCAATACCTGGAACGAAGACAAAAGACGTCGAATAGGCGGAAACTCACCGCCTCGAAAGAAAGGGGAGGGTACTAGGGGGACCAATTTTCAAACGGGAGACTTTTTTTTTTTTGGAGCAAGCCGCACCGAACGCGACCACAGGGGCCAGAGAAGCGGCTACAAGGCTCTTGGACCACAGAACCCATTATCCACTCCAAGGTCGAAAAGTGAGCACAAACCACTTAGAGGAAAAGAGAAAGTCGCGATGTTGCGGCTAAGGGTTACGTTGGGGTCCCTAGCAAAATTGGAAGAAAACGGGGGGGAAAAAGGCTCGGGTTCTTAAGGATAATCCGTTGGGGAAAAGAGGGGTAAACTCGACAAAGGGGGGGGATGCGAGAGTCATCAAACAACGATCCCTGTTGGGAAAATGGGAAGGATGAGGGGGGATACCGTGAAAATTTGTAAGGGGGCGGAGAGCCGGCACTTTCGGATAAAGGGATGGGGGGGTTGGGGAGGGGGAGGGTGGTAGATGAGAGGGAAAAAGACTCGGGGCCGGGGAGTAAGAAGACATGCAAAACTTGAGTTCTGGGAGGGGTGGGTAATGGGACCACCAGCAGCAGAAGGAAGGTATGCTAAGACAAGAAAGGTGGCAGCAGGAGAGGACGATCAGAGGGTGTCTCCATGAGGGGGAATCACCACACCAGTCACAAGCATCGGCGGGCAAATGACGCAGGGCAATCAGGGGGAAAGGGTTGACGTGGGAAGGGGCAGCGAGTGGAAATCAAATCTATTCTGCAAGGAGATACCGTAAATGTAGGAGTGTGCGGGGGAAAGCAGTCAAATTATTTTGAACAATAAAGGGGAAGACAAGATACGGAAGAGGTGCCACAGGAGAGCAAAAAAGACTAAAAAAAATGAAAAGGAGGGGAAATAACTGTGACATCGCATTAAGAAATCTTCAGCAAGAGAGAGTGAAAAGGAGAAGACTGGATCTAGTTGCGTTATCTTTTCCGAAGAGAAGTGGCAATGCCTAGTTCAAAGAAGTGCACCTACACTGGGGAACCAAAAAAGGGACGCTTAGGGATAGATTTTCCAATTGGTCGGCAATGCCGCAAGGCCACCGGAAGAGGGAAAGCGAGGAGAGGGGGAGAAGAAAGAAAGGTAAAGAAGCGACGAGCCAAAAAAAGAAAGGCTTCACGTCTTGAGAAAGGAAAAAAGGCGAGGAAGCCGCCCACCGAAACAAACGACAAGAGGTAAAGAAGGGAGGAAAGACAACGGGAAAAACACAAGATCAGGTTGATTTAAGTCGCTCAAGAGGAGAAAAGAGCAAGGGACCACAGGGGTAAAGTGTGGGGGGCGAATGTGTGAAGAAAAAAGATGATACCAATGAGGGAACTGCAGGAGAAAGGTGGGAACACACGAGCAAGACTAGGGCGCTTCCTTTAGAAGAGGGGGAACAGGAAACAAAAAGGCGAGCTGTAAACTGTAGGGAGCCGGAACAGCACGAAAGTCAAACGTCTGCCAACCGGACGAAAAAATAAGGGAGGGAGCCAAGTGGTAAAAAGGGCGAGAAAAAAACTCGCTCAGGTACTCCTGGTTATCCTTCGGCAAGAAGATGAATCTCGAAAAAGAAAAAGCAAGCAAGCTACCAGTGCCTAAAATTGCGGAGGGAAGGGAAAGCCTGAGGAAGAAGGGTATACCCTTACGAAAAACGGGGGAAAAGACAGCTGCTATCACCATGATTAGCGGGGAGTATATGTCCCGGAAACAGTGTTTGTGTCGAAATTTGGGGGGGGTGCTCAAGCGAATGTCCAGAAGTGGGGGGGGGGGGGGAGGATTTGAAGGAGGAACCTCCGATACAAAAAAACAGATTTCCATCCGCACCGAACCAGGGACGCCAACTCGAAGTACCATCGTATCATCAAAAGTAAAGATGGGTTTCAGAAACTGGTCGCTGTCATTTCACTACCGAGCAGGAGGACAGGGTTCTTTGCGGGGACCAGAGACACCGGAAGAGGACACCGTGATTAACGCCACCAAGGAAGGCCCGAAGAAAGCCCGCGGCCCTTAGCCCATCAATGGAGTCAAGGAACTAAGCTGGGGTAGGAGGATGGGCCTATCCGCGAAGCGGAGGGGGCGGGGACGTCGTTGGGAAAATGAAAACCTCTAGGGTCTAGCAAAGAACGGTGGATCGAAATAGAAAGGGTACGAACTGGGGTAATGGGGGGAACTTGGGCAGCTGGAACAGGGGCACTGGGGGGGGGATGGGAATGTCTATATATCCATGAGTACTAGGGGGCTTTTGGGGGGTCGGACGACAATAAAAAACGAAGTGCGCTTTATAAAATAAAAAGGGAAAAGTAAAGAGGAAAAATATACCAGGGGAAAAGTTGTTTTCAAGGGTGGGAGGGGGGGAGGGGGGGGGGGGGGGGGGAGAAAACCGTCGCGGCTCGAATTGGTTGATTCCTTTCTGGCCAAAGCCTGCCCGTAGAGGGAAGTGAAAAAACCCGAAGGGCAAGTCTTGGGATTTTCTAAAAAGACAAGAAGGGGAGCATTCACCAAAACGGGGGTGGCCCCCAAGGACCCAAGAAAAACCACCCCCCAAAAAAAACAAGATCACCTATATGGAAGAATTAGAAGGCAAAGTAACAAGGAAAAGAAGTGAAACTAATTTGAAGGACCGGCTGTACGGCATGGAGCTCCAACAGGAGACGATTGCTCCTACTGCATCAAGGAAGGGATACTACTCACCGTAGGAATAAAGCTTGTGTGAAAAAAAGCAATGTTCGCAGAACGGTGTGGCATCTGAAGGGCGGGTTCACTTTGTTCGCAGCAGAAGGGGAGAAAAAACGAAAGCATAACCAGGAAATTACAGGACTCTTTGGAGGAAAGAATTCAACCAAAGGCCTCTTCTTCTGCGGTCGGAAAGAGGGGGGGAAAAAAAAAGACGGCTCTACATTCAGCAGAAAGGGGGGGTCAGGTAGAGAAAAGCCTGGACGTCCTCCAGCGGTCAAAAGAAGAATAAGAAATGTGATTAAATCGGGGTCGTAACAAGAATGGAGGAAAGGAAAGACATCTCAGGAGACTTGTTATTCCTCAAGAGAACCGGGAGTAGAAAATAGCACCGGGAGAGCCTTTTGGGTAGGCACCAAGCACAGCGGGGGAAGGAAAGGGGGATCCTTGGAAAGATTAAAGGGGGCGCTCAAAACGGGGATGTTGGGGAAAATTTTAGAAGGGTACCAAGGGTGGGTGATTCGTAAACGGCAGGCAAATCCTTTTGCTAAACAGAAAGGTCGTCACGGGAGAAAGGAAAAACAAAGCGGCGCCCTACGGGATTGAAAATTCAGGAGGTCGCAGAGAGGAAGAAAATGCTGGAGGCAATCAATGGGCTTAGGGAAGAGGGGAAACTGACCTGCAGCGCCTCGTAGAAAGGTAGAGGGGGAAAGGAGGGTTAAACCGAGTGGGCAAAAGAAGAGAACATTTCGCTCGAGGAGAAAAACAAACTTAGGAGAGAGAGAGGAGGGAGCAACGAGCGGAGCCCACGAAAAGCGGAACACCGATCCGACCAGAGGAAACGATTCGTCATAGAGCTCGGAAAAGGGGGAGATTAAGAGAACATCCATGATGCAGGTCGGCAGGAAAAATGGATCAATCGGACACGGAGTTCGGGGGAACGAGAAGAAGACTCCAACCGTCGGGCTGAGCGCGTGGTGGGAGAAAAAAGGGCAAAAGTGGGAAGGGCAACGAATTTTGGAAAAGAGTTTCTTAAAAAACAAAAACCAATTAAAGAAAACAGGAACAAAAACGCAAAGCCGTGAGACGAGGACGGGGGGGGAAGGGAAGACAACCGGAGAGAGACATTGGCTTTAAAAAAATTTAGTACTTTTCCCATAAGGGATGAGATCTGATTGGGGCGAGGTAAGTTGGCTGCAGAACCTCAGGCGCTGCTCTGGAAGGAGGCCGGGGGAGGAACTACCTGAGAGGATTGTTCTTCGGAAGATATTTGAAAAGAAAGGGCGACTACATGGAGCAGAATCGTCGCGGGTACAGGGGGGGGGGAAAAAGGAAGGCTAGAAGCCAATTCACTAGATCACCCGCTAAGGCCGAAGGGGGGAAATTGGTAAGGAAACATAGGGGACCTGGGCGAGTGCCGTGCTGTTTCTGGGACAGAAAAGCTTAAGAAAATGGGGAATCTCCCAGAAAAGGAAAAAAAGATTGACTCCTTAGATGAAGGGAAAACACAGAAGGGGGGGGGAAGAAACAACAACTGGCAGTCCGAAGGGGTGTAGGGGAATGTACCGCCAAGGAGCTTGCATATTGGAGACGGAAGTCCAAGAAAATCCTTTCCGCAATGTACTTGGGGGGGTTGCCCTTCCGCCGGGGGGGTAAAAAAAAAAACCAAGGGATTTGGGCAACATCTGGGGGGGGGGAAGAGAAACTATGACAACTTGCCTCGCGGTGATCGGCGAGGGGAGTAAAGAAGGGGGGAGAAAAGCGAACACCTCAAGACCGGGGGAGGTTCGGTACAAAAAAAAAACAAGGGTTGACCTGTGTGGGGAAATTCATAAAAATGATGACATAAAGGGTGGCGCTTCTTAAAAAAAAAACACCCTCAAAACACGTTCACCCAACGAGGGAACTATGAGAGGGGGAGAAAGATTACTTTCACCTTTCTCTCTACCCGCGCAAACCGGACCGGGTTTTGGGGGAGGGGGGGAATGAAAAAAAACATGGGGAGGCCAAAATTCTAGGGAAAATGGGTCTTATCGCATAAGAACCGCGTTGAACGTTGGTGTAACCACCAGATGTTGGGTCAGCACAAAGGGGACCGGGGTTGCCCAGTCAGAAAGCGGAATTGAAAGGGAAAGAGTACGCTTCGGGAGACAAGGAAATAAGGGAAGAGAAGAAGGCTAGAAAAAAAAAGCCCCCCAGCGGGGGTAGTAGTCACTGACTACTAAAAACCAGCCTGGGGTTCGAAAAAAAGGAGGGTGGATATGTTGGGTCCAAAGCAGCTGCAGGGGGGCGGGCAGTAAAGGTCGTTTTGGAAAAAAACCAAAATTGGTTGGACCATTGAAACAAAACACCAACACCAAAAAGGGGTGGAGGGAAGAACGGGTTCAGTCTTGGGGGAGACCACCTCACACAGGATACCAGGGGCAGAAGATAACGGTTGGGTCAAACCACAACCTTTTTGTGGGTTTGGGGGGGTGGGTGTTGGGGGGGGGAAAAAATTACCATAAACAATTGGTCATCAAAAATGCAAACCAAGAGTTTCTTCTAGGGATTGGGAACGTTGGAATGAAAAAAGTTACAGAAAGGTTCCAAGAGGGGGGTCTTATTGAAAAAAGTAAAAAGGGAAATCCGGAAAAGAAAAACTATCTATTCGCCGGCCTGGAGTCACAAGGGGAAAAAAGTCTTTTGTCTAAAAGGGGGTTCATCTGAAGGGGAAGCCGCAACGGGGGAAGCATGATAGGCAAGGGGAAAACAACGAGTGCCCGGCAATGTTGGAAAAAAAGTACCGGCCACAATTAGGGGAAAAGGACGTGACAGCGAGGGTGAAGGTACGTTTTTTGTGACTTGAAGGAACACAGCTTAGGGGTCCGTCTTCCGAAGAAAAAGATGCGTGGGAAACAAAAGAGGCGGATGGGAGGGGGGCGGACAATTCTTACAAAGTTTCTTTCATGGAAAAGGAGAAAATAAATGGAAGAGGGGGGGGTAGGGGATCTCAGCATCAAACTTAAAAAAAAAAAAACCAAAAAAAAACACGGCGCCGAAAGGGCCTAGGGTACGGAATAAGGTCACGTTCAGGTTGTGAAAGGGAACAGGAAGGTCAAAAAAAGAGTTACGTTTGGGGGAACGGGCGCAGGAGGGGGGGGGAAGAAAAAAAAAAAGTTCGGCAGGGGGTAGGGACGGGAAACACCATGCTCAAAGAAGGATCCTGAAAGGGGGGATCAAAGTTTCAGTGGGAGAAACTTCTTGCGCGATCCGAAACAGAAAAAAAGTGCATGGGATTGGGGTCGACTTTTCTGGCTACGGGGGGACCAACGGTTGGGTGGGTCATGGAAGAGTCAAGTGATTTTCACGTACGCTTGTGACAAACGTGACGTGGAAGTCTTAACGGGGAGGAGAGATTTTAAGGGGGAAAGACTTCCCTCAATCACATCGGACATCTGAGGGAAGTCAGTTGGTATGAAAAAAAAAGGGCGCAACATTTGACAGGGGAAATCACTTGACGGAGGAAACGGTCAGGGGGGGTGAGGGGGGTAGGACCTCGCGGCCAGGCTGAAAGAAAATGGCCGTTGGGACAGAAAGGGTTCCCACCTATCCGAAAACGAAGTGGTCTATTATCTAAGAAAAAGGGGAATGATCCTAAGATAGGAGACAAAGGCCGGTGCGGGTTCACTTACAACCAGCCTTATTTGGGGGGGAGGGGGGGAGTGACATGTGAAATGGGGGTGGCCGCACGAGGCATGATCGTCCAAGGGGTCAGGCTTTAAACTGGCCAGAAGTAATAAAATCACTTCCTCAGGAATTCAGGGAAGAAGGGAAAAAGGGGAGGTAAAAATCAGAGAGCGGATGGGGGGATCGCACTATTAAGCAAATAAAAACTTTCAAAAGACTGCGTCGAGGGAATACTCGATGGGAGGGGGGGAAAGGAAATTTCAAAAAATCATGTTGGGTCGGGGCACATCGTATCCGCGAGACACTGGGGGGCAGAAGGTTATCGAAGAACAAAAGATTCGATGCTTCTGGGGAATTCTACCCACAATAAAAGAAAGGAAACTTGGGATATCCATCATTATCCGTCAAAAGCGTGCTGGAGAAATAAAGCGAAACAACCCCGAGACACCTAACCCAATTTGGAAAATACAGAAACTGTTAAAAGGGAAGATGCCACCTTGTAGGGTAAACCAAGGGAAAAAGAAACGAACAATCACAAACGGATAAATTATTCATGTCTCTGGTAAAGCACCAAAAAGCGAAGCCACAGTCTTGCCGGGGTACAACAAGGTGGCAACTGGTTAGAGTACTGAGCCCCTCACCCAAGAAAAAAGGGGGGAAAAAAAATCACTACGTAGATGGTAGTCTCAGTTAACCAACGGAAAATTAGCACCTCCAAGGAAAAAATGCGTCAAACAAGGGAGATTTTGAGGAGTCTTGAAGCGAAGGGGTAGCTGGCTAATGGTTGAGGTTTTCAGCACTGTAGCCGCAGAAAAAATTGGTCAAATCTGCAGCGGGTGCAGTCTGCCTTAAAGCCGTCCAAAAGATTGTAAAGGGGGCTTGTGAGGGGGCTTGGGGTGTAAAAAGACCAAAGACCGCCCTCGTGGAGGGCTGGGCGCGCTTTAAGTGAGATGGGCTAAAAGTACCATGTTGTACCGAGGGGGAAGGATATACGGATCAAAAACTGTTCTGGTGGGGAAGTTTTTGTTCGTGATCTGCCATGGGGGGGCCGTCATGATGAGAAGCCAGGGGATGATTCTTGGGGGGTAGAGTGAGAGCCACCATCCTCGAAGAGAAGGGCTGGGAGGAGAGGGTGGGGGGGGGGGGGAAACCAGAAAGGGCGCGAGAAGAGAGGGGGCTCAGGTGAAATTCGGCAAGCGAAACGGGAAAAAAACAGTACTACGCAGAGAGGGGAAACTGTCTTTTAGAAAAAGATTGTGCTCTCAAGGAAAAAAGAAGGGGAAATTTGACTGGGGAAAAACAATGTCAGGCGGAAAAGGGGGGATAGGCAACCCGGGGTGAACTACCGCAAGGGAGGAGGGAAGACCGTTGGCCAAAAACGTCACCTTACGCGAAAAGGAAAACAGGCGTGTACGGAATCGGGAACTTGGGGGAGAGGGATCTAGCAGCGAGTCATGCCGGAGCCAGGGCCGATACTCGGTGTGGAGGAGGAAACAGGTCCCACTGTCCACAACAACTCGTAAGGAAAAAGAAAAAAGGTCGGAAATGGATAACAGGATCCGTGAAAGAAAGTTTGTATGGTTGCCGCAATGCGCAGTGAGGAAAGATAAATCGAGGCGATGGGGTGAAAGGGGGAGAAGAAGATAGGACATACTTAAAGAAAAAAGAAGAGACGCCCTGAGCTGAAAAAGAACTACCAGACGAAAACACCGAAAAAAAAACAAAAAAACGGGGAAAACCATCGCGTACAAAAAAAAAAACCAAAAGTTCCCCAGTTTGTTCACCTGGCTAAAAGAAGGGAACCGCATAACGGACAAGACTGGAGGCCAGTGGAAGGAGAAAACGGGGGGGTGATCGAGAAAACGAAGGGAAGTTATGATCGAAGTGAAGGTGAAAAAAAAAAGGGAGAATCTTCTCGAAAGGGGGGAACCAAAACGACTTAAAGGGCCAAAAAATCAGGATAGGAAGAGGTCGTCGACCGGGTATTTGATACATAAGGAACAGATCCAGCAAAAAGGGAAAGAAAAGGGAAAAAGTAGCACCGACGGAAAAAGAAGAGAGGTAGGGAAAAAAAAACTAGTGGAATGGCCTACCCAAGCGCAGAAGTCCTGAAGAAGTCGAGGAGTAACTACAAATCCTCGACGGAAGTAAGTTGCTGCCTTACTTGGTAAAGGGAGGGGAGGGAAAAAGCACGGTGATGAAAGGTAGAAAAGAAAAAAAACCGACATAGACCTATCGGCAGGTATCACCAATTATAAGAAACCCCCGTGTGTTATTGGTTTTTGAACTAAGCCTCGGAGAAGATTTGTGCGGGGGGAAAGAAGCTGGGTCCGACAGGCCGGGGTGGCGCTCCTCCGTGGGAAAATGCAGCGCTACTTACACGGGACTTCCATAAGAAAAAGCCGTAAAAAAACTGGGGGACAAATGTGGTGGGGGTGAAGGGGGGGGGGGGGTCGGGCAGGGGGGGGGGGATAAGGGGTGTGTGGGGCGGGGCGGGGGGGGGTTTGGGGGGGAAAATGAGGGAAATGGGGGGGGTAAGGTGGGGGGGGGGGGGGGGGGGGGGGGCGGGGGAGTGGGGGTGTGGAGGAGGGGGGGGGGGCGGGGGGGCCGGTGTAGGGGGGAGGTGGGGGGGGGGTGGATATTGGGGGTGGGGGGGGGGGGGGGGGTGGGGGGAGGGGGGGGGGCGGGGGGGCGGAGGGTGGGGAGGGAGAGGAGGGTGGGGGGAGGACGGGGGGGCAAGGGGGGGTGGTTGGGGGGGGGGGTGCTATGGGGGGGGGGGGGGAGGGGGGGGGGGGGGGGGGGGGGGGGGGCAGAGGGGGCGGGGAGGGATCGGGGGGGGGGGAGGGGGGGTGGGGCTGGGGGGGGGGGGGGGAGGGGGGGGGCGGGGAAGGGCAGTGGGGGGGGGTAGGTGGTAGCGGGGTAGGGCGGGAGGGAGGGGGGTTGTAGGGGGGTGAGGCCAGGGGAGTCCGCGGGGGGGGGGGGAGGTGGAGGTGGTGTGCGAGGGCGGGAGGGGAGGGGGGGGGGGGGGGAGGGGGGGGGGGGTGTGGGCCGAGCGGGGGGGGTCGGCTTGGGGGCGGGGAAGGGGGGGGGGGGGAGTGGGGGGGGGGGGGGGGGGGGCTTGGGAGGGGGGGAAACGGGGGAGGCGGGGGAGTTGGCAAAGTGAAATGGGGGGGGGGGGGGGGGAGCGGGGAGAAGGGGAGCAGTGGGGGGAGGGGGGGGGGAGGGGAGGACTGGGGTGGGGGAGGGGGGGAGGGAGGGGGGGGGGGAGGGGGGAGGCAGGGGGGAGAAGAGGGGGGGCGACGGGGAGTGAAAGCGTGGTGGCGTGGTTGGTGCGGGGGGGAGCTGATGGGGGGGGGGGGGGGGGGGGGGGGGGGGGGGGGCCAGTGGGGGGGGGGGGGGGGGTGTTCAGGGGGTCGTGGCAGGGGGGGGGGGCGGGGGGGGGGGGGGGGGGCCTACCCGGGGATGGGGGAAAGGGCGTAAGGGGGGTGGTATGGGGGGGGGGAGTGGAGGTGCAGGGGGGGTATGGGGGGAGGTAGGGTGGCGTGGGGGGTGGGGGGGGGGGGGTGGTGCTAAGGTTAGGGGGGGGGACGGGGGGGGGGGGGCGGGGGGGGGAGGGAAGCGGGGGGGGGGGGGGGGGGAGGGGGGGGGGGGGGGGGGGCGCTGGAGGGGGGGAGGGAGGGGGGTGGGGGGGGTGTTAAGGGGTGGGGGGGGAGGGGGGGGGGGGGGAGGGGGCGGGAGGGGTGAGGGGGAGTGGGTTGGGGGGGGGGGGGGGTCGGGGTGGGTGGGAGCGGGGTGCGAGGGAGGGGGAGGAGGGGGGGGGAAAGTGATGCGGGGGGGGTTGTCAGGGGGGGTGGGGCGGGTTCTGTAGGGGGGGGGGGGGGGGGGGGGGGGGGGGGGGGGGGGGGGGTGGCGTGGTGCAGGGGGGGGTGGGGGTATGGCGTGTTCGTAGGCGGCGGGGGGGTGAGCGGGGGGGGGGAGGGGGAGGGGGGAGAGGGGGGGGGGGATGCGGAGACGTCAGGGGGGTGGGGGGCTATCTAGAGGGGGGGGGGGGGGGGGGGGGGGGAGGGGTGAGGGGGGGTGGATTGGGGGGAGGTAGGGGGGGTTAAAAGGTAGGAGGGCGGGGGGGGGGGGGGGGGGGGGGGGGGGGGGGGGGGAGGGGGGAGGAAAAGGGTTGGGGGGGAACGCCGCCGTGGGAACTTTTCTGGGCTGGGTAACCACAATGGTTAAAAGGGCGGGTTTACTGAGATGGGATCATACGCCTGGAAGGGAGAAAGAAGGCATGGAAAGGCTTTTTGACGAGAACATGGGGCCGAAGGAAATCGTTCGCTCGAACGTCAGAGGAAGACCGAGAGGGGGAATTAGTCAAAAGGGGGGGGGGGTTTAGGTTGTGGGCGGGGATTGGGGTTTTGTGGGGGGGGGGTGGGGGGGGGGTGTGGCGTGGGGAAAAAAAGAAGAAGCCGTCGCGCTCCAGCATTTGGGGGGGGGTTAACCCAAACTGGGATGGTCTGCGGGCAAATTGTAACATTTCGGGGGGGGGGCGATCGTCCCAGACGCAAAAAAAAACGGCCCGACACGTAGGAAAAGGAGTGGCGGGAATCGTGTGCACCGCGGCATTTCACAGAATTTGCCCAACTCGGGGTTACCGAACTGGACAAGGCCACCGAAGCCATACCCACAAGAGGAATAGAAGGGTTGGGGCGGAATGCCGGACCATCGAAAACAGGGCTAGAAGAACTGAAACCTTATGCGGCATTGGTGTTTGGGATCAAAAGGGGTTGTCCAGGCAGAAGGGGGAATCGTGGGAAGGGCGTTCATTTTCATCTCTGTGAGCAGGAGGGATGTACCTAAACAAGTAGAAAAAAACTATTAATTCCAGGAACGATTTTCGGTAACTGCCTAAAAAACTTCAACGGTAGCAAAAAAGGCAATGGCCTTCTGAGGAGTTCAAACTCTAAAAGGGGGTAAAGGGACTCGGTAATGCTTGGCCCAGCGGGAAGTGCACACAAACACCAGCAGAATGGGGGGTGAACCTCGGGGAAAGAAAAATAGGCCGGAAATGGCGAGAGAAAAGGGGAAAACAACGCGGGGGAAACTAAAAAAGCCAGATATCAGATATGGGCACCGGGGGTGACGGCACCAAAAGGCTAGCTCTCGACGTTCATGTAAAATTAATCGGGAGCTTTTCGAGCGTTTTGGGGGGGAGGAGGGAAGGGGGGGGGGGTCCAGGGGGGGGGAGCTGGAAATGCTAAAGGCATCAATCAGCCTTGGTAACCCATCGTATGGGGGGTGGGGGGGGGGGGGGGGGGGGTAAATTGTCCCTTCGGTGAACAGAGCTCTGCCCTACTGGATTGTAGGAGAGAAAGATTTTGGATCAGAAGAAGGGAGAATCTGCAGACTGCGATGCTGCGCTCTGGGGAATATCCCCGCCGAAAAATGCACGGGAAGGGGGGTCGATCTTTGGGAAAGGGGAAAAAAGAAAGGAATTGAGTCTGCATCTCTCAAACAAAAAGGGGAAAAAAAAATTCGAAAAAAATATCAGAGGAGGAGGAAACGGAGGTTCACCAAATATACAGATGAAAGATGGGAAAGGCAGTCAGTGTAAGAGGGGAAAAAGGGGGAAAGGGAGAATAGCAGGGGGACTGGGGTGATAATGAGCGCTATAACTCGTCGACAAAAAAGATCCCACAAAGGAAATAGCGGGGGGGGTGATTTATGAAAGAGGGAAACAACAGATTTGTTTACTGAAAAGCGGGGAGGGTAGGGAAGACGAATGCACAAAAAACCCGGGTAAAAAACCGTAAAGAACCCGTCAATAAAAAAAGAAAAATCATTGCGCGAACGATTAAAAGTGTACAAATTTCTCACGATCCGAGTCATTGGGGGAAAGAGTGGGACGGGTGGAAACATAGCCTGAGGACTTGCTCATCGGGTGAAGCTTGCCGAATTGCGGAGGGCCTAACCGAGGCGAGGGGACGCTGGGCAGGTCCCTTAGGAGAGAAAGTGGGATGAATCACATCGGAGAGAGGAGGGCGTGCAGGGGTGAAAACAACACCCCCCCACAGGTTGTAACCCCCCCCCAGGGGTTTGGGGCGTCAGTGGGCACGTAACTCTGTTGAGAGGAAAGGGGCCGTCTAAAGAGAGGGGGGTGGGGGATGGTAAAGTCCTAGTAAGGTAATGAAAGACAGCATCAAAAGCCAGTTCTAAAACGGAATCCTAATAGATTGGGGGAAGGGGGGAAGGTACGAAGGAATCGGGGCATGTGCCTTGAGGGGCGTCGGGCGTGCTGGGGCTGTGAAGGGTAACGCTGCGAACATTATACAACTTCACTATAGGATTCCGGGAGAGTGGGGCCTTTCAAAGGGGCATTATGTTTGGTGAGCAAACAAACCACTGAGAGCTAGTTTCTAAGAAACGATAGGAAAAAGGAAATCATGGGGGCGGGGAGCTAAGTAAAAAACCACCAGAGCTCCAGCTGGCCTGTTGAGGGTGGCCATGGAAAGGGGGGGGGGTCAAGGACAGTAAAAATTAGTTTGGGGGGCAAAAAGGATGGGTGGGGGAAAGGGAAAGAAAATGTCTCAGAGACGGTGGGCCGATCGGTGTCGGCGCCGTGCTGAGAAGGCTGGGGCGATCGACAACTTAATTCCAACGAAAAGTTATTAACACTTGGAGGGAAAAGCATAACAAAAAAAGGGGGAACTTGGGGGGGACAGCCCTTAATCCATCCCATTGTCGATCAGCGACAAGGGGGTGCGGGGGTTAAACGCACAATCCGCAAACCAGTCAAAACCCAATAAACCGGGGGGGACGACTGTGGGAATCTGATTGAGGGGGCCTTCTTAGGGAGGAGGGGGGGAGGGAAGAGGAAAGATCAAACAATCCGCATGGAGGGGGGCGGCTAAAACATCGTCGATGCTATTAAAATCGGGGGGAAGAAAGAAGCACCGCAGGAACTGGGGGGGAAGGAATCAACACCAAAAGGGGACAATGTGCGGGGCTCTGGAAGAACGGGGGGCAACGCTTAGGATCAACGATAAGGGGTTTGGAAAGCGAGCAAAAGCTAACCTCCACTGGAGGTGAAAGATGCACGACGCTACAACAAGGAAGATGAACTGGTTCAAAGAAAAACTTGGCCGAATTTGGCGCCGGGGGGGAGCACCGCTCGGGCAAATTTACTGGCATGCAGGACGGCGGGGCGAAAAAAAAAAAAAAAAAAATGTGATCGTCAGCAGGAAAGGGAAACAGGGGGGGGGGGAAAAGGAAGACCTGGGGCAAAGAATTCAGGCCCGTGAAATGACCCAGTGAGGGGGAATAAATCCTCGGGCCACCTGGGGGGGAAGGGTCAGGGGGCTCGTCACAGAGGGGGGGGAAGGGGAGAGGGGGGCTTTCAACGGCCGCGCGCGAGAAATTTCAGGAAAAAAGCAAAGGTCCAGAGGGGGGGGGGTACGACGTGGAAGAAAATCCAA
>Ga0179593_1688698_pt1 | contig 22395 bp, 57 predicted proteins | sample CZODoug2_1_08_16_FD_185931 | JGI IMG/M metagenome (GOLD analysis project Ga0179593, IMG submission 185931) | Vadose zone soil fungal communities from Angelo Coast Range Reserve, California, USA - CZODoug2_1_08_16fungal (PacBio error correction) | ecosystem: Environmental > Terrestrial > Soil >...
CGACCTGTCTCCGTGTTTCTGGGGGGGGGTGTTGTGGGTGAGGGAGGGGCTCGGCTATAGGGTTGAATCGTTGGTCGAAAAAAAAATGAAAGGTTGTTAAAGTAGGGTTCGTTCTGTTGGTGGAGGAGGAAAAAAGGTTGGGGCGTTCCAAGAGCCGGGGCGAGTGGCTCATAGGGGTAAGTCGACTGGAAGAGTTGCTAGCACTAACGAGTTGATAGGGTGGGTGTTGTCGTGGTTTCGCGGGAAAAGGGAGTTTTTGTTGGATAGGAGGGCGCGGTTTGGTCTAGTCGGGGTGTATGGTGAGTGAACGAAACATTCGGATCAGGGAGAGGTTGTGGTCGATCTCCCTGTATATCTGGTGGGTATAAAAGGGGGAGACGCTAGAAATGAAGGGGGGGGGGGGACATCCCGCGATGTAAGCTCTGGGTTGCGAAAATTTCCAAAAGATAGGCCGGTTCTGTCCCATTGTTTTGGGAAGATCAGGTGGCTGGGGCATTTGATGGGGGATGAGTGTGCACTTGTTGGGGTTTATTATGTATGGTGCAAAAAGAGCCGAGGTTTTTTGAGTTGGTAGTCCAGGTGCTCATCACTTATGGGGAAAGTGTCAGCTGGGCGAAGGTGGGGGAGCCGAGCACTAAAAGAACGCAGGCTGGACGCTAGGACGGCGGGCCGCGCGTGTGGGTGGGGTGCGCCTCTTTTTCCGTCGATAAAATGGGGGAATGTGAGATGAAAGTAAGGGTAGGATGGATAGTTCTGATTGGTCAGGTTGAGACTACTGGGCAGGGTAGGAAGGGGAGGGGAAGCAGCCGGCTGTACATGGGGGGAAAGCGGCGCCATCCCTCGTCGGTTTGTAAGTGGGGGGACGTTGCAACCGTGGAAACACGAGATACTAAAGATTCGAAAAATAAAGGCTCTATTTTTGGAAGGGTGTGGTCGGTGTAGCGGTCAAAGGGGGGGATCTTATGAGATTTTTGGCCGAGTGCATGGAGTCGTGCTGGGTGAAAAGTAAAACAACGTGAGGTAGTGGGATACAAAGGAAATAATAAGCGGGGTGTTGGGAAGGAGGAAGACGGCAAATCTTCATACATGCTATGAAAAGATTGGGGTGGGGGCTGGGGGGGAAATAGAAAGTAAACGAGAAGAAACCTCGTAGGTAACTGTAGGAAGGGGGGGAAAAAAAGGCTCCTTGTTGTGTTAGTGGGGGGGTTCTGCTGTGTGGGGTTGTTAAGGGGGGGGAGAGGGGAGGCTGGGCGTGAGGTGGGGTAATACAGGGGGGGGGGGACAAAGGGGTTTCGTGTTAGTTGGTAAGTGGGAACGGTGGTGCCCGTGCTTGCTGGGAAAGGTTGGTGTTGTTGGCGTTGGGGGGGGGTATTGGGAAAAAAAGGGTTTTAGGGGGTTGTGGGGGAGGAAGTACCTATTTCACCGTTGTGGGGTAAAAGTCCTTGTTGGCTGAGAGGAAAACAAGGGCTGCCCTTTCCTGGGAGGGGGGGGGGGGTCCTTGTTGGGGGGGGGGGGGGAGTGTGGAGGATGTTTCGTGTTCGTGTGAAGGTGTGGTTAGTATATAAAAGCCTCTGCGTCATGGCAAAATGAAAGGCTGCCTCTTTTTTTGGAAGGGGTCTGCGGTCTCTTTGCGTACGTGTGTGGAATGTGTCAAGGGGTTGGGGGGGGGAGGAATGGGGTGTTTTTTTTGAGTGGTTTTGTTGTGGGGGGAGGGGAGGGGGGTCGGTATCGGGTGTTTTTTGGGGGGGGAGTTTTTTTGTTGTTTGTGGGGTGTGTGGTGTTTGGGAAAAACGGCATCATATCTTTGTGGTGGGTGGAATCATGGTAAGGGATTGGTGTTATCAGGTTATGGGATGCGATTTTCTAGGGGAGGAAATCATTGGGGGGTGTCAGCTGTTACCGGGTTATGATTATGCTCTGTGCTTGGGGAGGTGGGGGGGGCGTAGTGTGGTTGGGGTTGTTGTTTGGGTTCGTTGGGGACGCTGTTCGGGGAGTGTTATCCGGGGTTGGGAACGTCTTTTTCAAGGGGAGTGAGGGATATAAAGGACGGTGACTGTCTGATTTTGGTGTGTCGGTGCATTTAGGAGAAATAAAATAACCGGAGTAGCGGTTTTTTTCTTTTTGGTGTGGAATGTATAATAAATTAACTGCGAAGGTGACGAAGTTGGGGGGGTTATAGTGTGTGTGTAGTGTCGTAGGGTGCTGCGGTGGGAGGGGGGCTGGGTCGGATTTGGGGAGAGATGTGCTTTCTCTGTGCGGGGGTAAGATTTTAGGTCTTGGGGCGGGGGGGGTAAGGGTCCTTTTAAATATTTGTGGGAGTCTGTATGATCGTGTTTGGTCACAGTTCAATCAGGCATAATATTTGTGAGAGACGGTCTCTTCGTTATTTGCGGAGGTGTTTGGTTTAAGGGTCCTCGTTGGGTGGATAAATTTAAATGTCCCGGTTTGGTGAAATGTTGCGGTAACTAGTGTGGGAGCCTTGTCTGGAGTGTATTGGTGGTGTTTGAGGAGGGGGAATAGGGAAAAAGCATTCATCCGTTATATTTTGTTTTATTTGGGAAGAGGACTGTTTCTCGTGGGGGAGGAGCCGGGTTTTTTGAGCGTGTCTGAGGGGGGCGTGGGATAAATTGATGTGGGGGAAGAGTGTGTTTGTTTGATAGGTGATAAGGGGGACTATGCCTTTTCTGGGGAACTGTTCCACTTGCGCTGTTGGAAATTGAGCCGTGCACGGTTATGGACCCGGGATGTGTAACGGTGTGGGGGGGTCGTCTCGTGTATTATTGATGAAGTGGCGAACTCTTTTATGGAGGGTCTGTGTGTCAGCAGGGGGAAATCCCAAAGCATGTGTGGGTGTGATTTGGAGGGTTATGGGGTTGGGTGGAAACTCTGTTTTTTTGGGGTTAAAGGGGCAGTGGATCTTGGGGATTGGTGAGAATAACGTGCGGTTGTTCTGAAGTGTGTGGCGGGGGGGACCGTTTAGGGGGTGGGAGGAGAAGGTGGGTTGGGGGGTGGGAGGGGGAAGAAGTGGGGTTGGTGGTGACGTTTTGAGGCCCGTGTGCCCTCGGGGATAAAAGAGGTTGGTGGAGGATGGTGCGGGATGTTCCCCGCGCAGTTTTTGGTGGAGAGGTCTTTGCCTGTCGAGTCACTTGTGGGGATAAAAAAAAGGAACGTTCTCCGGGGGGGTAAGTGTTTATGAAGTTCACCCAGGGGTGTGTTGTGGGAACGAGGGGAGGCTTCGGTGATGGTGGTTGGTTTGTGGTACAAAGGTGACTACAGAGTGGGGGATGCGAGAGGGGAGAAAGGGTATGCTGAAAGGGTGTTTGATAAGTATCGTGGAGGGTGGGTGGGTTTAAGAGATGGAGGATGGGTGGTCGATGGAAAGGATCATCGGCTTTAAAAAAGTTGGGGTTTGGAAGGACACGCTTGTGCGGCTGCGAGGAGGGGAATGACGTTCGTGGGTTTTGGGTAAGGGAGATTTTGGGTGCACGTACTCTTGGTGGGGAGTGGGGTTGCTGGTTGTTGTTTTTTTGTTTGGTTTGGGTGGGGGGTTTGGTTTTTTTTTGGTTTGTGGGTTTTTTGTGGTATAAAATGTTGTCTCTATCGTGTTGGGTGGTTACGCAAGAGGGTGGTTTGTGGAAACCACATGTTGTGCAAGTTTGGGGGAGTGGGCGGCGGTTGGTGGTGTGTAATGTGAGATAGGTTGAAGGAAATGGATTAGTTTTTTTGGTGTAATAGTTGTGGAAAAAAGGGGAGGTCCTTTATTTGTGCTTGTGGTGTGGTTCGAGGGGGGTTTTTACTTTTTATTGGGAGGGCGCTACATGGGTTGGGCGATACCCTCTAATTTGCCGTTTGGCGTAGTGTGAAAAAGCTATTCTAGACGTTTTGTGCGCATATTGTTAATTGTGGTAAAGGGTGCTGGCTCGTCTGTTGGAACTTAGCATGTTGGGCGTGAGTGGGGGTAACCTGTTCGTTAGGGGGTAAAACAGGGCTTTGTGTTGTGGTGGTGCACTTGGTTGGGGGAAAAGTTTTCTTGTGGTGGGAGAGGGTTGGGTTGTTGAGGAGGAAAGGTCCTGGATGAATGATAATATTTTTGGGGGGGTAAATTCAGGCATTCGGAAGGTAGGAGGGGAGGAACCTTCTGACCGCAATACTGAGAGTCGGTCGAAGTGTGGGAAGAGGGGGAAGCGTCTCCTGGGGGGTTGTGGGGAAAGAGCGCACAGGAACGGTAGATAGGAAGGTGAAGGTCTCGTTTTGTGGTTGTATAATATGGGGAAGAGGCTTGGGTGCGGGCGTGCCATGGGGACCTGGTGGGTAGGATTTGGGGGAAAGGGGGACTCTAATGCGTTGGGTTGAGAGGGAAAAAAACAAATGTGGGAGGTAAAATGTGAGAAAATTGGTGGGTGCAAATGAAAAACGCAGGGGGATAATTTCCCCGATGGGGAAGGCTGCTTCCGTTATTGGAGGTGGGGATGCTGTCATTATGTAGGCCGACTGTAAGGAAAGGGCACAATAGCCCATCAGAGTTGATTGCGCACCTTTGCATGGGTACGCGATGGGGTCGCTCTCATTTGGTTTTAGGGGAAAAGCGGTTCGGGTCAATGGGGAGGTGAACCGGGGGTGTTGGGGTGGGTCTTTTTTTTTGTTTTGTTAACTCATAATGTCGTGGCACTTGTTTCGGGGAAAAGCCTACCTAGTTGTTAATAGTGGGAGGGGACTGCAACCTGTTCTTTGGGAGAGGAAGGAATGTTGGTTGGTTCTTAGGTTTTAGTTTGTGCTATCGAGTTTTGCTCAAAGAACTAACGCATTGATTCTGTTTGTAAATTATACCGCGACGCTTTGGGTTGGGGGAAACCTTTGTACTTCTGTTCGGACGGCTCGAGCATTGTGTTTGTTATTTACATGGGGGGAAGGGGTTTTTTTGTGGCTTTTAAGTGACTCGCCTTGGGAGGATTTGGGGGACGTCTTCCAGTGTCAGGAAGGGGGTGGGGTCTCGTTGGAGGTAAGAAGGTTCTTCGTGGAGTTAAAGTGGACGAAAAGGTCTGAGATTTTTACTAGTTCAGGGAAAAAGAAGTTGGAGCTGAGGGGGACGGACTTTCTCGCTGGGGGGGAGGACAGCTTGTGCGCGATTCGTCTTCGATTTTTCCATTATGGTGATGGTATGGTTGTTTTTTTTATGCGTTCGTTGTTAACTTGTTGTTGCGTCTTATTTGGAACTTATTTGCGGGGAGAGGGGGGGGATGCGAAGAGGAGATGGATTACGTTGGAAAAAGGGGGATTTTATCCTTTTTGTGGTGTGGATCGAAGAATCAGCAGAATTGGGGGGGAGGGATGTAGTAATTTTGTTTTTTGTTTGTGATGGTCTGTTTTTTTGAGTAGACGTATTTTTGCTAGAAATGACTACCCTTTTTGGGGGGGCATCCTTCCCACCTGGGATGGATAGGATCCTGTTGTTTTTAATTGTGTTGGTTTATTTTTGTCTGGAATGGAAAATGCCGTAATAATACCATCGTCGTAGTTACTGGAGTCCAGTTTTTATTTTAATTGGTGTTTGGGCGTCGGGTGTCGTTGGATGTTAGGAGGCCGTGTTTTTTTTGTGTGCAGATGGAATTAGGTTATGTGAAGTTGGTTTGTTTTTTTGGAGAAAGAGTCGGTGAGGTTTTTTATGGGTTTTGAATTCCGTAGTTGTTTTTAAAAAGGTGCTTGTTGTTATAGTGGTGTGAAGACTGGTTGTAGGTATTAATGGTTGCTGTTTTTTTTTGTGGTGGGACTGCCGGTGTTTTATGTGTTTAAGGGAGGATCCCTCTTCATGGGAATGAGAACGGGGGTTGGACTAAACCCATTGTTTGTTAGTTGGGGGTGTGGTTGGTTTGTTGGTGGGGGAAGAGGCACCAACTGCCCCCCTGTGCCGGGGTGAAGGAATTCGTACATTGTGGGAGATTTCAGTCAAAGCTTTTATATTGTTAGTGGGGGTTGTGCCGCCTCTCATGTCCTATGCGGTGGCTGACTGGTGAGGGTAGGGGTGAGACCACGAGTTTCGTTCTTCTACGGATAAAGAAAAAGCCGATAGTCACTAGATGTGGGGGGGGTAGGTGGGGAGAGGTATATGCGTTCCGATGATCGGGGGGGTGTGCCATTGGGACTTGGGCGTAATAGGGGGGAAGAGAGAGAAACCGGTGGTATATGGGGATGGGAAAAAGGAAAAGCGCCTGGGTTGGTCTTAAGGACCAGCAATACGTGATCGCCGCAGGTTTCGCCTACGTTGTTTAAAGGGGGACGTCACGACTCCTCGGTAGAATGCAGTGTGTGAGAATGAAAGGAGTGTCCTTTCTTTGGGGGGGGTGGTGGGGCTGGGAATGGGTTTGAGTGAAGAAAGGAGATCGTGTCTTTGTTTGGTTTGCTGGGGGAGGTAGTGACACTGCATATTAGTTGGTAAAATTTCGCGCTGGAAAGCGCAATGTTACGAAGGATGGGGATCTGTTTCTGACGTGTTAGGAGCGCGTCTATAAGTGCTATAGGGGATTGTGGGTTGTAGGTGGAGGGTGGTTTTGTTTGGGCAACCCAGGAGAGGGTGACGTGCTTCGCAGTTTGGAAGGAAGAGTACTTTTGGTTTCTGTAGGGTTGGGTGCGGCTTGGCGGTCCGTATGGGGGGGAGAAAGGGCCGCGCCTGTCCCCTCCGAACGTCCGTTGGGGCTCCTTTGTACTGCACTGTGTTGTATTGTGAGGTGGTTTGTTTGTGGTTTTGGGGTTATCTACATGCTTGCTTTCGAGTTCGATGTTCTAATATGTGAGTAAATACCCACCGGGTGTTTGAACAAGGGGTAGAAACCCTTTCTTTGTGTAAAATGGAAATAGGCGTCGCGTTTGTGGGTCCGTTCTGCGTGTGGGTTAATATAATGTTTTGGCCCGTGTGTTGGTGAAATGGTCGGCTGTTATCCCGTTTGTCGTGATGGGGGGGTAGAGGACAACCGGTTATTGGAGAAAGGATATTAGGGAAAGGAACGTCTGCAACAGTTCCCTTGTGGATTCGGTTTCCTTGGATCCAAAAATTGGGGCTTTTCAGGGACGTATATGAAAAGGGTTGGGGAGATCTCACAACATCATACGGTTGGTGGAAGGGGAACAGATATTATGAGTGGGGGGTTAAGTGGAGTCCGTACAAACTGAACATTTTGGGAGGGGGAGGGATTTGGCCTGTTGTGTAAATAGGTAGTAGGGGAGCCCACGGGTTGCTCCGGGAGGTATGGGGTGTCTGTTTTGAAAACCTGTCAGTGAAGTGGGGTAATAGGGAGGGGTGTATGACGGCTGCCCGTGGACCGTGGGGTTGTGATGTGAAAAAAAGGGAAGGAGTTGTTGGACTTACTGGTGGTGTGCTTGCGGTCATAGGGGGGTTGGTTTTTGCGACTCGGGGGTGGGAAAAGCTTGAGGTGCGTGTGATAGTCTTAAAAAAGGGGGTTGTGACGGCTACTTGGGGATAGAGAAGAATTGACAGTGGGTGGTTGTGACTTGATCGGGGGAAAAGGAACTTCTGGTGGCCGTGTGTCACCTCTTTCGTGTTCGGCTTTTATGTGAGCCTGCGGCGGACGTGGCACGGCGGTGGATGAATTTGGGGCCCAGAGTCTCCACCCAGAAAAGGGGCTGCCTGTGTCTTGTGCTGGGTGTTTGGGGTGGGAAAGGGGGGGCCACTATGTCGGCCGGTAAAATTTTGATTTATACTAGGGGGGGTGAACAAGGTAGATTTGGGGTGTGGGGAGGTGGGTGATAAATGCATTAAATGGGGGTTGGTGTGGTGGGGCAATATGTCTTTTAGTCTGACGGAAACTGTGAGGAAAGGACTTTTGGGTGTGGTGGTGTTTGGGGGGGGGGAAGTCTCCTACATTACCCACGTGGAGAGGGGGGGCCTCGAGTCGGTCGTGTTACGTATGTGATGCGGCATATTGACGTTTAGGGGTGGGGGTCGTTGTCGAGCTAGTTGTGTGGGTTGGAAGTGCGAGTAGTTGGGCTAGGTGTTGGGAGGCGGTGATCCCGCTGTAGAGGGGCGCTGGAAGGGCTTTGGGTTTTGACAATTGGGGGGTGTTGGGGGAAAGTGCTGTTCTTCGCGCTGGAGAGAGAGGGGAGGCGTGGGGAGGGGTAGAATAAGGGGAGGTAGGGGGTCTTCTACGACTGTTGAAAATCTATAACGTCGGGGATAGTTACATGTGTCGTGGGGAAGTCGAAAGGTCGCCTGGTGCTGTTCGTGGAAAGCAAAAAGGGGGGGGGAATGGGGGGCCGGGGGGGTACCGTTCGCGCTGCGGTGGGGATTTGGGTTGGGGGTGAAACAGTCTTGCTGGAAAGGGGGGGGTGGCCTCTGTGGGATGAAGCTCTTAAGGATGAGGTGTATTCCTGCTATGGGGGGTAAATATGGACGAGAGGCGGGTTTTGGGAGTATCGGGGGATCCGGGTCTTTGACTATAGTGAAAGGGGCAGATTCGCTGACTACTTGGGGAAAAAAGAACTTCTTTGGAGAGAGGGGGGATTGTTTACCGGCGCGTGGTCATCGTGTAAGAGGGTGAACGACGATCCTTTGTGAAAGGGGTATGGACCTGGCCTCGTAGTTTCGGTCAGTGGGGGGGGTGGTTTGGGGGGTGTTTGTTGTGAAGTGATGCACTCAACATTTTTGTGTCTTGATGCAGGGGGTGGGAGTGCGGTGTTTTTCTGATTAATAATGTCTTTGGTGTCATTGGTTGGGGAGGCTTGCTGGGAGGGAAAGAGGCGGTCGGGGGGATAGGGTGGAAAAAAAGAGCTACTGTTGTTGGGTGGGGCCTGTTACCTTGTCTGGGTAGTGCGGTTGAGGGGGCACGTGTGCCTCTATAGCGAAGGGGGGCTTCGTTCATGCTGTGATAAAACGAAAAATCGCTCTGATAGGGATATTTCGTGATGGAGCGGGGTTGCGTGCCGGTCAGGGGGAGCTTGTGTGAGGGGCTTGTTGGTAGGTTTTTAGTTGGGAGCGCGGGTTTAGAAGAGGGTTGATTTTATGTGGGTGCTGGGTTGGTGTTGTGTTTTTTTGGGCTATGTGTTTGATTGTTGGGTCGGTTTCGTGAAAGAAAGCGGTTTGAAATTGTTTTTGGTTGGTTGTGGTTGTGGTTTTCGTTTTGCGGTGTTTTTGGGGTTTTTTTTTTTTTGTGGGGTTGTGTTTGGTTTATTTTGTGCTTTGCTATTTAGTTAATTGCCTTCATGGAACTTCTTTTGTTTTCTTGGTCGGTTGTGGTGATGCTCGCGAGTATTGTTCGCTTAATTGGTTTTGTAGACGCTTTTGTTTGAGCTACCAAGGAGAATTTGCTCTATGTTGGGTGGGTTTTGGTTGGGTACATTTTGTGCCTCTGTCTGGGGGGGAAAAAAAAGTCCTTGTGGTTGGGGGTTATGGTGTTTGAGGGGCTCCTGGGGGGGGAATTTTCCTCATCTGGTTTTGTTTTTTAATCTCGGGTGGGTTTTTGTTGGTGGGAATAGGAGGGGGGTTCAGTAAGCTCTAGGGAGGAAGGGGGCTTTTGGGGTGGTTGTGGGGTTTCTTGTATTACGAAGAATCTCCTGGACCTTAGCGACATGAATCATGTCTTGGTTGTTGGGGGGGGGGAGGCGGGCGCGTGTGGAAGGGTCGGTTGCTGTCAAAGGGTGATTATGTTGGTATGGCTTCTGCGTGAGGATGCGCGATGTGGCGATACGCTTGTCTTGTTTTTGATAATGTAGGGTGAGGGGGAGAGCTATTTAAGGTGGAACAATTGTTAGGTTGGGGGGCTGGCTTTTTCTTGTGGTGTTTTGGGGTTGGACGTGGTGTTGTGGTGTTTGTTGTGTTTAACATCATTTTGGAAAAGGTTTTTTTTAATGGTCGTCATCTGTGCGTGGACCGGTCTTCATTGCGGGGGGTGGCACTTAAAGAAAGGAATATGTTGGTGTGGTGGAGTGGGATTTTGGGTTCGTCTCAGGGGGGGGGGGGGGGGGTGTTGGTTGGGTGGGGCCGGTATTGAAGGTGGTGTTTCCGTTTCCAGGGATTGAGTAGTTTTTCTGTGTTATTATGTTGTGGTGCCGGGGAGGCGTATTTAGTGTATGTTTGGCTCTGGGGTGTTGGCGATTGAGAATTTGGAATCGGTGGTGGTTTGTGTTTTTTTAATTTAATTTGTAGGGGAAAGCTGCTGGTAGGTGGTGGTTTGAGACTTGGTTGGTTTGTGTGAGAATGGGGTGAAATAACATGTGTAGGAAGAGGCTGGATTTATATATTTAGGTAAGTTGTAGCTGACCCGTTGTGGGTGGAAAAAGAAACAGAATGGGTGCGGTGGGGGACAACCTGGTGTGGATACCGGGGGAGCAGGAAGATTTCCTGGCCAATGCTGTTTGAGGGGGAAAAGAACGGGCTGGGGGTTTTGGGCGGGGGTTTGGGTGGCACGGGGGGAGGCCTTTGGGGGGAAAAAGAGGTGACCATCGATTAAGCAGCTGGGTGACTTGGGCCGTGTTTGGGATTTATAAAGTTGGGTGTGGCCCTAATGTTGAGGGGAAAAGGGGACCGTGGCTTTCTAGATTTGTGTGGTTGTTGGGGAAAAGCGGCGCTGTTGCTTGGTTGTAGTCAGACCGGACGTGCTCGTTGTTGGGAGAGACGAGCTCTGGTGCGCTGTGCGGGCTTTAGGAGGGAGGGAATAAGGGACCCTCGTGATAATAGGGGGGTTTGGGAAAGTTGGGGGTTTTTTTGGGGTGGTTTTGTTGTTGTTAGGGAATCTCGTTGGCAAGGGCAGGGGGGGAAAGGGTATTGTGGGCGGTGTACGACCGTAATTAATGAGGGGGGGGTTGCAGGGTGATGACGCGGTTGTCTGGGCCAAAGTTGGGGCAGAGTGGGGGGGGGCCCGAGTTGGGGCGAATCTGTCTTTGAAAGAAAGAAATTGGACTATTTGATTACGGAACCTGGGGCTGTTTTGTCAGGTGAAAGAGTGGTAGTTTCCCATGGGGGAGGGGGGTGTGTGGGTGTGTGAGAGCCGGGGGTAGAGGTGCCCTTTATGTGTGTTAATAGGGAACGAGGGGGCAATCCGGGTTGTGGTGTGTGAGGGTAGAATCTATGTGTTGGGCGTAGTGTGGGCATGTTTGTTAATGTGGGGGGCGGGCGGTGGGGGGGCGGGGGGTGTTGTATGGGGAGAGTAGCATCATCGTCCGTGGGGTGTTGTAGATGCCTTACGCAGAGGATTGGGTCCGTTGTGATGTGGTTAGGGGGGGTATGTCTGCCATAGCGGAGGGAGACCGCTGTGGATAGATGGTGTGGTTAAAGTAGGGGGGCATGTTCAGCGATTGAATAGACCACGGAGCAGGGCTCCTTTTGGAAAGGCAAGGTCCCTGTCTGGGGAAGGGGGTTTCCGGGTTTCGAGGGAATTAAAGGAAGTGGTTAATGTTGAGTAATGGGTGGGGTGGAATAGTCTCGTGCCCGTTGCGGGTTTTTGATGGACGTACATTGGGCGGGGGGGGGAAGGGTTGGTGCCAGAGAAGAGAAAGGGTGGGTTTAGAAGGGGGTAAGAGAGGTAGATCCCCTTGTGAGACTTGCTGGGAGGTTTAGTGGTTCTGAGTATATCGCGGCGGGGTAAGGGGTGAAGGGGACAGAGGTCTGGGGTGGAAGACAGGCGCTAGTGTGGTGGTGTTATTGTAGAACAATTTGGGTAAAATCGAGTCTGCGCGTTGGGGGGGGGGGGGGACGAGAGGTGGGTGAACTGCTCAAAGGCCTTGCTGGGAAAAGGGGGCTGGTCATGTTATAATGTTGTAAGGTTTCTGAGTTTGGGGGTGGATGCGTGGTATGGTAGGGGTCGCAAGTGCTAAAGTGTTGCTCGGTCGTGGTTGTTGTCAATGCGGACAGGTCAATAGGGGGTGAGTGGGGGGGGGTTTGTGTGTGGTGGGGGGGAAGACTTCTTCAAGTTGTGGAGGTTGGTGGGTGGTTACATGGGGGGGAAAATTAGCTCGTCGCACTGGCCGCTGCTTTTTGGAAGGGGGGGCAATTCCATCGCTATGTGGGAGGGGAAAAAGGCTCTAGAACGCGTGGTGTGTTCGGGGGGGGGGGAAAAAGCGGAAATCGAGCGGGGTACCGTCTAGGGCCGGTTTTCTGATCAGGGGCAGATTGTCTATTCCTTCGTGTAGGGGGATATGCTGACTCTCGGGGAGAGAGAGAAGGGGGGGTTTTTATTTTGGTGTTCGGTGGAGGAAGGTCTCTAGTTTTTCCGTACCGGTTGCCGGTGTGTGTTGTCGATTACCAAGTGGGTAGTTTTGGTTCCCTGTGTTGGGGCGGGGGGGAAAAAGTCATCATTGGGGTTTTGAGGGGTTCTTAGACCGTTTCCGCGTAAAGGGTATCACTTGAAATCTGAAGTTTGTAGGTGTGAAAGCCCTCGCGGATGTTAGGAGAGACGTGTCTGATCATGGTGAAAAAATAATTGATGAGCATTATTCCTGTTGAGGGAGGGACGAGATGTATTCCGTCGATTGTGGCGATATTGGTCCTTGGAGTGGGTTATCGTTTGTTCTATGGTGGGAAAAAAAAGGTAGCTGTGGGTGGAAGGACCCCGGCCGCTAGTTATGGGGATTGAAGGTGTGTTCTTGATTTGGGGTGTTTGTTGGAGGGGGGGGGGTTAAGAGGCGTCTCATAGATCTAATGGAAAGGAAGCGTGGATATATTTGATGTGTGAGTATTTGGAAGGGGTGGGGCTGTGAGCTGTATCCTTGTGTTTTGGTGGAGGGGGCAATCAGCATCGTGGGGGACGGATGTGGTTTGGTTCGTAGGAATGGGTGGGGGGGGAGTGTTGGGAGGGCGGGCGGGTGGCGGGTGTGCGCGTTTTTTTTTGGGATGTCGGCTCCTGGGGGAAGAAAGGTGGCCCTCTTTAACGGCGGACTGTTTTGGTGAGGGGGATGTAGGTGCTTTCGGGATGGTTTTTGTGTTTGTGTGTGGGCTCGGGTATTAGGACTTGTGGGATTGCCGGATGTCTTTTGGGTACAGGGTGGCTTTTGTAAGGCCAGGGGGGACCTGTGTTTTGACGGGGGGTCACCGACTTCGATGTGGGGTGGGTATTTGGGGGGTCCAAGCGTGGTCTCATCCCTGCTAGTGTCACCATCTGGTTGCAGATAGAAACGGTTTTGTGGGTTTGTGTTTGTTTTTGTGTGTTTTTGTGGTGGGGTGGGGGTTTTGTTTGTTGTTGGGGTTGGGGTTTTTTGGTTTGGTGTTTTTTTTTTGGGGGTGGTGGTTTTGGTTTTGTTTTTTGGGGTTTTTGTTTTGTGGTTTTTTGTGGGTGTTTTTTTTTTTGTTGTGTGTTGTTTGTTTTTTTTTGGGGGATGTTGTTGTTTGTTTTTATGTTTTTTGGTGTTTTTTTGTTGTTTTTTTTTTTTTTGTGTGGGTTTGGTTTTTGGAGTTTTTTTTTGTTGGTGTTGGTGTCTTTTGGTTTTGTTTTTTTGGTTGTTTTGTTTTTGGTGTGGTGTTTTTATTTTTTTGTGTTTATGTTTTTTGGTGTTGTGATGATGTTTTTTTGTTGTTGTTTTCTATGTGTTTTCGTTTGGGTGTTCGTTTTTTTGATTTTGTTGGTTTGTGGGTCTTTTGTGTGTTGTGTTTGTTGTTTTTTTTTTTTTGTTTGGTTTTTTTGTTTGTTTTTGGTGTGTGGTATTTTTTGTTTTGGTTGATTTTTGTTTTTTGGTTTTGGGTGTTTGTTGGGTTTTTTGTGTGTTTGGTAGTTTTTGGTACTTTTGTGTATTTTTTTTTTTTTTTTGTTTTTTGGGCTTGGTTTTTTTTTTGTGTTTTGGGGGTTTTTGTTTCTCTCTCAGTTCCTTTTTTTGTGTTTGTTTTGGTGAATGTGGGATTAATGGGGAAGCTCTATTGTGTTGGTGGGTGAATTTGGAGAATTTTTGGTAATGTGGATTTAGTCGCAGTCCGCTCTGGAGGTTGGTTGGGGACTAACAAGGACTTTGGAAAAGTTATGGTTATTGAAGTAAAAGTGTTAGAGAGGAGGCGCTGGGGTCTGTCTTTGGGTAAAAAAAACCAAGTCGGTTAGGTTGTTGGGGGGGAAAACTAACGTCTTGTGTTCATGTTGCTTTAGAGTGCAACTGGCTATAGTTAAGTGTTTGGACAGCCTACGCTAGTAGGCATTGGGGTGGATGGGTGGTTTTGGTGAGTTTTGTGTCTTTTGGGAATACGCGTATGTTGTGCGTTGTTGGGTTTTTGGAGGAATAAAAATACCGTCGTGATATTTTGTAGGTTGTGATGTGGGGATAGGTAAGTGGCTCGCAGGTTTGGGGTGGGAGAGGGGTGTGGGCTACCGGTTTAGGGGCCGAGAAGAGTGGTGAGAGGGGGCGCGCGGGGCTTGGTGCGTTAGGGGAAAGATTTTTTTACCGTTTGGTGCCGGGGGGGGAGTGTTCAAGGGGGGGGGGGTTTTGGTGGGGGGGGGGGGGGTTTGGGTGTGGTTAAAATGGTGATGGTGGGGTGTTGGTTGTGTTGGGGGGGGGGTTTTGGGGTGGTTGGGTGTGGTGCCCTTTGTGGTTACCTCTTCTGATTGCAGGCTAGAGGTTTGTTGTTTTTTTTTTGGGTGGTATTTTATTTTTGGGTTTGGTTGTGGGTTTCTGTCCGAATTAGTCAGTGGTCTGAGTGTATTGTGGTCTTCACATGTGCCAAAGTTTGAATGCTCTGGGCGATACTTTGGGGGGGGGGGGAAACGGGCCTGGTGAGAGAAAAAAAAGGCTTGCCTCTTGATATGTGAATTGGAGGGATCGGCGCTGGGGAGGGGGCGTGTCCTTCGGGGGCACTTGGTGCCTCGTAGGTAAGTCGAATGTCTGTTCATCCCATTTTATAATAGTAGGGTCGTCTTGGGTGGGGAGGAATTATGCAGGCAGTTGTAGTGGGGAGACTCCTGGTATTGTGTTAGCTGTTTGCGTGTGTCTTCAGGAAGATTCGGATAATATGATATTCTGGCATAGTGTTAGGGGAAGGCATCAGGTGATCGGGGTGTTTATGTTTTGTTTTGGTTTACCTTGTAAAGCAGAAGGTCGCTATTATTTGATGCCTGTCCGTTTCGTTTGGTTCGGTTAAATTGCGGATGTGTGGGTGTTGGGAGGGGGGATGCTCGTGGCATTTTGGTTTTAGGGGGCGTTGGTTTGGTGCGGGAATTGACACGGTTGTTTGTTGTCTGATTGGGGTATGTCCCTTGGTGATAAGGTCCTTTTGTGCACCTTTTAATGAAAGGGGGGGTAAGAAAGCCTCTTCTTGTGGAAGAAAAAACCCCCATCATCTTCGTGGGAAGAAAAGTCGTCGACGCGGGAACGGTTAATCGACGGATTGTGGTGATTGTTTTATGTTTATAGGTGTGTGAGCTGCGTTCGTGTCGGGCAGGAAAAAAAAGGTCTGTTCGGGCGGGGTGTTTGTGGAAGGAGTGGGAATTGCCGTTTGTGGATGCGGTGTCCTGTCCCGTTTGCGGGGAATATCTAGTTCATAAATTGGAAGGTTGTGTCCACCCCGCCTTAAGCTGCCGGGGAGAAGGTCTATGGGTAGAAACCAGGTGGGGGATTGGGTTGCCGTTTCAGTTTGGGGAATATTAGGTCCGCGTGCTAGGGGGGGTGCGCTGTGGTGGGGAAAAGCATGGGGAGTTGTTGGATATATAGGGAGGACAAGGTTTCTTTGGGGGGCTGATGGGCACGCTTCAATCAGACGCGCAGGGAATGTGGACTATGGGCGACCGTGAGGGGAAGGCGCGTGTGGGGCGCTGTGATACCTTGGGAGCTCATGGGGAGTGGGGCTGTGGGAGGAGGCACTGTGTGCGTTGGTGTGTATTGAATGGGTCGAGGGCGGGGCTGTAAAGGGGTAGGGAGAAATGCCCTATAACGTTTTTGAGGAGGCTTTGCTTCGGTATGGGTCGTGGCTCTGCGGAATAGTCGAAAATGGTGGTGTGATCTTCACGATAAAAGGGAGAGTGGGGGTGAGGGAAAGGGGGGTTGTTTTTTGGTATGGAAAAAGACAGACCTCAAGGTTTCGTGGGGGTTTTTAACCATTGGGTGCTTTTTGGGCTTGGTGGTTGTATGGGTGGCTAGTGGATCTCTATGTGGGAAGGTGTTACTGGGGGGATGATAAAAAAGGTGGACCGTGTTGTTGGGGATATGGGGGGAAAATTTGTCTGTTGTGGTGTTGGTGCGGAAAGGTTGTCGCGGGTGGTTGTTGTTGGGTTGGTGGGATGGGGAGAGGGTAGGTGGGGGGGAATCTCGTTGTAGGGGCAGGGTGTTTTCTTTCAGTTTCTTCTCTATTGGATTGTAATAAGGATTTGGAGTGATCCTCTTCCTGGGAAAATGTAATTAGGGGGGTTGGTTTGGGGGTTGTGTTCTTTTATTTTCAGGAGGAGGCGTATTCTTGATAAATGAGAAGAGATCGTCTGGCACATATTGAGAAAGATTTGTGGGGTTTGAGCATGTGTCGAGCTGTGTGTGGGTTGTTTCTGCGGCGTGTGCGCGAGAGGTTCTTGGGTGGGGGTGGCGAAATGAACTGGGAATACGTCACTATTGTCTGGAATTAGGACACGCGGTTCTTTCTGAAAATGATGGGTAGGTGTAAACCGGGTTTTGGCATTGTTGAAAAAATGGCCTTACATGGGGGGCGCTTTTGTTTGTCCTAATAGGTGGTGCGTGGGGATGGTATAGCTGTATTATAAGGAAGGGTGGGGTAGGGCCGCGGGCATTTGGGATATGGAGGTTACTCAATGGCAGGGTGGGGGGTTCCAGAAAAAGAAAAGGTCATTCCTGTTAGGGGGGGGGGGTTCCATCAATTGATCAGTTCATTGCCCTGGGGGTTCAAAAAGGTAGGTATTGGTAGGGAGGGAAAACAGCGGGTTGTGCAATGGAGAAGCTGTGGATGGAAAAAAAAAAACTATCTCGAGGACGGGAATGTGGGGCACGAGCAAGTCGCCCGTAAGAGTGGCGCTCTCCTGTGACGTTGGGGCATGTTTTGCTCGGTAAACAAGGAAGAGAAACGTGTGATCAGCGGAAGAAAGGTTTTGTTGATGTTTGGTGGGAAGGCGGCGGCTGAGTAAGATTGGGCCTGAGGAAATTCTTGGTCAGTGGGGACGGTGTCTGGTTTGGGAAAGTATGTTAATATGGAGGCTGAGCTCTCGTCGGAAGCCTCTGTGTAAAAGGGTTAAAAATCATCGGGGGATGTAGGATTGCGCGTGGGGGGTGTGGGTTCATTCGGCTTAGGCGCAAATATGTAGAATAAATGGGGGTTTGGGGTGCGGGTGCCCGATGGGAGGGGAACAATTGTTTTTTAGGGGAGATGCTGTCGGGAGGGATGTCGGCTTCCGTGCTTTGGGTGGGGTAATCTTATTGAAGCGATTAGATGGAACTTTGTCATGGTGTCTTGGTGTTACTATTATAAGGAATTTGTATAAAATATCAGAGATTTGGGGGGGGGGGTTCTCTTTTTTATTATTGTGAGTGGTCCTTGGGGGGCCGATTCGCGTCTCGTTGCAGGCTATGGGCGGGCCGAACTCTATAAAGTGTTTTGGGGGCCACCTTATCATTTTTTGGTCTGAAGGAATATTCATGTACGTAGTGGGGGGAAAATGGTGGGAGTTATTGCTCTCGTCGGGGGAGCGTGGTTTCGTGGCACTTGTTCGTATGATGGCGACGGCGGCGGGGGGGGGCGGGTGGGTTTTGGAACGGTTTTATTCCGTACGAAATGCGTGGACAGCTCGATGGGTTGGGGCCCCTCGAACTCGGTCGTTGTCTCATTTGCTCGCGGTCTCGTGCTCAGGATTTGGGAGGAAGGGTCCCGTAGTCCCATCCTTGGGGGAATCGTTAACTAGGTGGTGCCCCTTTGGGGAAACCGCGTTTGTCGGGGTGGTGTGGGGGTGTTGGTGCGTGGTTCTGGAGTGCTCCTTTCCGACATCACGGGGTTGGGTGGCCTTGGGTACTTCTCCTGGATCCGTTGTGTGTTTGGATGGGGGTGAATGCTCATTGTTGGTGAGTTTCCGGGTGTTTTTTTTTCTGGGGGTAATGTTTTTTATGGACGTTCATTGTGTGTTATATGGGGTGGGGGTACGATGATGTACTAACATTAAGGGGAGTGTTCTTTTGTGTTTGGTGGTCTTTTTGGTCTTTGTAATTGTTTGGGAATTTCTTTATAAGGGGTATTTGGGTTTGTAGGGGTTGGATTGTGGGGGGGGGTTGGGTCTTGTTTGTTAATTACCCCCCCTTCTTGAGTAAGATTCCTGCGGGCTCGAGGGGAAAGGTCAAGGGAGGGGGGGGGGGGGGCGCTGGAGTGGGAGGAAAAAGGGTGTCAGGGGAGTAGGGAAGGGAAAGATTATGGACTGTACTGCCGTGGGGAGGTGAACGTTGGGTGGTGTGGGGCCTAGAGTTAAGGTGTGGATGGGGCAGTAAGTGAAAGAAATCGGAAGTGTTTAGGATATAAGGGGGACGGAGCATTAGCGTTTGAATGAGAAAAGGGGGTTGTTGGTGTGGGTGAACCACGCTCCTGCGATTGTAAAAAAAAACTTGTACCATGTTGGTGTAGTAACGCCCCTGGTTTTAAAGTTTGGTGGTGACTGAGGGGCATTAATTTTTTCAGGGGGGAAGCCCAAGTTTGTAATATTTGGTTGCGGGTGCGTGGTGGGAGGTTCTGGGTATTGTGTAGGGGGGCAATATACGTTGGTGGCTTCCAACTTCCGTTTCAGACAGGGGTCAGGTCGAGATTTGATAGGGTGGATTGGGTTAAAAGGGGAAGGAGTATAGTGGTGGGGGGGAGGGAAGTTTTGATTTTTACTTTTTTGTTTTGGTTCTAAACCTGTTCTTGGGTAAGTACTTGGCCTTTTTGAGGGTGGTTGTTGGGTTTTGTGGGTAAAAGAGACCGTTACTTAACATTGGTTTAGCGCAGATTTTTTGTTGTAGAACCTTGTGTTTTTTGTTTTTGTTTTTGGTTGTGGGGGTTAGTTCCTTTTTTGTTTGGTTTTTGCCTTCTTGGTTTAAAGTGCTTGTTCTTCTTGGCCTTATCTTTGTTTTTTTTTGTTGGGTTGTGGTTGCTTGTTTTTGGGGTGGTGTGGTGTGTGGTTTGTGGGGTTGTTTTTCGGGTCTTTGTGGGATAGGGTGGGTAGGTTATTCGTGTGGTTTCAGTATGCAGATTGAGAGAAAGGTTCTCATTTATCTGTTTTTTTGAACTTGCTTGTTTTTTTGTCTTTTGTACTTGTCTGTTTGGCTTTCTTGTTGCTTTTTAGGTATGGTATGGGGGGCATGCAATGGACCGAGATTTCATGTCGTTCATTTAATGTGTGTGTGTTGTTGGAAAAAAGAGACCTCATCACTGTGCCTAGTGGTTTAGTGTGGCTGACGGTATAGGTCGTTGACTACGTGTGGGCTACGTAGATTGTATGGGAGGGACAGCCCGCCATTGGTCGTTTTGCCAGTGTAGGATAAAAAAACCACGTTGGGGGGGCCTCTTCGCTAGGTTGTTCCTTCTCTAAATAAGACCGGAACCGTGTTAGACGGATGAAAGGGGGATGCGTTTTTATCGGTAGTAGGATAAAGGGAAAACACGCCTGTGTGTTCCTGGGGTTTAAGCGTTCGCAGGTGGGTGGGCATCTGGGTGTGCGTTGTCGCATGAGTCTGGCTAGTTTTGTGAAAGGGGAGCTGCGATTGTCTGGGGAAAAAAGTGGAGGGCCGGGGTGTGTTAGGGGAAAGGGGATATTCCCACCTTGTGTGGGGTGTCGAAGTGTTCGGGGCATATATTGTGACTTGGTGTTTTGTGATTGTTTGTGGGGTAACCCTCGGTCTGTGTTATAGTGGTTCGGACAAGTCTCTCAATGGGGAGGGTTTTGGTGGCCGACGGTGTCGGTCGTTTGCGTCACCAGGTTACACTGAGTTTCATTTCTGAAGTCACGATGGAGTGGGGCCCCCGCGTGGTTGACCGTTTTCCTCCTTTTGTAAAGAGGTGTCTTCTTTGTGGTTGAAGGCTGTATCGATCATGCCTGAGGTGAACCTTGCCTATCGATTTGTAGATGCAAGATAAGCCTTGCCTTTGGCACCCTAGTAGGGGGAGGGATCGCCGGGACCGATCGTTGGTTTTGTGTAGGGGGGGGGTCCCCCGGGGGGGGTGGTGGTGTGGGGGGTCCGTTGTGTTAAATGTTGTTGTAAGCTCTTCGCGTTGGGTAAAAGCAATCCCCCGTGTGGTCCATACCTCGCGGTGATGCCCGCCAGAAGGGGGTGTCGACGGGGATACCCTTGGGATACCGAGAAGGGGATCAAAGCCGAGATTCGTGTCCTGAAGGTTCTAGCATAAGATCCATACCAAAAAAAAAGGATGAGGAGTAAAAGAAAGGGGGTCGAACACGAATGAATGAAGAGACGAAGAATGTAGTCCTTGTCATGACGTTCATCGTCTCCCCAAGGGGGCCGCGGGATTCAAAGGAGACCAAGGGGACGGGTATCACCGGGGGAGGGGTGGGATTTCTGTCCCACCGTTAAATTGTGTGACGATAGTGGTCTCGGTTGTCGAGCGCGGTCTTTTTTAAAGAAGGGTGAGCGGGGCCTGGGGACGTATATGGCGTTTGGGGACATGTAAGATAGCGCCATTTTCCATGGGGGGGGAGGAATCTAATGAATGCACACCGGTAAGCCTCATCCGCTCCTTCGAGTGCGCATGTCCGTTGAGGTTTCCGCACTCGTAAAGGGGAAAAAAGAACTACACCCTTCTGGGGGGAGACTGGCAAGGGACGTCTGGGTAATCGTTCTGGGGTACTATAAAAAGAGGGAATTCGTCTGATCAAGAGGGTTGGTCACAATTGGAAAAAATCATGGATCGTCTTCCCTTCGTTGTGGATTATATATTAGAAAAGATCTCCAAAAAAAAAGGGATTTTGGGAGTTCTCTTCCTTCACAGGGAGGTCTATTTCCGGGTGGGGCTGTTAAATAAGGGTGGGTTTTCTTTTGGAGTGTGCGTTGGTGCGTGCGTTGGGAATAACTTGTCTGGGGCCTGGTTGGCAAGGGAAGGGATCTGGTCGGTTAAGACTTGTTGGGGGCCGTCATTGTAGCTGTCTCGGGCTTTGTGAAGACAAATAAGTGTTTTTCGGTTGTTGTATGGGTGTATTGTGGTGGCGTCGATCGTCGTCTGAGTATTGGATGGTGTTGGGGACTGTCGTAGAACGGTTCTGTGGGGGGCTTGTATGTTGTTTTCGGAGGTTGTCCTGTTCTCGATGTGGTTATGGGAGGAAAGGATGTTGCGAAGGAATAGGGTTTTGTTAAAAATAACTGAGGGGACGGGGCGTTTTGGAAGATGGGGGCGTCTGTGGTTGGTGGGGTTCGGTGGTCTTTTGTTTGGGTGTCGGTGCGTAGGGGGGTTTTGTGTACGTTCAGGGTGCTTCTGTTTGGGGGTTGGGGGTGTGAGTTAGGTGTGGGTACAAAGGTGGAAGGGGCAGTTTCTTTGGGAAGGTATGTCGTGAATTGAGACAAGGTGGGCTGTCTTGTGGTGGGCCGTGATTTTTTCTTGTTTTTTTGTGTTTGGGACTGTCAGAGTGGGAAAGAGACGTTGTCATGTTTGATAGGCCTCGCGGCTTGTGGGGGGGTGGGTGCTCCGTTGGCCTCGCCTTTTTTGGTGGTTTTGGGTGTTTGGCCGTCCTGTGATGGGGGAAAAAGGATCCGTTGGTTAAGCTGGAGCATGTGTGTGCTCTGTGGGCACAGGCTGTGGTTGTGGTTATCGTTTCTGGGGGGGGGGGTGGGGTGGGGAAAAGAACGTGGGTCAGGACTACGTATGGGGGTAAAGGGTTCTTTGGTGGTGAGGTCTCTGGTGTAGCTACTTGCGGAATGGGGCGTCTTTTTGCCTGGTGGATGTGGGGGAAATTAAATTGACTATGGGATGGAGCTGCTTGTTTTTGGGGAAGGCGGCTGTTTCTATGCGGGGGGAAGGGGGGAAGTTGGGGCTCGTCTGTGTTGGGGGGCGGTCGACTACAAATGAATGAGTTCTCTTGCTCCTATGAAGTGTGGGTACGCGGTTTGCGTTGTTAAGTGGAGTGAGTGTATTTGTTTTAATAAAGTAGGCCCCTTGCTGTGGGGTTTGTTGTTATTACTATGGGACATCTTGTTTGGGCGTGGTGTAGAGAGGCTTTCTTTTATTTTGGCAGGCGTTCATAGTCTTTTTTTTGTCCAAGCTTTTTTGAAAAATTGGGGTGACGGCAGTTGTTTGAAAGGGCGTGGGGACAGGGTTGGTGGTGGTGGGGCGTGTTCGGGTAATGGGTGGTGTTGGTGCGTCATGTGTAGTTTTGTTTTCTTGGTAAAAAAGATAGCCAGGTGTGTGGGTTGTGTCCGTGTGGTGGGGGTGTGGTGGTTGGTTTAGTTTTGTTTAATTTGTGTGAGACACGCTTCGTATGGTTGTGTAGGAGGAATTATTTGTTTTTTTTTTTT
>Ga0179593_1442590_pt1 | contig 22391 bp, 27 predicted proteins | sample CZODoug2_1_08_16_FD_185931 | JGI IMG/M metagenome (GOLD analysis project Ga0179593, IMG submission 185931) | Vadose zone soil fungal communities from Angelo Coast Range Reserve, California, USA - CZODoug2_1_08_16fungal (PacBio error correction) | ecosystem: Environmental > Terrestrial > Soil >...
GAAAGGGTGACAAGCGCAAAACACGTTTACAAGTGGGTTGGGGGCAAAACGGGGACGCCTTTAGGCCAAGAGAAGCCGCAGAGGAAAAATGTCGCCAAAGAAAGAACGACTGGGAGGGGAGGGAGGCAAAGGCAGGCAAAAAGTCAGACCGACTTGAAACCGAGGGAAGTACGAAGAGTACCCCAAGAACCGAAGAGGTTGAGACCGTGAAAAAGGGGAAAAAAAAGTTCCAACTTGCTGGAAAGAGCGAAAAAACCTTAAACGGGGGGGGGGACTCCTTGTGGGGAGAACGACCGCAAAAAAAGACGAACGGCTAGCGTACAGGAAAAAAACCAAAAAAGGCTGATAAATTAGGAGGTCCACGTCAAAGAATTGAAAAACCGAAAGAAGGCAAAACGAAAAACGGGAAGGGGTAGCAACGGGGTGGAACCTGAAGGTCCCGAACTCCAGGGCTTGCTAGGGCCGGGAAGAGGCAGCCCATCAAACAGAAACGAAAAAAGAAGAAAAAGCAAGGAAACGTGCTCAACCGGTCGGGAAGGGGGCCGACCAAAGGAGAGCATCTGAAAAAAACGTGGGAAGGAACTGGGAGAAGGGGAAGGCCACGTCACTTTCATATTGTGAAGGACGCCTAATGTTTGGAAACCGCTGGGAGGACGGGCAAACTCGAATTCCAAGGGGCTGGGTCCCTAGTGGGGGGGGGACGGAGGACACTAAAACTTCCTTAAGGTCAAGAAAAGGCCAAAAAAACGAACTAAAAAAAAAAAAAAAGGGAGTCTAGGATGGCCATGGGCGGTCGGCGCGTCCAAGTTTTGGTCCGCGGTGGGGGCAAACTCTCTACAAGGAAGAAAAGAGGTAAGCCTCGGAACAAAACGAAGGGCCCTCCCATTTGGAAACCGGAGCCTGAAACAAAACGAAATATAAACCCTTCCCATGGGGGGGAAAGCATGGGGAAAAAGGGATGAAAAAGAAGGCAAGGACGCTACGTAATGGAAACTCTGGGGCGGCCTCGAAAAAGTGTGCGCAGCTAGATCTACAACTAAAGTCAGTGAACGGGAAAAAAAAACCGACCAGGTGGCTAGCCGAGGAAAGTGGAAGACGACAGACACTTCTTTCAAAAAAAAAAAAAAATTCCGCGAACGGGCGTAAAAGAAACCGACCTAAGGCGGAAAAAGTCAGCACGGGGGAAGAACGGGAGAGGAAAGGAAAGAAGAAGATAATAAGCCAAAAAAGCTGTCGGAGAAAGTGGCTTCGGCGGAGAAGAAGGGGGAAAAGGGCTCTAAAGAGAGGAGACAACAAACCTCTGAGAACGAGGAAAAGAGCCCAGACGGAAGGAACGTACGGGCAGGAAAAAGAAGGGTGACACAGGGGAGAAGGCCTAGCCCCAACGAAAACAAAGCGGCTAAAAAAACCAACACCAAAAAAAAAAAAATCCTTGGTTGACGCGACCCCGCGGGGGGACATAAAAAACGTTCTGGAAGAAAACCAGGCGCAATAGTAAGGGCGACAAAGTCGCTGGGGGGGTTTGAAAAGCCGGAAAAACAAAGGGGAAAGAGTCTTCAAGAGGTCCGTCGGGAACTGCCCGTATGGCAAACTTGTAGAAGCAAACTCAAAAAGCCGCGAAAAAAACCTGGAGCCAAACGCACGGAAAATCTAAGGGGCGAATCGGGAAAGACGTAACCACCGTGGGAAAAAAAAAAGGCCCAAGTAGAAAGGGGAAAAAGAAAATAAACGGAAAAGTGACCCCTCAGAAAGAATAAAAGGGGAGGACATCAAAAGGAAGAGTAGAAACCGCCCAACATCGGGGGACAAGATAGCTGTAAGAAAAAAAAAAAAAAAAAAAAAAGTGGGCGAAAGAAACTAACCAAAAAAAACAAACATCATCAAACTTCCCGGGGCGCTTGCTATTCAAATCACGCTGGGTCCAAATAAAAGCCGACCCAGGCCAGTTAAGGAAAAGGGGGGGCGAGCGGATGACAGATCAAGGTAGGGGGGAAAAAGTCCAAGTCACGATCGCGAAGAGGAGCTCCGGGAAACCAAAAAAAGGCGAATCACGGGAGAAGGAAAATGTGGGAAAAAAAAGTTGGCAAAAGAACGGAACGACAGCTAATCTGAAAAAAAAAGCTGGGAAACGAAAACGCTGCCGGGTCGGAAGTTTGAAGTAAAGAAAGCAAAGGTCGGAGAAAAAGGAGCAAATATACACCAGGAGACGGGTAAGAGTTCTGGGAATGGGGAACGAAAGGGGAGGGGCCAAAAAAAATTAAGTCGAAAAAAAGCCAAAACGTGGGAACAAACGGAGGGAAAAAAAAGGACACTAACGGAAAAGAAAACATTCCCTGGCTCGGAAAAAAAAAAACGGCAAAAACGAAACAACGGTTCATTGTGCCCGACAAAACACCCCGACCAAAAGCATCACCGTCCGAAAACGGGGAGAACGTCCCCCAGCCAAAAAAAAGCCTAGACAAAAAAAAAAAAGAGGAAAGGAAAGAGAGAGGGGGGGCGGTTAAGACTCGGGGAGAAGGATTATGGGGCCGCAAGGCTCTGAGAAAAAAAAAAAAAACCACGCTCACGGACCGAGGCTTCTAAGCCTGAAAAACGAGAACTGACGGGGAAAGCAAAGGGGGGGGGTGGACGACGCAGGGGGGCGCAAGAACTGAATAAGCTTTCCGTGCAACAAAAATGACCGAACTATTTTGAAAACGCAGGGGGGGCAAATTCCAGAAGAGAAAACACAGGATGAAACACGACTGCTAAAAACGGGCATGGGGGGCTGACTCGGACCAGAAAAAGGAGGAAAAAAAAACAAAAAGTCACAGTCGGGGGAACAAAACCGCAGGGCAGACGAATTCGCGGGGAAAAAAATAAAAAAAGGGTCAAACCGAGAAAGGAAAAACAGAAAACTACTTTCGAAAAAAAAGGGGGTTGAAAGGCGCTAAAAAAAAAAAAAAGGGCAAAAAAAAGAGGAGGCTGTCGGCATGCGGGAGGAAGGGAGAAAAAAAAAAATGCGAAAACGAAGTCAAAGGAAACCCAAAACCGAGTTCCAGGAGAGGAGTACGGCGATAAAAAAAAAAAAAAGGAGAAAAAAGAAAAGGGGAAAAAATTTGGAGCGTAAGAAAGGGGGTAGGGTTCGACGGACACAGTCCAAAAAAAATGTTGGCCGGGACCGCAGAAGACCTGTCGGACGGGCCTAGGGATCCGACTGGGAAAGAAAGTGAGGGCCAGGAATAACCAGGGGGAAGTACTCCTAAGGAAGGACAAGCACCCCGAAGAAAAGCGATCAAAAAGGCCCGCCCGATCGAACGAAAACAGGGCCAAAAAAAAAAAGAGGGTGACCGGGTGATCAAAAAAAAAAACGCTTCAAAAAACAAGAAGAACGGAACAAAAAAAGAAACCGAAGTACCAGTCAAAAAGGTCAAACTCAACTTTCCACGTAGGAACAGCCAAACCTTCCAAGGAGGGAGGAGCTGTTTAAAACGGTGAGGAGGCGGCGCTCGACAAGGCAAAAAAAAAGGGCAACGACAATCGAACTTCCCTCAGGGGGGGGGAGAAGAGACTGGAAAAGAGGAACTACCGGCAAAACGAAAGTCAACTTCCCGGGGCCACCAACGAAAGGACGGAGCACGCTAAGGACGTGGCAAAACGAAACAGAAAGGAGTCGCTGGGGGGCTAGGGTCGCGCAGGGCGGGACAAAAAAAGGAAACCAAGGAAGGACAGGACGAGCGGAAAAAATCTCAAGACTCAGAAAAAAAAAAACACAACAAAGGGGGATGAGGAAAGGAGAGAGAGAGAAACGCTCAAGTCCAATAAAACGGGAGGGCGGGGTCTAACAGAACGAAAAAGTCGGCAGAGGAAATAAACAAAGCCACCGTTCCAAAAGAAAACACAACAGTAAGCAAACAGGCAGGTCGGGCAGAAGAGAGTTAAAGAGGCCATCAAGGCCAAAAACAGACCCCCGAGGCAAAAGATAAGCAAAGAAAGAAAAAAAACAAAAACACAGCGTGCCTAAAAACCACGGTCAACTCCAAAGGACGCCGGGGTTCATCCCAGGTTGGCAGAGAACAGATCGCCAATAAGGGTGGGACAAAAGGGAAAATAGGGGGGGGGGTATGGGGGAATTGTCTCATCGAACCTGGCAAAGGAAGAGTCATGGGGGTCGAGAAAAGGCCCGGGGGGGGGAAGGTCCTGGAAGGAAGCCTTCCAACAACTAACCAAACCCAAAAAAAAAGAAAAAACAGCGCCACAAGTAAAAGCGGATCGGCTGGTTAACAAAAAAAAAAAAGAGGAAAAAAAAAAGAAAGACCGTTGGAACAAACCGGACTGAAAAACCCCCAGCCTAAAAATGCGTCAAAAAACAAAAAAAAAAAAAAAAGGAAGCGAGCAAAAAAAAAAAAAACTCGCGGCAAGTGAGAGAGGGGTTCAAGGGAATGGAAAATGTCCCGTCCGACCACCGAAAAGGACAAAGGTCCACGAATGCGAATAGGGAAAAAAAAGGGGGAAAAAGGGGGTAGAGGGAATCTCAAAAAAAAAAAAAAAAAAGCCCTTTGGGACAAAGAGAGAATGCGACACAGTCGGATCAAGGAAAAAAGAAAATCTCAGAGAAAGCCGAAGAGGCAGAAAGTAAAAAAAAAAAGAAAATCGGAGGAAGAAAACTTTTTGGGCGTGTGCAGAGGGTTGGGAAAAATCGTATAGAAAAACCGGAGGGGGTCAAGCGGACAAAAAAGCAGTGAAAGCCAAGGTGAAGGCCGAAGGACAAGAGGGGGAGAAGAAGAGAAACCCATCAAAACAAAGCTCAGAGGGGGGGGATGAAAGGGAGGCGTCTAAGGCGGGGCAGCCCCAGAAAGCGAGTCCAGGGAAGTAGGAAACAGTCTGGAAGAAAATGAAAACGGTAGGAGCCGCTCAGTAAAAAAAAGGCCTTCTGAAGTCCGAGAGGGGGAACCTGCGAGCAAAAAGTGGAAGCCGCGCGGCCTGCCCATAAGGACCAAAGGGCGAACGGTTTATGAATAAAGTCCCAGCACCACATCTCTCTGAAAAACACAAACAAACAAACTGAAAAAGAGATAGAATAGGTGTGGAGGGGACTACACTTTGGGGAAAATTTTGGTGTAGCCAACTTCGGCTGGTTGAAGTCCCATGCTCGCCGGCCGATATGCTCCCAGAAGTGGGACCAGAAAAAAAATGAAAGGGTCAACAGCGGCAAAAACAGGCCAACAGGTCTCCGAAGGGGGCACCGAAAAAGGAAAAAGATTCCCTGACTGACCTACTAGTTCAAAAAACGGTAAAGAAGCGGAACAAAAAGGCGTTGGGGAAGAGATTGATTAGAAACTGGTGGGGGCTAAAACGCCGCAAGCGACTGGAAAAACAAGGACAGCGGGGGGAAAAAAACAAGGGGAGCTACCGTAACTTCGAAGTTTGGTAACAAAGGCTGTCCGAATCAAAAAAAACAACAACAGAAAAGAGAGTTGAAAAGAAGACAGCACGCCAAAATGACGCCTGATCTCAACAGGGTCAGGTGGGCAGGAGGACACATACGGGAATACTCAAGCACCTGCCCGTGCGCACGGGCCAGTGACGGCGATCCCAAGCGGAGAAAGGGAAAACGCGAGGGGAACAACTTCTGTATGGAGTTCGCAGAAGTCAAAAACCGAACCGGGAAAAAAAAAAGTGAAAAAAGCCTAAGATTGCAAACCTACTGTCGGGCAAAATAGAAGGTCACCATGCAGGTGAGGGCCGCATTGAGGGGCTGAGGGGAGAGAAAACGGACCTGAGGGAGTAACGGGGTCAGAAGGAACGCCAAAGGAGCACGAAAAAAAGGGCGATCAAAAAGAAAAAATTGGGAGCAAGGTTTGATTCCCGCCACAAGAAGGAGCGGCCGCTCGGAAACCAAAAGACCTTCCCGAAAAATAGAGAGAAAACTTCAAGATAAGAAGACCCCTTAAAACAGTTAGGGGGGAGAAAAAAAGAGGGTCAACACGAAGAAAACGTTGAACGCGCGGCAAAACAGGCAAGAAAGGGGAAAAAAAAAATCGCGCACGCTAACCCTGCCAAATCTGGGGGAAAGGGTGCCGGAGGAAACTAAAAAGAACTTATTTCCGAACACTGCAACGGAAGCAAGGGGAGGGGGGGGGAGCGCACATCTCTTTCGCGCCGAATGCGAGAAAACCATGAAAAAAAAGCCGCCAAAACGCGATCGTGCAGAGAGATAGAACAACACAAACAGCGGGGGAAAAAAAAAGAAAAGAAGAGGATAAGCCACGCGACAAAGGCGCGTCGCCAGAGACCGATTCGCCGCAAAAAGGGAAAAAAACCAACACCGTCCGCAAAGCGAAGAAAAAGCCAGGCAGGTCCGGCAATGAAAAAGAGGGAAAAAAAACTGGGGAAGAGAGCAAGGAAGGACAAAATATAAGAAGCAAAAAAACCCACCAAAGTGGCCCTTAAAAGGAGCGACGGCCAAACACCCAAGGCCGCGTTCAACAAGCAATAACGGAAAAAAAGGGCAGACATATAAGGGTGACAAGATGGGGGCGGTGGGTGCGCTCAGAAAGAGGGGCAACGGAAAGTGAACGGGGTTGGAGGCCTCCGTGAAGTGCATTGTTCGAGCATCCCAGCCCAAAAAACGGAAGACGAACATTGAACGCCGATCGCAGACCAAACGGGCAAAACGAGAAAGGCAACGAACAGTCTGGACGGAAAAAAAGTGACTGCTGCCGTAGACGAGGAAAGTTACGGCAAAGTCTTGAAACGAACTCAAAAGGCAGGGCCCAGCAACCAGACGGATCTTCAAAAGTCTAGCCCAGCACCATGCGGGCATGGGTGACGTGGAAGGAAAGTGGAGGAGGGGGGAAAAAGTTCCAGAACACCAAAAAACAGGACAATCACAAATATCACAACAAGCCGGGTCACAAACGATGGAAAAAAAAAGGGGAAAAAGGATTCAAAATGGTCAAGTAAAGAAGAACGCGTGGAGCCAACCGAGAAAAAAAGGCTCCCCGCGGGACAGGAGTGGGCGAGAAACGGAGGGACAGTTCGGAACGAAACTGTCGATAAGCCTCGAATATCCTAACAGGGCCAGATGTCTTAATAGAAAAAAAAAAAAAGGTCGGTTGGGGCAAGCGGGAGAAGGTTGAAACGCGAATTATTAAAAAAAAAGGAGACTACCTGCGTCAAGCTGGCAAGCGAGAAAAACGGCATCTGGCCTTTGGGGTTTCACGGGAACGAGATAGAAAGAGGTCCTATAAGAGCCGAATTTCAACCCCGCACATCGCTGGAAGGGGGGGGGAGGGGGGACAGTAAGAAAGTATCAGCATTAATAAGGAAAAAAGTCCCAAGGGGGGAGTCCCAAAGCTCAAAGGCGCACGACCGATCCTCCGGCAAGTCCCCGGTCGGCAAAAAGTCTAGGAGAAAGGCTGGATAAGTCATGTCCGACATAGCGCCCCAACGCCCCTCAATACCCATCGCCTAAGACACATCATCTCACGTAACATAAAGTGAGAAGGAACGTTAAAAGTAAAAAGGAAAAGAGAGAGACAAAACCTGGGGAGGAGGGGTAAACCTAGATAATGGTGTCAGGTGACTACTCACGTTCACGACGGGTATGGGGTACTGCAAAAGTAAGACTGGGGGGGATTCCAGGAGTTTGGCGGGGCACCCGCCCTGAAGGGGAAAGACAAAGTGCAAAAAAAACACTGAACCGGTCAGGAAGGCTCGTGCGGGAGTCGCAACCGCCATTGGTGACAAACAACAAGGGGGGAACAAGCGGAAGGAGGAAAAACGCCTATGTTAACCATACCCGAGGAAGTCCCGAGTGCGGGGAGGGGACGGACCAGTCACTACGACCCACTCTTTGGATCTCGGCCCGCAAAGATGGCCGCGCTGGGGGAAACGAAGACAAGAAAGACCCGAAGGGGGCGTCAGAGGAATCGGATGGTAACAACGTCTTCCAAAAACGAGCCGGCAAAAGACCTTCTCCGAAGAGACTCTACAAAAAAAGAGATGAGCGAGAGGGGGGCGAGGAAGGAGCCGATAGGCGAATCCTTGCCAACCCCAAAAAGAAGGCAGGAAAGCCGGCAAACGAATGCCAAACGTAAATCGAAAAAATCGGGAAAAACGATGTCGGGTGGTCGGAAAAAAAAGTTAAAAAATTCCGGGACCCGCACGAGGGGGGAAGAGGGGGTCGAAAAAGGGCAAACGGGCAAGAAACCTGGGGGGGGGGGTGCTGGGGGCAGCAAGGGGCTGAAAAAAAAACGGGCAGAGAAGGGCGTCAGAAAGCAAATAATCGGGAGAGAAAGGCCAACCAAGCACAACCCAAAAGGGGGTTCGCGGGTTACTCGTCTACAAGAAACTCAAAAAGAGAACCCCAACTACTTTTCCCCTGCCCACAAGGGCAACGAGCGCAACAACTCCAAAATATATGAAAAAAATTCCAAATAAGGGGGCAGGGGGAAGAGGGGTGAACGAGAAAAGTTAAACAGTCGGGGGAAGTAAGGCACGCGGGGGGAGAGCAGATCCCAAAAACGAGAAGTAGATCCATACCAGGCACTTCAGGCTGTACCGCCCGACAACGGGCTGCGCGCGCCGGGTGTTGTGGCGCAGGCAGCTTTCGGGTAAAGAGGGGAAACAAGCGCAGGGAAAAACCCTCCAACCGGCATTAGACTAGCGACCTATAGGTCTGCGGGAAAAAACTGAAGGATGAAAAAGAGAGAGATAGTATAGGAAAGGCTCGTTTCGAAGCAAGGCCGAGAGGACCGACTCACGCTCTGACGAAATACATTGAAAAAAAAAACCAAAAAAGCGGAAGAAACTGAAGGGCGGTTGAGAGAGAGGACGGGGGGGGGGACTCCGCCGCAGCACGCAACCCCAGAAAAAAAAGATCAGCGCACCAAACGCCGGGTAAGAGGACGAGGGGGAACATCGTTGTTAAAAGGTACTCAAAAGACACCGCGTCAGAACATGAGGGGGGGGGGGAAAAATCAGCGTGGAAGTTGAAAAAAAAGCTGAAAAGGAAAAAATTCATTACGAGGGAGGGGGGGAAGTGGCTTAAACCAAGGGGGGGGTGGGTGGAGAAGCCGAGACACACCGCAAAAACACAAGGGGCCTAAAAGATAACGGATCGAGGGGGAAGGTCCAGGGATGTCAGGGAGCCCCAGGGGAGAAATGGGGTTCGGGGAAATGGGGGGCTGAACCCCTCTGCGGAAAGCCACCAAAATGGATCGATCCCGAAACGACAGCGGGAAATAGATCAAAGAAAGGAGGACAAGTGCACCGGACCGTAATACAATCAAGAAAACGTCCCAAGGAGAGGCGATCATGTTGCTCAACGGGACTGGAGTCAAAGACGCAGCCGCCTGTTGCAGGAGGCCCTTGGCAAAACAACGCAGAAAGAAGGACAGGAATCCGGAAGCCAACACACCGCAGGGGAAGCACCACTTTCACTCTTTCAACACCTAAAAGTCTGGTTCCAAATCGGGACGTGGGACAAAAAGTTGCCGATCGGTAAGGAAAGACTTGTTGAGGAAAAAAAATTCGTAGAAAAAGGGCGACTAGGAAAAAGGCGAAAAAAAGCGACTTTTGGACAAGTCCCGGGAAAGAGGCGAGAAAGCATCATCACAATCCAGGCGTGGGTAAAGGCGGAAGGGTTCGGGGTCAAGCTAATGGAATTGGGAGGGAACCAAGGCGGCGAACACCCTAAAAAAACGAAACCGAGTCCCTTCTCGGGAAAGGCAAGAGCCGCGGCAATCTGCATGAAGACACCAAAGAGATCGGAACACTTCCCTCCAAAGCCGAAATGGGGGAAGAACTGGAAGGAGGGAACACCACCTCAAAAATTATCAACTACTTATCACGCAACAACAACACCGTGAAAGAAAGGATGGTTAAAAAAGGGGTACAAATCAACGTGGACTGAACCGGGAGGAAAATGGCGAAAAAACCCTGGGGGTAGGGGACCCCTGCTAGCCAGGCCGCGGGAAGACAAGTAAAAAGAATAAGGGAAGAGGGAGGCAAAGACCTGGGGTCACCAAGAAAGGGGAGAGCCTTTCAGAAACAGTAAGTTGAGGACCGAACCCCAGTCCATATCTTCCACGAGAGGGGAAGGCCGGCTCTTCTCATAAATCAATGGGATAATCGGAAGGAACGTACATACGCGGCGGCGTCAAATAACCCAGGAAGGGGAGGCTAAAATTCGCTGGAAAAGGTCTTTGAACCAAAAAAGATTCAGACGGGAAAGGTTCTTTCCGAAGGAGTTTGAAGACGCTCGGGGGCAACCACGAGGAAAAGTCGGCCTTTGGGGGGGGAGGGGAAGGAAGGAACATGTAAAAGCTCCGCTCGCAAAAAAAACCACGCACTGAAAACCGGCGCGGGCCAAAGGAAAAGGCGAAAGAAAAGCGGAAAGACTCAGCGCAGAGGGAACCGGCTGATGGGGGCGGTGGGTCCGAGGTCAAACCGTCCAGGGGACCACCTATTATTTCACCGCGTGTCAGGGGGAAGTCTCGATTAAAGCAGGGTTGGCTGCAGGGAGGCAAGGAGGGAGGGGAAAAAGGTCTTCCAGGAGAGGTTCCCAACGCCAAAAGAAGCGATAGCCCACCGGCGAAAAAAAGGAGTCAGGGGGACCAAGGGGAGACGGGTACGAAACAAAAGACGCCGCTGAGAAAAGAGACTTAAGGACCAGTCGAGCGCAAACTTGGAACGGATTGACAACTTCCCCATTAGGGGACGAGCATGTTCAGAGAAGTGAACGGCGCGGGAAAATGAGAAAGACTGGTTGTTAAGCACCCAAAGGGGGGGAGGGGGAAATGAGACGACCGAAGAAGGTTAGTCAAAACGGAAAAAAAAGGGGACCGGAGTAGCGCGCGGAAAACGGGGGAGAGAAGAGGCTTAAAAAAGACTTCGCCCACCCTGGGCGACGAAGCCGCCCAGAAAAGCGGCCTATCGGAGAAAAAACAACGGGATGAGAGAAAAAAAAAGGAAAGGAGAGGGGACCACTCAGAGAAATCCTGCGGGAGGAAAGGCCAACGAAAAAAAATCGCAGCGGAAATGATAGGGGCGCGCCACACCCGACCATCGCCTCACCAAACCTGTAGGGGGGGGGAAACAAAGGGGTTTGCGGTTAGGAAAAAAAAGGGACTTAGGAAAGCCCACCAAACGAGTGGCCGAGAAGGACGCGCCCCCCCAGCAGGGGGGTGAGGAAACGTCCGACAGACCGAGCGTAAAATTTAAATTGACGGGAAAAACTCCGAAGTAAGGTGGGAAAGGCGTGAATGGATTGAGGTGGACGCTCGGAATTGGGGGGGGCGGGGAAGTCGGTACGGAAACGAACGGGACCGGTAGGAAGGGGTGCGGGAAGCACCCTCCACCTCGAAAAGTCCCCGGAATCGACCAGAACTGAAAAAATTGCGGACGCAAACGTCGGGGGCCTGTCCGGCGGACACCGGACTAAGACGGGAGGAGAGGGGTAGGAACCAGAAGGAAACCTCAGGCACCACCAAAACACGGTGGGGAGATCCACGACCCAAAGGAAAAAGCAAATAGGAGGGTCAAAACAGTTCTTAACTGGGGGGTTACCGTCAACCTACACCCCTAAAATCCCTTTCCCCATAGGCGAGGTAGGATCAAAGGGGATCCAGGGATCAACCGAAAAGACACGGCAGACGGCTTGCGAGAGATGCGCGGTAACAGACCGAAAAAACCAAAAAAAAAACCATTAAAGAGAACAGGCGACTACACAGCGGGAAAGGGGAGGCCACACTGACCTTTCAAGTCGGCGAGACCGGGTGATCGGCCGAATCGGAAAGACCGTTTAAACTCCGAAATTCGTAGACGCCCAAGGGGGGCACTGGTCGAAGCGAACGAATCTCCGTTTGGGAAGGCCGAATAGGGAAGGGGAAAGGCCTCACAAAAAAAAAAAGAAAATTTTAAGAGGAAGAGTCAGGAGGGAAAGGAAGCCAGGAAGCTTCGTACGGAAACGGGTCCTTGACAGGGACAATGCACGCAGGGAACAAACACAACCGAGAAAGAAAAAGGGCCTCTGGGGCATGCGAGGCCAAACCCCGGGGCTGCCGAGCAGTGACAAAGAACGGTCCGCCAAAGGAACCACGAGAAAAGTGATCGTCCAAACACGCAGGAAGCTCTCAACAAAAGTGGGAGAGAGGGGGGGGAAGGAGCTCAAAGGTTCGAAAATTAGGAATGCTCCTGGTAAAATGACTACGCCCCCGCAGGGGAGCCCGCAAGACAAAAAAAACGGGACCCCCGAGCCATGTCCGCAAGGAAAAAAAAACGGGAAAAAGGGGCGCGTTGGTCAAACAATGAGGGAAAGGAGGATAAAAAAAACGTCCTGAATCTCAGCCAACACATACAGGAATCTTACAGAAGGAAAATGCGGCACTACTCCTGGAAAAAAGCAAGCAAAAAGGGCGGAGCGCGACCGGGGGGGTACCAATGACGGACCCGAGCATTTAGCAGGACACTGTCACAAACAGAACGTCAAAGAAAAGAAAGGGGGGCGTGAAGAGGTGAAGACGCTCCAGAACCACAAAGAGCAAAATTCAGAGGAATTGGCGAGTGGACGTATCAAACGCCGAATAAATCAAAAAAAACGCGCCAGCCGAGAATCCCAGAGAACCAAAGAGAGAGAGACAAAAAAAGGCTGAAAGTCGGTTTTTGTGGGGGGGGGGGGGGGGGTGGGGTCGGACGGGGCACGTCCAACCAAATTTCCCCAAAGGAAAAAATTGCCAAACCGGGGCTAAAAACATCCAAGGCTGGGTGCTGGAAAAAAATTGGAGCGGAGGAGCAGGTCCAAGGTCCTTCGGTCTTCCCAGAAAAAAAAAAAAGGGAAGGGTCTCAAAGGAAAAAACGGAAAATCGGCGCAAAAAAAGGGGACAACCGGGGGGGGCGACCAGGCAAACCAAGGAAAGAGCCTCAAGCCTACGACTTCAACAGAAAGGTTAGGGGAAAAAGGAAAATGGACGCCCTTGAAAAGAATTGAAAAAAAAAACGAGGGGTTTCAGAGACGATGAACCTAGGAACCGCGGGAAGCTCAGCTAGAGACTTGAGGGCCGGCCCGACAACTTTCCTTCCGCCCTACCGGAAGGGCGAAAACGCGCAGGAACAGGGCGAAAAAAAAAATGAAAACCTTGACGAGAGAAAATTTAAGAACGCGAAACCTGCGAAGAAACTCCGAATCAACAGGGAAGAGTTCCTATCTAACTTCAAAAAAAACAGTAGAAGAGAAAAGAAAGGGGCAAAAAGAGACAGGGGGCCCTGCGACGGGGCAAAAGAAAGACCTCAGAGCGGAGAAAGAAGCAGGACTCCAAAAAATCAGGGACAGTCGAAAGAATACTTGGGAGAAAATAAGACCCCAACAAACAACAGAGAAGCCCCCTCTCGGTGCAAAACTACGAGAATCAACGGCCGACACGTTCATCCCCGTTAAAAACAAATGAAAAATAGGGCGCATATCGGGTGAATTTGCACCTCGACCCATGGGCCGTAAGTCTCGGGGTGCGGTCCGTCCAGTATGGGGGGCAGAGCGCAGAAAAAAAAAAAAAAATCCAAGCACCGTCGGCCACACGATCCCGGGCAAAAAAAAAAAAAAAGGTGCAAAATCTGCCCCTAGACGAAGGACGTTAAAGAAAGGCTTCCAGTAAGAAAGAGGGCCCAGCAAACCAGAGTAAATCGGGAGAAACACGCCACAACTAACAAAAACAAATATAGGTTCCCAAAGGAAATGGGCGACAAAACAACTCCCGAAAAAAACGAAGCCGTTAACCTATGCGCTGTCAAAGAAAAGGGTTGGGGAGGTCAACTGGATCGCCCAAAGCCGGCCCGGGGCAAAAGGAAAAGTCGATGCGCGAAGTCGCGTCCAGGTCAAAAAAAAAAAAGTAAGCGATCAAGACTCGGAACACGGAGGGGACGCAAACAAATAGGCAATACCGTGTCGGTAAAGAGAGTGAAAGACCATGTATAAAGGGTTCGAGACGAAAAAAATGAGTACGCAACCGCCTCATAGAACTTGTGGGTGAAAAGAAGCAGAGAGGAGGAAAAAAGGAAAACAAAAAGCCACAATAAAAAATCAAAGAAATTGGGGGAAAGGATCTGGGAAGGGACAGGGGGTCGGTAAGCATCAAGAAAAGGAATCAGGGCCCTTGCTGAAAAAAAACAAGAGAGGGGAACTTCAACGCGCGATCATACGAAGGAAAAAAAAAAACCAAAGGTACTCAGGGAAAATCCGAAAAAACTGTCGAGAAAGCAATTTCCCAAAAAAAAAAGAGGCAGTAACCAACCAAAAAATCCAGAACCACAACTACTGCAACAACCAAACAAAGGGATGAACTCGAAAAAAACAACAAAAAACGGAGAGGGGAAACTGATGGTGGCGGGGGACAAAAAGAAAAAAAAAAGGTCGAAATGAGGGATATTGGGGCGGCACAAAAGTGAAGACCCTGCCCCAGGGGGACGAACGAGAGGGGGCGCCTTGCCAAACCCGAAAAGAATGAAAGGCAAGTCGGAGGCATTTGAAAAGAAGCAAGCCAGGGGGTGGTCCCTCAGAGCGAAGTCGGAAAAAAAAACTGCCTGCCTGAAGGGGAACATCAAAAAAAAATGGCAACATAATCAGGAAAACAGATGGCCGGAGAGAAGGCACGAAAGTAGAAGACGACGAGGATGAAGCGCGGGAACGAAGTTTCGACCAAAAGGCAAGGGAACGAGTTTTCAAAAAAAAAAAAAACTGGCAAACGGCCACGACACGTCTGCGAAGAGTTGGGGAAAAAGAAAAAAACAAATAGCGGGGAAAAAAAGGCTAACTGATCGGAAGCGTTTGGCAAGGGGGAGATCGCGCATCCGGCGCCAAACAAGCCAAAAGCTGCGCAAAAAAAAAAAGAAAACCACAACATGGGAATCTAAGCGGAAAAGGAGGCGGTAGTCGGACGGCCCCACTTAGAAATTTCCGGGAAAAAAGCCTGATGGAAAAAAGGTGTCGGGCGGCAAAGCACAGGAGGTCAAAAAAATGGTGAGGCGAAGGAGAGCAAGGGACCCCAAGAAAGGGGGCGCGTCCCTAAACGGGAAAACGCTGCGATCGAAAAAAAAATTGGCGAAAAGCGGAGCAGGGGGGAACTGAGGGTTGCGGGGAGCAGAGACTCAGGGAAAAAAAGACCGAAAAAACTTCCGCAAGGTCGAGCAGCAACTTCACGGAACGTATTTCGTGGCGAGGGACGATGAACGCAAGGAAGGGGACGGGAAGTAAGGCACGCGGGGTCGCAAAAAAACATAGGGGGGGAAGGGAGGGAGGGGAATATCTACGCAACTGTCTGTTCTCCTGGGGAACAACCGAATCAAACGCGGGGGAGGTTGGAACAAGGATGCCGAAAGGGACGCAAAACGACGAACGGAAACTTGAAAACGGCAAGGGAGCTGGCTCAAAAAAACAAGGGGAAAAGAGATAGACCCCGCCTGCATAAAATCGGGCCGGCGGTCAACAGAAAATCAGAATAAAAGGAAGCAAAAACCCCCCAGTCCTGGTCGAAAGAAGAGCCGGTCGCAGGATAGTTGCAAAAATCGTCAAGAAGAACCACCCTAAAACGAAACCCCCGCTAAGGGTACGCTCGCTAAGCATCCGGAACTGAAAAAAAAGTTCCATCGACCATCTAAGACATGAAAGGGGGGGGGACGGGCGTCAAAAGTCGTGGAAGTTGCGCTCTGAAACGAAAGGGGGGGAACGGTAATTCCCGTTACAAAAAAATGTCCCAAAGAGCGCAAACTAAAACCTTTTGGTTCAAGAAAGATCCAAGCAAGAACCCAAATAACCAAAAACAAAAGAAAAAACGCGCAAGAAGAGGAAAAACGGGCGACGAAAAATCGGGGGACCTGTCCCAAGAAAAGACAAAAAATTTCGGAACGGGGGCTTCACCGACCAGCAAAAGCCAATTCGTAAAAAAAGCCCTAACCAGCAATGAGAGCCGACCAACGCAGGCCAAGATAGGCCGGGTCAAAACCCATTGGCGATGTGGAAAACCAAAAAAAAAAAACAAAACCGACAAATCAATCCTGGGGGAAAAAATTCGAAACCGGTCCGCTGGGGAGAGCCGACGACAAACACAGCAAGGGTCAGCTTCGGGGGTGGACAGGAAAAAGGAAAAAGAACAACGGAAGGAAAAAAAAAACTAAATACGAAGAGGCACTCAGGGGAATTCTTGATCAGGCGAAAGACCTTGTAGGGTTGGAAAGGAAATGAGGGAAAGAGTTTGAACAAAAATAGAAAACCGGAAACACGCAGGATGGTCATCGGTAAGCGCGTCAGAGCAAAAATTTGGAACCGATAGCAACATAGTGAAGGGAGAAGTGCCCGCATCACACCCTAAAATATGGAAGAGGGAAAAGGCAAAAAGAGGCAAGGTTCAAGCAAGTTTTGGCGTCGGAATTGGTAAACGACAAAAGGGAAGGGCGAACGAACTACTGCCCGCAAGGAAAGAAAAAGAAGGTAACAGCTTGAGCAAATCCGAAGGGAGGAAGGAGGCAGGCTCCAGCGAACGAAAAACCCCAAAAACATCAAAAGGGAACATGAGCTTACAAAAAAAAATCCTCTCTGAACACGGAGGAGGAAAAAGAAAAAAAGAGGGGGGAGGGGGGGACTATCAAGGTAAAACGACGTTGTGGGAGGCCACCGCGATTGCAAGCCGAACAACCAGGCAAAACTGCCAATAGCCCACGTTTGGAAGCGGCTTTACGCGGGCCAGGCTAAATTTGTCACCGCAAGCGAAACTGAAAGAAAAGGACTTCTGCCTAAAAGACTGGAGAAAAAAAAACCATTCCCAGATCGGACAAAGAGGACGGGGGGAAAAAATTCCTTGGTCCCGCGAACAATTTGGAAACCTCAAACCAATCGGCCCAAATGGAGAAGTGAGAACGGAGAGTCCTCGGCAACCCCATAAAAATGGAAAGGGAGCTTTCAAAAAGGCCGCCCGAAGACTGAAAAAAAAAAAAAAAATGGCAAAAAAAAGATTTGAATAAGCTCTTGGAAAAGAGGCCTGATTAGAGAGGAATAGGAAGGGGATCAGGAGGGACAGACAGGATAGGGAAAAAAGCAAAAGCAGCACCAAAACAAACTCCAGGCGGCTAGTAACAGACTGACAAAAAGATCGAAACCTCGGGGAAATGTGACAATGGTCAAAAGGAAAAAGGAAAAAAAGCAAAGTTGGAAAACTATTGGAGCTGTGAGGGGCAGGGGGAAGAGGAGGAAAAGGGGCGGGGGCTGAAAATTGATGGCGGGGATGTAAAAAGCCGGTCAAAACAACTAAGAAAAAAATCTACGGGCCCGAAGACAGCAAAAGACGTTCTCGGTCAGCGGGGGGGGGAACGAGCTGCACCTGTTTTAAGGTGGAGGCGAATTGTAGGGAAAAAGAAGAACGGCAAAATCGACAAAAACTTTCACCGGGACAAGGTCAGGAAGCAGGCACTTCCAAACTAAAGGGACAAGAAAAGTCCAAGGGGGTGAGCCTGTTCAACGAAAGCTGCTGGGAGGAGGGCACGTAGAACAAAAACTACCAAAACTCATCGCCCGTCGGAGGAGGGCGGAATCCTACACAATCTTCCGACAAAAAAAAAGAAACCAAAACGGAAAGGCCGCTGATAACTCACGCGGCGACACTTTCCAAAAGAATCGCGAACCCGGAAAGGGGAACAGTCCAAAAAAATCAAGCGGGGCAGAATCTCTCAACAACAAAAAAGAAGGGTAAAAAAAGAGGGTACCAGAATCGTACTAAGCCCGGCACACCAAACGACCAGGCGCGAAGAACGCAAAGAGAAAAACTAACTGAAAGAAATCAAAAAGAATCAAAAAAGACTCCAGGGGACAGGAAGGGGTTAGTAAAGGCACGAGCAGCCCCACGAAGGAAACAGAAGCAGCGACCTCCCAAGGCTTGGCCTGACAAAGGGAAAAGCTAACTAACCCCTCAAAAGAAAAGTCACACCCGTTCTCAAAGGAGCGCCATAATTGGGGAAATGTAGTCAAGATTGTGGGGGGTTTTAACAAAGCACAAAAAAAATAGGTAATCGGGGGAGGCAAAACTTGGGAGGAAAGGAAACAAAAAAAAAAGCAAAAAAAAACCAGTAAAAAAACAAAAAAGGACCGATGACAGCGACGGGTCAAGGGGGAGGGGACCCGGCCGCAAACCGGGGTATAAAATGCTAAAGCTTACAAAACCTCCGAAATCAATGCGAAACCAAAACCTGGAAGTCGAAAGAAAAGACAGCGAGGGTCAAATACCCGAGGAACAAAGGGCAAGGGACCCACTGAAACGCAAAACAGGGGAAAAAACAAACTTTGGCGAATCCCGTTGAAAAAAAAAAAAATAAAAGCAAACTCCGAAAGCAGGAGGCTGGGTAAAAAGAATCGAAATCGCTAAAAGAATAAAAGGCGCCAAAGAAGTTCGATCAAAAAAACCAGATTGGCCAACTGAAGGCTGGAAAAAAAAAAAAAAAAATCAAGCGAGACCGTTGTACGAAAAAGATGGGAACGTTTGGGGGAACAAGAGTTCGGTAGAAAAAAGCAAACTGAAAAAAAAAAGTAAAAAGGGAAACGAGAGCAGCGGAAGTTTGAGAAAAAAAATAAACAAAGAGGTGACGAAAAAAAAACCCAACAACCAAGCATACGTGGAAAGTGGAAAAAAAACGGCAGGGAAGTAAAAAGTGGACGAGGAAAGGGCACAGTAAACAGTCCTTGCGAAAGGGGGAGGAAAGGAAAAAAAAATGAAAAGACCGAAACGCACAGTGACCGGGAGGCGGGCAGGCAAAAGACCGAAAGAAAACGTGCCGAGCCAGACCGAAAGACAAAAAAAACGCCAAGGGAAGCCCCAAAAAATCATAAAAAAAAGAAAAAACGGGTCGAGACGGAGAAAAGAACAAAGCCACCAACCAGAGGAAAAGACAAAGAAACTTAAGGAAGGTAGAAAGGAGATAAGGGAGGGGGGGGGGGGGGACGCACACGGGCCGGAAAGGTGAGATGGTGGGGGGCGCACGGCGATGGAAACGGAGCGACGTCCGCCGAGCAAAAACTTGCAACCGAAAAACGGACGGGGAAAAAGAAAGCAATCAAAAAGGCACAAAAAAAGGGGGTCGCAAAAAAATTGGTCCGCAATGTAAAAAGAAGGACTTCCTGCGGACAAAAGAAGGTTAGACGAAGGAAACCAGAACTTTACAACCGAATGCGGGAAGGGAGGTGACCTCTTCCTCCACTAGTTTGCAAACAACACAAAGGCGAAAAAGGGAAAAAAAAAACAAAACTCCAGATTTCAAGAACGACGGCAGAAGAAATTTCACCCGCGGGACACACAGGAGGAAAGATCAAAAAGAAATGTCTCAAAGTGAAGAAAGACGGGACCCGTAAGCCAGCAGAAAACCTTGGCCTGAAGATAAACAAAAGCGAAGAAAAAAAAACACAAACAACAACCAGAGTCTGGACTGGGAAGAGATCCCCCAGCGTAAAGAGGGACTCATCGTAAACAAGGAGGGAAGTGGAGGGGTGAATAACGTGACAAGGAAAAAAGAGAACCAATTTAACTGGAAATGCCTATAATTGGGGCATCAAAAGAGAAAGGCGCTCTAGTGGAAAAAAAGGCCGGTTGAATGCCGAGGTTCTGGGACCGTCCTACGACAAAAAAACACGAAAAAACAAAGAAAAAGAAAAAAACCGTAAGGCATCCGTCCAAAACCGGCCCTGGGAGCAAGGTGGAGGTGCTCTCAAAGAAAAAAAAAAAACTTCCAAATCTGAAAAAGAAAGGAAAAGGACCGTTGAGGGGGAGGAAGGAACAAAAGGAGACGCCATAAAAGGAGAAAGGGGGACGAGAACTGATGGAACAGCGAAACGGACTCGCACAAAAATCGCTCTCGGTCCTCGGGGGACCCAGAGAACGCCTATTGTGGCTTTCCTGGGAAAAAAAAGAAAAAAAAGGAAAGGAAAGAAGAGCAAAATGTGCGCTCTGCGAAGGGAAAAAGTTACGACGCCAGACGCCGCAAAGCAAAGCTTGAAAAAAAAACGCCTAATAACTCTCAAAAAAAAAGGATAGGAGGAAAGAAAGAAAACTCGACGGCGAAAAAGCTTCCCCGGGACGGCGGGAGTAGGGAACAAGAGCGAAATGCGAGGAAAGAGTCAAAATGGAATCCAAAAGTCAAAAACAACAAAGCGCCCGCTCGCCGGCAAAAGGTAGGCCCTAGGCAGAAGGGGGGGGGGAAAAAAAGAAAACACCAAAAACAAAAACGAGAAACAAGAAGAGGGCGACCCACAAAAAAGGAGGGTAACAGGCCGCCCCAGGCAGATTTTCAGCAAGGGGGTCTGGACGAAAAAAAGCAGCTGCCAAAGAGGGGTGAAAATCCAAGTCATAGGTTCCGGGTAGGGTTGCGATCAACTGGGCCAAAAAGGCCAGTCGAAACAAAAACGGCCGGGGGTGATTTGACACAAGGGGGTCAAGCCACAACGGAAAAAAAAAAACCACAGGAACCAAGGAAAATCAAAGGGCGAGTCGAAAAGGGCTTAAAAAAAACTGGAAGAAAGCAAACGGGATCGGAAGTCCCTCAAGAACGAAAAAAGGCGCCAGGAAAAACGGAATAAAAACGAAACAAAAAAACCCCAAAGCGGGCAAAATAAGAGAAAAGATGACCAGGAAAGGTGGCGGACGGTGTGGCACGTCTACCAAAACCCGAACAAGCACCTCAAAGGTAACGCCTGGGCGATCAGGGTGCCTCGGAGGGGGGAAAAAACCGGGCAAAGAGGGGCTTGGAAGCACTTCGAGCGCTCCCTTAAACCATAGCAAAGCAAGAGGGGTACGAAAAAAAAAAAAAAAAAAAACCAAAAAGATCATGAAAATCAGGCTAAACAAACGGTGGCAACAAAGACAGTTTTGAAGAGAAAAAGGGTAAAAAATAAGTGTGAGGAAAAGTGACGCGACGGGAAAGACGCCTTGTGGGAGAAGATAGAAGGGGGAAAAAAAGAAGAATAATCACAATCATAAAAAGTGGGAATTCTATGCGAAAAGGAAAAGTTAAACATAAAGCAGGCTGGAACGGAAAAGGGGGGAAACGCAAGTTCGGCGAAAAACGGACCCGAGCCACCACAGACCAGCAAAAAAGAAAAAACAGGAAGACTCGGCCGGCGGGAAAAAAGGAAAAAAACCAGAAAAACGCCGGAACCAGCACACAGAAGTAAAGTCGAACTTGAAACTTCAACACCACCAATCAGATCAGCTCACAAATAAACAAACAACTCAAACATGTAGGAAAGGAAAGCACTATAGTCGGAAACCGTTCAAAGAAAATGATTATTGGGATCAAAGGCAGAATGGGAGCCTGACTCAAACCAAAAAAAGAAAAACTCCACGCGGGAGGGAGCCCACTGCACCCCTATAATAATCAAAAACGAAAGGAATCTACACCTGGGGTCCGCATTAGAAAACGAAGCTTCCCTGTACAAATATTTTTCGCCGAAGGAAAAAATGACTTAACACGAGGCGACAAAAAAAGGCAGAGGTAACTCGAACATCTTTGGGGAAAAATCGGACGAAAGGAGCGAATACCCAACCCAACGACCAGCAAAATTCAAAAACGCAGAAAGAATAAGAATGAAAAAAAAACAAGGTTAACGTCTTCCCGAAGCGCCAACAACGGTAAAGAAAGGTCAAAAAAAAAACGAGTTTTAAAGACCAGGCTGAGGAAAACCGAGGCGCGGATAAGGGGGGGTAGAAGGAAGGGGAAAAAAAAAAAATAAAAAAAACTCGCCAGCCGCTGGGACAAGGGAGGGGAGGTAGGGACGAACACATGAGACAGGAACTAACAGAATCAAAAAACGGGGCTGTGGTCGGTTGGTCTACTTAAAAACGAAAAGAAAAAAATTGAAAAACGGAAAGCCTATAGTCACCAAAGTGGGAGGGGGGAGGAACGATAAGGCCGGGTGGCCGGTCCGCATTGTTGAGGGCGGGGGGAAAAAAAGGAAGCCCCGAACGCGGGAACAAAACCGGAACGAAGGACAGAAAAAGAGTCCGAAAAAAGCCAAGGCGATATCGCAACCATGGGTGTTCCGCGGGGGCGAGAGACAAGGAAGAAACCAAGACCTCATCAAAAAAAAACCACAGGAAACTTCCCATCTAGGAGCAACTCCACACGTATGAACGCACAAAGGGAAGAAATTTGGCAGAAGACTGTGAGAGAAGGGAATACCGGCGAGGAACAACGAGACACACGGGGGACGCGAAGGATCGGCCGGGGCGGAAAAGTATACAACGAAATTCAGGAACACGGAAAAAAACAACCGGCCGCGAAGACGGACCTTTCAGCTTTGATTCGCGCGAAATGAAAAACACCAGGGGGCCGACGCAAAACAACAAAACCGGAGGTCAAACGTAAAAGGAAGGAAAGAAGAG
>Ga0179593_1584020_pt1 | contig 22391 bp, 33 predicted proteins | sample CZODoug2_1_08_16_FD_185931 | JGI IMG/M metagenome (GOLD analysis project Ga0179593, IMG submission 185931) | Vadose zone soil fungal communities from Angelo Coast Range Reserve, California, USA - CZODoug2_1_08_16fungal (PacBio error correction) | ecosystem: Environmental > Terrestrial > Soil >...
GGGGGGTGGGTGAAGCGCTTCAAAAAAAAAAGGGGGGTCTCGAAGAAGAGAGAGCAAACAGCAATAGCAAAGGGGGAGATGCCGCCGGAGGAGACGCGGGGGGAGTCGAAGATCCAGAGGAAAAAAAGCGAAAGAAATGGGGCTGACTGGAGGAAAAGAAAAAAAAGAGATTCCTTCCCGAAGAAGAAGGGCCGACCTCCCTCTTTCCGAGAAGGAAAGAATCTCCGGATTCCGACGATAAAAAGGGAAGGGCAGAAAAAAAAATCTGAAAGAGGGGGGGAAAAAATGGTTTCGGGGGGGAGCCCTCCGATAAAAAACGTTAATTTCTGACGAAAAAGGGGGTGGAACATCCCCAGACGAGGAAAGCACACTACCCGGAAAAAAAAAAAAGGAGAAACAACGATGACTAGTTGAGGGAAAGCACACCGACACCATCGAAAAAAAAAAAAAAGCTCCCCCAACGTACTAAGGGCCATGTCATAGAGGGGAAAGAAAAATTAAAAGGGGGGGGGGGGATGCCCCCCTCTAAGAACGCCTATTTCTGGAAGGAGAACATATTCGTGGAAGCGAGGAAAAAAAAAAAAGACGCCCGGAAAACCAGAAGCGGGCGGAAGGGTCTACGCAAGGGGTCTCTTGCGAAAATCACCAGTCCGAAAAAAGGGAAAGACAATGTGCCGAAAAAGGGGGAAAAAAACGACAATCCGCCAAGTTACACCGAGGGGGGGGTTACCCAAAGCGGGAAATACGGAAAAAAAGGAGAGAAGGCAAGCTGCCGAGGAAGAGAAACCCACCCCGGAAAAATCTTGTGGGCCCTAGAAAAAACCGTCCCTCTAAATGGGCCGCAACAAAAAAAAAAAAAAGGGGGAGAAAAGGATTCGCGCATAAGGGAAAAGAGGGGAGGTCATCGTCATCACGGCGGGAGGAATCCGCGAATACATTCTCCAGTCAGGGAAACCATCCTCTCCTACAGAAGATGGATTCAGAGAGGGGAAAAAGGGTCCGGCTACCTAAGCGCCTGCGGGGAGGGCTCACCTCAAAAGTCAGAAAAAAAAAAGGCCAACACTGGGAAAAAGGGTCGTGGCGCTCGAGGGACCATCCCCGAAAAAAAAAAAGGGGCCGGCCGTGTGAAGACACCGAACCGAAAGAGAAAAAGGAAAGGAATTTCGGGAAAGGGAAGGGGGATTATTTGCGACACAAAAGAAATCTGTTTGCCGGGGGAAAAGGGGAATCAGTCCCTTGCCAGCAGGACGATTCCAAGAAGGAAAAGAGTGAGGGCTACTCACTAAAAAAAAAAGGAACCCCGCCCCTCGAAAGACACACACAACAACGGAGGAAGGGGGGAAAGACCTTCATTCTGGTGGGAGATGAAAGGGTGAGGGAAAAGTTCCCCTGAAACAAAAAAAGGAGGGAAAAATAGGCCTGAGCCACGGCGTAGAGCAAAAAAAAGCCCCCATTCCTGCACCACGCTTCCAAAGGAAAAAAAGGAAGCGAAAATAAAAAGGGGGAAAAATTTTTCCCAGGGAGCCTGGTCCAGCTGTGGGGGAAGGGGGAATAACTCCCTGTCGACACGGCACAAAGGGGCGGGGGAGGGGGGGGCACAGGGAAGGGAGCCACTAACAACAGCTCCTCTGTTTCATGTTGGCAGTTGGAAAAGGAGGTGAGCAGAGGGAAAAAGGGGGCTCATTGGGGAAGTTTCCGGTCAGGAAAAATTCCTGTCGAGACAAGGCGAAAAGACTGGAAGGGGCGCAATGGTCAAAAGAGCGAATCAGGGCAATCAAGGGATTGACTATGAAAGAAATCGGTCAAGGCGAAAAGAACAGTTAAAGCCGGGGGGGGAAAAAAAAAAACATCGGCTCCAAAAGATATGGCCCCAGATCGAAGTTGGCCCGAAAAAAAAAGGCGAAGAAGTCGGAAAAAGGGAGTAGACCGGGTTTCCCGCCTTTCTGGTAAGGGGACCAGGGTGGTCGGGTTGACAGTGGGGAAAAAGAAAAAGGGGGGTCGGCAAGGGGGAGGAAGACAGGGCCAGGGAGACTGTCCGCAGAAGAAAGGGAGCCTCAAGAGGGGCGCGGTTCGGAGAAAAATAAAGACTTGTCCGGAAAACTGTCTGCAGCAATCGTCAAAAACGACCAGGGAAAGGGGCCGTTGAGACGCCGGGGGCATCAGGGGGGGGGGGGGGGGGCCCCGAAGATTTTCGTAGAAAAAAGTCCTTCCACTTAAGGGGGTTTCCACAAAAGAAAAAAGGGGTGGGGAGGTTTTGGGGAGGGGCGCCCCAAGAATTGTCCCGAACGGGAAATCTATGGGGTACGGAAAAAGGGGGGGGGGGGAAGAGACTAGAAAATTGGTTGGTGGAAAAACGGCCCCTGTTCGTAAAATCCGAGACGGCCCACCCGTAGGGGGGCGGTAGAGGAAGGGGAAAAAGGTTCTGCACCGAAGGTGGTCCCCTCAATAGTCGCCGAGCGAAGTCCCGGCAAAAGAAAATCAGGAAAGAGAAAAAAGGGGGGAAAAGAGCGTCGGTCGGCCCAGAAAAAAGTGATCGTCCGGACAGTCAGGGGGGAAGAAGAAGGGAAATGGGTCTTGGTGTCCAGGGGGGGAGAGAGGTGCGCCAGCTTTAATTTGCCGCGAAAAAGTTCTATTGAACGTCGATATTATAAAGGAGGAAAAGGGGGAAAAAGTCATGGAAGCAAGGAAAAGAACGAACCACGCCCCGGATCTGGAGCCGTGAATTGACGAAAAATCTCGGTCAGCGTCAAGGGAACCAGGAAAAGGAGGGGGTCGAAAAGAGGGGGGAGGGGACAACCTCGGGAACGGTCCCTGAGTCAAAAATCTGGTGGCACAATGGGGTACTGAAGAAAGGGAAAAAAGGGAAAAGTGCCAGGGTCGCCCATGGGCGCGAAGCGCAGGAGGACACAAGGACATCAATCCCTGGTGACAGAACAGGGGAGGGGAATCCTTTTAATTGGGGGGGGAAAAAAGAAAACCGGCCCGCGGTCGTGCCTCCGCCCTCAAAAAAATCATTCAAAAATGAAGAAAAGAGAGAGGGAAGCCTTGGGGGGAAAGGGAAAGGAGAAGTGCGATGCTGGAACTCAAAGAGCCCTCCCCCTTTGGTGTGGGGGGGGGAAGGTAACAGAGGGAGGTGTGTGGCAAGGCTCTCAGGAAAAAAAACACTTTCGGGGGAAGAGAATACCGGGGAAGGGGGAAAGTGAATCAGCCGGTCCAAGAATACCGGAAAAGGGGGGAGGTTCCTGCGCCCCAGAAGAGGGAATCTCTTTGGGGTGACCATTCTTTCCCGAAAAAAGTTTTTTTGCTGGCGCCGTGATTACTTATGACTCGTGGGAGTGTTCGAGGACTCATGTACAAAATAAAAAGAAGAGGTAGGCCAAAGGGGGGGGGGGCCCCGGCGGTTCGCTAGGGGGAACTATTTGCAGAACCGGCCATTCCCGGGGAAAAAGGGATTGACAAACGAAAAGGGGGGAGCCACGAGGCGCCTGGGCTGGGGGTGGGAAGGGGAATGTGCCTGGGAGGTCCTTCCTGTCTTCCAGAACCCATCCTTCAAATCGGAAAGGGATTCGTGGGGAGAAACGCTCCTGAAACGTCTTTAAGGAAAGGGGGGAAAGAATCCCCTCGCCAAGGTGTAAAGTGGGCCAACAAGGGAGAAAAAGACAATCAGGAGTAATCTCCGCTCCAAAGGTGGTGGATTTCTTGGGGGTTCATTCCGGGGATTTGAGCTTCTGCTGAGCCGGGGAAAAGGTTCGGGGCTGTAGAACCCTCTGGGGAAAGCGCCCGTCTGGGGCGCGACGGTAAGGGAGGGATCGACGTGGGGGGGGGGGGGTTTGGGGGGCGCCTCCGGAAGGCCAGGACCCAGAAACGTTTCCTTTTCACCAATTTCGGGGGAAAACAGGAAAGGGCGGGATGTGCGAACTTTTCCCATGGAAAACCACTCGCTGAAACTAGAAGAAAGAAAGGAAAACACAACTGTATTATTATGAAAAGAGTATATCCTCGCGTTATAAAAAAAAAAAGGCCCTCCGAAGGGGAAATGGTAGGGAAGATCTTTTCAATTACTATTCAGGAAGAATAAAGCGTCCATCAACTCCACACAAGAGCACCTCCAGAACCAGGGCAGGGCATCAGGAAGGGGGCCCGACCAGAAAGAAAACTAATTCAGCCGCGACATTCTTCACGATTAAGGAAAAAAAGCCCCACAGCAAAGAGAGAGAGCGCGATCCGGCAAAAAGCATGTTGTCCAAATGCGGCCCGAGGGCACCTTCAGGGGGGGGGGAAATTCCAGCCTGGGAGGAAAAGCGTTCAGGAACGGGGCCTTCGGCGCTGGAGTACGGCAAACCGAGAAAGAAACGTGGCGAACCGAAAAAAAAGACCGTTGAGAAGGACGTTGCACAGGGTTTTAAAAAAAGGGGAGGGAAGGCAAAAAGCAGGGGACAAATTAGCAGCCCCTCCAGAAAAAAGCAATCCCTACCTCTCTGTAGGGGGCCGCGGCGGGGGGGAAAGGGAAAGGAAAACGCGCCCATCGCAGAGGGGCCCTCCCCATCAAAAGTTCTCCCATAGTAAAAGAAAAAAAGAGGGGGGGTCGGGAAAAAAAATCATGGAAACGCCCGTATCGGGTCGGGGAAAACTTTGTCGTTTACCGGTCTTGGTAACGAGAAAAAAAAAGGGAAGGAGGAAGCAGGACGGAAAGAAAAAAAGCAGCGCGGATCGAGGGAAAAACAGGCGGGCGAGGACCGTACGCTCGAAAGCCCAAGGGAGGAGCCTCATCAAGGGGAAAGGAGAGAAAAAGCTGCCATTGGAAGAAAAGAGGTTTTAGGGGAAACCGCGCCCGGCTTGGTTCTGCGCAAGTTCGAAAGGGGGAGAAGCCGTCCAAAGAAGGAAAAGACGAGAATGTCCTCCTGCCCCCCCCGAGAAAGAGAAACCACACGCCTACCCCTGGGCAGAAAAGGGAAAAGGGTAAGAAGTACAAAGGGGGGGAAAGGAAAACACTTCCCATCAATCAAAAAAAAAAAGTTTCCTCGCGGAGCCTCTACCGCACTGAAAATGAACGACCGAGAGGAAAAAAGGAGAAGTTCCATCGGAAAAGAAGGGGAAGGGACGCGGGGAAAGAGGAAAATCTACCAGGTGAGCGCTTCCATAAAAAAAAAAGAAAAAAAATATAGAATCTCTACTAAAGGGAAAAGGGGAGAAAAAAGGAACGCTGCAGGGAAAAAAAAAAAAAACTCGACGATTCCAGAAAAATATAAAAACGATGCAAAAGTCAAATCCCGCGAGGAAAAGGAACCGGTGAGGGGGAAAAAAAAGGGAAGCCGAACCGGAAGGGGGGGGAAAAAAGGAAAGGGGCCGCAGAGAGAAAGGAAAAAAAAAAAGGAAAGCGAGACCATCGTCGACTATTGGAGCTGGTTTCAAAAATGTGAAACGGAAGAACCCGCCGCAAAAGAAGGAAGGGCCGGCGGAGAGGCCTTCCATGGAAAAATCGCTTCCGCCATGACGCAAAAAGAGAAAAAACTCTAGGAAGGAAGTGGGGGGAAGGGGCGTCCGCACAAAGAAAATGCTCGCCCCCCAAAAAAAGGCGATCCTCACCCATAAGAGCAAAGAAAAAAAAAGAGAAATCAGGAAAAAAGATGTCCCTTGGAAAGCCAGATGCTTGCAAGAAAAAAATTCCTTTTCCTGGCAACGCAAAACCGCACGCGGAGGGGGAAAAAGGAAACGGCGAAAGGGAAAAAAAAAAGACCTCCTGACGACACAACAAGGGCCGCCGTGTGGGCAGACAACAAGAGGGAAACCTCCCAAAGGAAAAAAAAGAAAAAGGGGAACCGACTACATGTGTGAAAAAGTCACTACGCTCGGGAAAGAGTGATCTGCTCTTGCGACAAGGAAGCACGTCTGGGGAAAGAGGCAGGGCGAAACCCAGGGAGGGGAAAAAGGAGCGGGGACGAACGTAAAAAAAAGGATGAACCTATATCTTTTGATTTCAAAGGGAAGGGGGGGATGCCCTGAGAAAGAGGAAGGAAAGGGATGCGCCAGTTCCGGAGGGAGGGGGGGTAAAACTCCCACCAAAAGTCAAAGAATCGACCGGCAGGGGCTAAGGGGGGGCGCCAGGGGAGAAGAAAAAGGAAAAACTCGACAAGGAGCAACCCTTAACGAAGGGGAACAGTGGCGCTCGAATCCGAAAAAGAAAAAGGGGTGGCTTGTCGGAAAAGGGGAGGGAAAAAGAAAGCGCCAACCGAAGAAAAAGACCTGCCCCTTTCGTTGAAAGGGAAAAACCCTGGAGCTCTGGGGTGCAAGGAAAGGAAAAGGAGTGGCACTAAAAAGGCGCCGGCCTAGTTCAGGAAGGGAATTTTCCATTTACAATCTGCGGAAAAAACCAGCCTTCCCGACCTCGAATCCTCGAACAAAAAAAGAAAAAAAGGGAGGAAAGATTCTAGGGGGAGGGGAGGGGGGTGGATAGTGAGTCCGAAAAAAAGTCCCCTTAACTGCCCTAGGAAAAGGCCCGTGCAGGCCCTAGTGCCACAAAGGTAGAAGGAGGAACCATCCGCTTCAACAAGGGGGGAAAGGAAGAAAAATCGTGGGAAAAAAAAAGGAGATCACTTTTGCCAAACGCTTCTTAACCTCCGGTCGAAACGCGAAAAATCGAGGGGAAAAGGAAACAGAACAGCCTCAGAAAGTGGGCCTTTTCTTTTGGTGCACTGTTTCCGAGGGGTGCCAAGGGAAATCCGCGCCAGATTTCCTTAGTTTCCTGTCGTCCGAATCCATAAAGGAAATGGGGGCGTGGGGAAGATGCCTTCCGAGGAAAGAGGTATGTCATCCTTCCACTCAAAGTAAAATAAACCCTAATCTCGTTCACTCGAATGCAGGAAAAAAAAAAAAAGAAAAATGAGAGAACTTTACAGGAAGGTTTTTTCTCAAAAAGCTGCCCCCAGAAAACAAAGTTTATGTTTTGCAGAGAACAAAAAAAAAAAAAAAAAAAAAGTCACATGGAAAATTTTCGAGATTGGGGGGGGGGGAAAAAAGGGGGTATTCCACCAAAACCCATTAGTCGGGGGTGGGAAAAGTCCCGGGTACTTGGTCTGAGGGGACCGACCGTTTCGGAAGCAAAAAAAGGGGGATGTTGCTGTCCGCAAGAGGGGGGGGTCGGAGCAGAATCACGTGCTTGCGGGGGGTTGAAAGAAGGGAAGGAAGGGGGGCCCAGAAAGAGGGGGGGAACCATGTGGTGCCAATTCAAGCAGAGGGGACTCCCATAGCGGGGTAAAACGCGGGGGCAAGACAAGTGCTCCCTGTGTGCGGGGCACGTTCCCGTTGGGGGGGAAAGAGGAGAGGGGGAGGGGGTGGCGGGAGCCAGGAAGGGGGGAACCGTCCTCGAGGGGGGGACCAGGGTGCGGGTCGTGGCGGAGCGAGAAATTTTGGGGGGGTTGACGAAAAGAGGAAGACGGCAAAGGAGAGCGGGCGTAGAGCAGTTTCTTGCACCCAAAAAACGTTCAGGGAGAAAGAGAGACGATGGTCTCAGGAGAGGGAACAGTCTGCGGGCCAGAAAGCCGGCGTCGGCCCAGGGGGCCGCCTCGGGGTGGAAGAAAAAAAGGACCAATCAGGTTTGATAGGGGGGGAACTTCCTGGAATCGTCGAGATTGCCTCTCCTCGGCAACAGAAAAGGGATTTGAGGGGTGAGGAAAACTCATCCTTAACTAGGGAGGCGGGGAGGAGGAGTTAATCGCCTGATGGGTCGTAACGAACTCCCCGGAAGTGAAAGGGGGGGGAAACCTCTTCACTCCAGGACCTATTACAAATAGAGAGTCAACTATAAGAAAAGAAAGAAAAATCCCCCGCAGTGTTAAAGAAGTGAGGTCGGGGGGAAAAATCTTCTCCCAGGGGGCCGATGTCTATTTATTTGAAAGGTTTTCTGGGGAATAAGTTTACCACGAAAAAAAAAAAAAAGGGAGGGCCATCCAGTTATCACCTAAATAAGGAAGGGGGGAAAAAAACAAAGTGCGCCGAAAGGGAGAAAGTGAGCAACAATGAGCATCGGATGGGGAGGGAAGAACCCTGTTTACCGGAAGGTTCCGCCGTTTGCACAATTTTGGGGAAAAAAAAGGCCGCCGCGAAAAGAAAAAAAAAGCTCATCCATGTCAGCGTTCAAGACCCAGCCTTGTATTCAGGGCAGGTGGGGGGGCTTCGCGAGAAGACGAGAAGGTGTGGTTTGGGGGGGGGGCCCGCTATCAGATGGCAGGCTCTCGACGGAAAAAAGAGAAAGAAAGTGGTGCCCTAATGGAAGAGGAGAAAAGGAAAAAAAAAGCCCGTGTCCAACGACAAGCTTCAAGGAAGAAGACGTCTACTCGCCCAGAAAAAAAGGGAAAAAAGCGCTTGGCAGATGGCAAAAAAATGCTGGCCCGTCACAGACGGGGGGAGTCATTAAACTTCCTCTTCTATTGACGAATGGGGAAAAAAAAACGCGAGAACCCAGAAGGGAAGGGATGCCGTCGTTCTGCACTTCTAACCTAGTTGGGAAAGGGGGGATGGTTTCCTTCCATCCCGAACGGGTAAAAAATGGGAAGAAGGGGACGCAACGGCAAAAAAATGCGCCGGGGCGGTTTCCGAAGCATTTTCTGGCACGGAAAAAAACCAAACGCCGGAAAAAGGACGAAGGCGCTCGTTCCTGACGCCCAAAAAGGAGGAAGGCCCCCTGAAGAGGGAAAAAGAAAACCAAGACCCTGGAGAAATTTGGCCAACTGCCGGGGAAAGGGGGCCTTGATCGCGCTCCAGTAAGGGGGGGGGGGGGAAAGGCCTGGCGGAGGGAAGAGGATGGGAAAAAAAAAAAAAAAAGGCCTTGCCTGATCGGGAATTTTGAGGAAGAGGGGGGGTTGTGCCCAAATATAAAGGGGAGACAGCCCAGGGGGGGTTGCTCTCAGGGACTGTTTTTGCTTTTCGGGGAACCACCGGGGGTCGACGGAAAGGGCCCCCCGTCCGTAAAAGGCGATCCCCATTCCGGGACTGTGCAGTGAGGTCTTCCCGTCGGAAAAGGGGGAAAAAAATCTATAAAAAAAACCAACCGGGGGAAGAGAGTAGAGCAGAAAACTGGCCCAGCCTTCAACGCCACGCGATAAAAAAGATTTTGCAAGGGACCGAAAAAAAGGGGAGCCGACCACGAGAAAAGCACAACTCCACCTCCCCAGCCCTAATTGCAGCAGAGTGAAAAAAAACGTTCGAAAAAAAGAAAAAAAAAAACGCGACCCTTCGAAAAAGAAAAGAAAAGGATATTTCCGCCCAGAAGGGACTAAATTTCACATCACAGCATAAAGAAAAAAGGGTCCTACATGTTGGGGGGGGGGGGGAAGAGGGCCCATCGCGGGGGGAAAAAAAGGGAAAGGGTGAATTCCATCCTTTCAGGGGAATGTAACGAGTAACGTGGGGGGGAAAAAAAGGGGAATTGCAGGGGTGGAGGCCGCCACCGATCAAAAAGAAACATTTGTCTAAACTCCTCTTCCTTTTGGACGAAAGGGGGGGGGAAAAGATAGGGTTTTAAAAAGTGGCCGGCAAAAGCATAGGGGGAAAAAGGGTCTCAGAAAGAAAGAGGACCTCCGGCCAATCAAACAGGCCCTGGAAAAGGGGGGTCTGCTCCCAGGTTGTCAAACATAAAACGCGCAAATCCTCGGCAGAATAAATCAACCCCCCATTGCTTTTGACAGGAATCAAAGAAAAGGGAAAAAAAAGGAAAAAAAAAAATCATTGCCACCGAAGTCGGCAAGGCCGCCTGAATCAGGGGGATAAAAAAAACCTTGGAGCTTTTCTTGGAGGGCGTATATGTGCCCAAACGTCCCCCGGAGGGGGAAAAAAAATCGCTTAAGAGCGGCAAAACCAGGTAAAAAAAAGAGCTCGTAATCCCCAGAGGCCCTTCATCAATGCTGAAAGAAAAAAAAAGGGTGATTGAGAGGGGGACGGTTGGCACCGTTGAATGCGAAGGTATTTCTAAATCCTGAGAAGGGAGAAAAAAAAGCTCCGCCGGACAAAAAGGGGGAGAAGCCGAGGATTCAGGGGGGAAAAAAAAGGAAGAAGGCCCAACTGGGACCAACAAAGAAAAAGGCATTATCGTTTTCTAACCTGTGCAAAGAAAAGGAAAAGGAAGGACCCTTTTACACAAAGAGAAAAGGGTCCTGCCGGCGAAGAAAAAAAAAGCATGGCCAAGGAACGGAGAACCTATATCGTCTTCTGATGAATCGGAGGGGGAAAGCCGGGGCGTGGGTTTTCAAAGCGCGGAAATGAAAGCGGGGGAAGGGGAGACCCGAGCTAAAAATGAACCCCCCCCATAAAACTGAAAAAAAAAGCCTGAGCACGGAAAAAAAATTACGCTGCGAACAGAAAAAAAAAAGACCTCCAACCCAATCTCAACTAGAATCTGGGGAACAAAAAGAGGAAAAAATTCCTTCCGAAAATCCATCAACGATGGGCCCTACCCGCCGGAAAAAGAGGAGAACAATCTCTTGCCTCAATAAGCCCTCCTAGACCCTTCGGGGGAAAAAAAGATTTCATAGAAAAAAATGGGGGGAGGGAAGCCTAAGAAAAAAAAAAAGCGACCTCCTATCTGAAAGACGGCCTTCGGGAACCCCAAATCAAAAAGAAAAAAAGAAAGAAAAGGGAAAACAGTACGGCCCCAAGGAGGGGAGAAAGGTAGCCCCCCCTTTGGAAAAAAAAAAAAGCTTTCCCTCACCAGGGAACAACTACGTTTCCGGGCCTTGAATAAAAGAAAAAAAAAGGAGATTGCCCCCGAACCGATCACGGGGGAGAACTATTTAAGGAAGGGTCTTCCCAAATGGGGTTACCAACTACGTCCTTTCTGGGCAACAAGAAAAGAATGCCTGCAGAGCGGGGGAAGGGACAAGTTTCTTTTCGACAAATCTGACTTTCCGGGAAAAAAACACGGTCCGGCCCGGAAAAGTACAAAAAAAAAGGGGAACCGACGGGAAAAAGGGGGGGAACCAGAAGCAAGAGGAAGGGGGGGCGTCGCAATCTGCCGATTGAAATCGCAAACCATTCCACTCGGACGAGAAAGGAAAAGGGGAAAGGAGGAACCCTGCGTCAGAAAAAGGGGAGAAGCAGGACGAAAATGCCACGAACAAGAAAGGGGGGAAAAGGGAAAAAGAGTTTTCTATTTTCATAGAAGGGGATGCCCTGATCCGCGAGACATCGCAGTCCAAATGAAAAAAGAAAAAAGGACATGAAATCTTGGAATGTCAGCAGCGGCCACCATGTTTCCGGAGAAGAAAAAAAAAAAAAAGCCGCCTCGAATACTCTGCGAAAATGGGCAGACCGTCACAAGTCAACCTGAAAACGAGAGGAAAAACGAATCCTTGAAAAAGAAAAAGAAGGTTCGTGGTAAAAGGAAAAAGGTTCCGCAGCGCCAACCCGCTGGGGGGAACCTGCTTTCTAGTAAACTGTGTCGGGACGGGAAAGGGGAGGGGGGTGCAGAAGAGGGTGAAAAACTCTCGCCGTTGCAACAGAGAAAAAAAAAGAAGATTTCTGACGATCCGTGAGGAAAAACAATCTTCTGTTCGATCACGAATAACCAAAACCAGCAAAAAAAAAAAAAGGGAACACAAAGGGGGGGAAAGGAAGGGAAAAGAGAGAGATTCAGGAGGATGTTGGTGATAGTGGGAGGTGAAGTCCCCTGCACTAAAAAGAAAAAAGAAAGGCCCGATTGCCACGGGAAGGTAAAAAGAACCAGCTTCTTTCAGGGGAAAAAAAAAGAAAAAACGAGACCCAGGGGTGTCCCGAAAAAGGGCCCGAAATCGTGTCCCAGAAAACCGGGTAGGGGGGGGGAGAAAGGTTCCGACCCTGCACCTCGGGAAAGACCAGGCAGATAAAAAAAAAACCTAACCGCGCAAACGGGGACCTTTGTGAAAAGGGGAAAAGGGGGGACTGCCAGCGGTATCGGCCCGCGATGGAACGAAATTGTGCCGGGAAATCATCCATCTTTCCGTTCGGGGAGCAATGGAAAACGTCCATGGGAGGGAAAGGGGGGGGCGAGGCGGATTCATGTCCATAACGCCGTGATTTACGATGAAATGGGTGGTCAGCTCTAAGCTCATTGACCGCACGCAAAAAAGGGAAAATGAACAATCGGGACGGGGAGGACGCCCGTCGAGATAGGAAAAAAAAAAAAAGGGGAACGGGGATGTGTTTTGAAAAAAAAAAGGAAAAAACGGAGGAGGCTTTGGAAGGAAACGCTCGTCCCGCTTGTGGAGGGGGTCGGTGTAACCAAGGAAGGGGGGGATTGGGGAAGAGGGGTTCCCGGGGCCGGGACGGCCCCCACTAAAAAAGGAGGAAAAAACTTCTCAGCAAGAGGGTTGGGAGGTCGAGGGGATGCTTAGCAAGAAAGGGGGTGCCTGGGGCGGGGGGGCCGGCGTTGGGGAAAAAAGTGGGTCCCTCGCTGTGAACTCTGGGAAAAAGAGAATAGGCGAAAAGGTTGATCGATCATTTTTCAAACGCAATTCCAGAAAAGGAAAAACGGCACGTAGGTTGGGGGGGAAAAAGGGTGATGAAAAGTTTGTGCGGGGCAAAGGGAAGAAAGAGATGTGGCGAAAGGGGCGGGTATTGAGGGGAGGGGGGGGCGAGCGAGAATTTGGGGGGTCCCCCGGAAAAAAAAGATTCGAGGGGAGGGAGGGGGCAGTAGATCAGAAAAAGGCCTGCACCATCCGTTCGTTTCGCAAGATCACGAAGGGGGAAAGAGGGAAAAGACCCGTGCAAAGATAAGTGGGGTCTGCGGAAAAACGAATTTTCGCCCAAAGCAGTCCGCAGGAAAAAAAAAAGGGGGGCAAAGAACTTCCGGGGGGGGAGGCAGGCAAAATCTGAGTGACGAAGGATCTTTTGGAGAGTTGCAGAGGAATCTTCCCGAAGTGCAACAGGCGTATTGCGAGAAAAAAAAGGTTAGCCGGTGCGTCTATCCTTTATGCCGACGAGAAGGGGGGAAAAGGCTCATGGGAAGAAACCTGGGGAGACAACAAAAAAAGGGAACCGTATCCTTTTTCCCGGGGGACCGTTAGCGGAAAAAAAAAAAGGAGCTCTTTCAGAGAAAAGAAAAAAGTTGACCCCGGGGGAAAAAAAGGGCGTTCGAGCGCTTCCACAAGGGAAGAACGGGAGAAAAGGTCGATGAGGGGGGTCTACGGGGGGGGAAAATGGGTACTTAAGGGGGGATCCCATTGTATCAACGATACAAACAGAGGGGGGGGGGTCCCCCAAGGGAAAAAAAGAAGTAAGGAAACCTCTCCCTCCTCTTTGCAAGCGCGCTTGTTCAAGTTGCCTCCCTTTGGAGGGGGGAAAAACAGAAAAACAATCCGGCGTCTCCCTCCAAAAGACCGGCTCTCATAAAGAGGCAGCGTTGGTGAGCGTGCAGCCGGAAAATGGCGATGCTGGGAAGTCGATGCAACCGAGGCGGGCCCCCCTCCTTTTGGTGGGGGAGAAAAAAAAACGCTTGCCTGGCAGGGGGGAAGAGGGAAAAGGAGCCCTCCTCCCCCGAAAAAAGAATGCCCAGAAAAGGAGGGTTATAAATCCGAAAAGGGGGATCCAATTCCCCACCTAAAAGGTTCTCCCCCTACACTTGGAGCAAAAAGAAAAGGGGGGGGACCCTTCTTGAATGATGGGAACCCTGGGTGGGAAAGGGAAAGAATCTTCTTTCCTTCGCAGGGGGGAGGGCGTTTATGTTCCTCAAGGAACACAAAACAAAGGCCAGCGCCAGAATGGGGTTAAGCCCACACCAAGGGAAAAAAAAAAAACCGGGGGGTCGCCTCTGTCGGGAAAAACTATTTTTGCCTAAAAGGCGTTTGAAAAAAAAAAAAAAGGGGGGAAACATGAGACACGGTAACAAAAACGGAGAGCGCTGGGGGGTAGAACACTGCATGGGCTGGAGGGCGGCCATAACCGCCTTCACGCGAAAACAAAGGAAAAACGCTCCCTGACAGGGAAAAGGAGGGGAAGGAAAAAAAACCCGCGGAAAGAATTTGGTCCAACTCGCAAGGGAAATCGCTCTCAAAAGGAAAAAAAAAAAGAAGTGGTTTGGAGGAAATATATCTTGCCAGGCAAAAAAAAAAAATGCAGGAGCACGAAAAAAAGGATTTCGGGTGCTTGAGGTGTCGTCCACTCTCCTCCTGAGAAAAAGGGGCTGCTTTCAGAAAAGGAAAAGGTGGACAGGAAGAGTGGGTCGAAAGGCCTGCCCATATCGGCGATCAAAAATCGAAAAAAAAGGGGGGGGACAGGGATTTTCTTCCACGCGCAGAGAAAAAACTATCCTGATCTCAAAACAAAAAAAAAAAGGAAAAGAGGAGAGATAGTAGAGAGAATCCTTTCAGCCTGCCCGCCGACGTCCGTTATCGCAGAAAAAGGAAGGGAGCCTCCAGCAAGACAAGAGGGAGAAGCACCTCCGCAACCAGAAAAAAGAGAGTGGCCTACCAGAAAAAAGACCCGCTCCCCGGCTCAAGCATCCGGCCACCGAGAAAAAGGAAAGGAAAAAACCGAGGGAGAAGCAGAGCCGCTATACCAGGGGGAAAAAAAATGTCGAGCCATTTGAAGCTCTTGTATCTGCTTGCGGGGGGGAAAAAAAACAAAGAAAAAAAGGATCGCAGGAAAGAGAAAGTTGGGGGACGCACCTAACTCGGAGAGGGACACGGTTTCTTGTTCCCGCAGAAGGGTTTGCGAAACCGCCCAGACCTCTGGGGGGAAAAGAGGAAAAAAAAAAGTTGTCATCATGTTGAAAAAAAAGGGAATGGCCGGCAAAAAGAAAAGAAAGGAAAAAGCCGCCGACGAGCGAAACACTACCTCCTCTGTGCGGGGGGGAAAAAAAATGAAAGAGAAGCCGCCCATCGAAAGAAGACGAGGAGACGCCGCCAGCAATCAAAAGGAGACCAGCATTCCAGACGGCCAAAAGAGTCCTGGGCCGGAGGGGAAAAAAAAGGGGGAAGGGGTTTAACCTGGCGTGGGGGGGGAAAAAAAAAAAAGCCCGTAGTGATTGGCAAAAAAAAAAAAAAAAAAACGGGAGAGCTGCCTGCAAAAGGCCCGTGCCCACGCAAAAAGGGGGCCCAGGGAAAGAAGGACCTCAGATCAGGAAGGAAAGACAGAATGCATCAAAAAGAAGGTCATAGGAACTCCTGAAAGGGGGCGGTTTCTTTTAGTACGAGGGAGAAAAAGGGGAGGCTAATTCAAAAAAAGGCGGCACCGGGGGGGAAAAGGGAAGGTCCACCAGTCTGAAAAAATGTTTCCTCAAAAAAAAGGGAGAAAAAAAAAAAAAGGAAAGAACCCTGGCAAGGTAAATAGGAGAACCTGGGCAAGGTGCTCGAGTGGGGAAAAACACGAGACCATTTCCCATGCAAGAAAAAAACAAACACAAAGGTTCAGAAAAAGGGGGAAAAAGCTCTTCGAACCCGCAAAGGAAAACATGCCGCGTGTGCTCTGAAAAAAGAAAGATTTTTCATCTTCAAAGGGGAAAAAGGGGGAAAATGATTCCTGTGCGTGTTGGAGACAGGAAAGAAGGAAAAAGAAGGGGGAGTCGATAAAAAAGGAAAGAGAGAAAAAAGAACAAGAAGTCACATAGGACAAAAAAGAAAGACTGCAGCGGCAATAAACCTCGACGATCCGAAAGTTCACAGAAAAAGCGAAAAAAAAGGAGTCTTCAAAAAAAAAAAAAAAAAAAAAGAAGAAGGGCCTATCATCCAAGAGGGAAAAGGGGAAGGGAGCCGGCCTTTCCGCGGAGAAAAAAAGAATCTGCCCGGGGGGATCAAAAAGGTAAAAGAAGTGTCGACAAGAGGGGGGGGCCATAGAAATGGTGATGGAAGGAAAAAACCGATCTGAAAAAGGAGGTCGACGGGCCGTGAGGTGAGGGGGAAAGGAAACATTAACGCAAACGAAAAGGAAAGGAAAATCTAGGAACGGGGGGGAAAGGGAGCCCTCACACCGACCAAAACCTCTCTCCCCAAAAACGAAAGAAAAAAATAAAAGAAAAAAAACCAAGCTGGGGCAAAATGAAGGGGACAAGAGATCAGGGAAAAGGAAAAAAGAAGGGAGTTAACGGCCGGGAAAAAAACTCTGCCCAACTACGTATTGCAAAAAAAAAAAAAGAAAATGCCATCAACCAAGAGGAAACACGAGACGCTACGCAAGAAAAAAGGGACTCCTGCGAAAGGGCCTGTCCTCCGCCGTTGGAAAAAAGAAAAAAAAAAAAAAAAGAGCCCAATTACCCGACCACCCAGGAAATAAAGGGTCTGGGGGGGAAAAAAAAATACGACGCTGTCCTATCAAAAGGCGGCTGTCGCAAACCAATCCCGGTGGAGGGAGGGGGGAAAAAAAGAAAAAACCCCGGCGGGAGAATGAGCAGGGGAAAGGGGGAGGGGGAGAAAAGGACGCTTCGCAAAGAAAAGCGGTTTTTTCTATGTGCCGGATGCCCTGATTTCCGGGCGAAAGCAAAAAAATTGAAAAAGGAAAAAAAATGAATATGGATGTAGAGGGAACAGGGAACCATGTAGAAGGGAAAAGGGAAAAGGCTCGCCGTATACGCCTGGGAAGTTTGACCTACCGCCAAAAAAAAAAAAAAGAGGGGGGGGTTAGTGGAAAAGCCAGGAAGGCCGACATAAAAAAGGCAGGGGTCGACCGTCGGTTGAAAACCCAGATCTTCCCGGCTTTTCGGGGGGAACAAAGGAAAAAAAATTGGTAGCCGGTGGTGCAGAAAAAGGGAAAGGGGGAGAGAAAGGGGCAACTGACGAAAAAGAAAGGGAGAACGAGCCCGTTCAGGGAAAAAACTCCCTACTCCCAACCAGCCTGCCGCAAACTAGAAATAGGAAAAAAAAGGGTATTGATTAAAAGAGAAAAAAGAGATTCGAAAGTCAGGGGGGGGGAGAGTGAGGGAGAAAAAAAAAAAGGGTACTGGTAAGTCCCCTGTCAAAGAGGGCCTCTATCATGCCGGGGGAGTGAACGAAAGCAGGAAGCTGTCTGACACCGAAAAGGGGGGGTGGGTGAGAAATAATCCAGGAAAGAGAAGGGGACCCGAAAGCCCGGGCAGATTGGCGTCTTTCTGAACGCCGTCAGACAAAAAAAAGGACACTTCAGAAAGCGCAGAACCAAAGGAAAAACACTCGTTTTCAGTTGGGGGGAGGTCCCTGCACCTTTCGATTGCAAAAAAAAGGAAAAAAAAGAAGCAATGGGCGGTAAGCAGGGGACACGGGGGGGGGACCGATCAAGAAAGAAATCGGTTCCTGTCTAGCGGGGTTTTGCGTGAAAGGAAAGTGGGGAAGGGGGGATCTTTGATCATGGATGAAGGAACGGGAAAAAAAAAATTGTGACGAGGGGAGAAAAAAAAAGTCTCCGGAAGAGAAGCGCAGTTCTCCCCGCGGACCTGAGTCAGCGCTCAAGAAAGTAGGGAACCCAGAGGCAGGGAAAGGGGGTTTGGCTACCAGGATCACGGCCGTGCGGGTGATAAAAAAGGGGGGGGGAAAAAAAAAAAAAGAAAATTCCTGTTAAAACAAAGGTGGAGGCTGTTTAAAAAAAAAGGAAAAGGAGGGGGCGGCTTTGTTTCGGGACCTTTTGTCCTGCACTGGAAAAAAAGGCTGTTCCGCAAAAAAAAGAAAAAACGGATGGCGTGGGGGAGAGGGAAAAATAGGAGATTTTTCTCTGTGCGGATTTGGAAAAAAGAGGTCTTTGGGAAAAAAGGGGAAGCTCTGTGCGGGGGGGGGGAAGGGGGGTCACTACATAGGCTAGAAAAACCTCTTGTGCAGGGAGTAGAGGGGGACAAAGGAGGGCCCTGGTCAAGTCGTGGAGCAATTTTTTTATTAAATTGGAGGGTGGGAAAGGGGGTTTCCGAACTCCGTGGGAAGTGGGTCCAGGGGAAAGGGGTAGTGACTTCATTTCTCCGAAGAAAGGGGGGGGGGGGGAAAAAGGAAACTCCCCTTCCGAAGGGGAAAGTACGCACAAAGGAAGAAAGCTTTCGTAGGGAAGAAGGGGGATTCCACCAACCTTTCCCATACGTTTCAGGGGAAGAAGGGAAAAAAAGGGGCCCTTCATATTTCTGCAAGAAAGAGATGTGGACTGCAAGAGGAAAGGGGCGTCTCCCATCAAGGGGAATGCCCCTGCAATCCTAGGAAAGGGGGGGAACGAAGAAAGGAAAGGGAGATTTTTGCGGGGGGGGGAAAGTGATCTTCGAGGTGCGCAAAGGGGCCTTCAGTTCTCCGTGTGGCATTACTGGAAAAGAAAGGAAAAACCTTCGTTCTCGACCGAGGGGGGGAAAAAGGCGCTTCAAACGGGGAAAAAAAAAAAAACGCCCCGGATCTTTTCAAGAGGGGCCCGTGCATTGAGATAATAGAAGGGAAGGGAAAAAAGAGAAAAAGAGAATTTTTCCTTGGGAAGAGAGAGCCTGCGCCCGAAAAAAAGAATTACTTTCCTATGAAGTGAGGGAAAGAGTGGTCCATTTTTACTCAAAAAAAAGGGGGAGTAAGGGGGAGCCAACAGAATAAAGAAGTCCGCCGTTGTGGTCCCAAGTGAGAGGTACACATTATCCCTCGATTAAAAAAAAACGGGGGAACAGGTGTTCGCCCCCCGGGTGGGGGGGAAGGGGGTTTTATGTGGGGGAGAAAAAACAGCCGGAAAAGGTGGCCGCTCCTCACCAAGTACCAAAAAAAAAAAAAGAAGCGTTCCTATGAGCGGGGGAAGAAAAAGGCCGAGCCCTGGGCGAAGGAAAAAGGCGCCGGGACGTCCGCCTGGTGGGGGGGGGGGGAAGGGCCGATCCGCCGAATGGGGGGGGGAGGGAAGGGGAGGTCACTCGTTCCGGGAAAAAAAAGGATCCCGTGCCCCAATAAGAAAAAGTGGAAAAAAGCAAAGCCCGTCAACAGAAAAAAAGGATCAAGGCCGGACCCTATCATGCCGAAGGGGGGAAGGGACCCAGAAAGAGGGCCCTGGAAGAAAAGTTCCTTCTTCGCATAAGGGGAAGGGGGGGGGGGGGGCTTTCTGGCCGGCAAAAAGATGGAGGGAGGCGATGGCCGCTGTTCAAAGGGGGAAAAACAACCCTCGAACCAAGGAAGAACTTCTGTTCGCGAGGGGAGAGGGGGGGAAAGGGGATGAAAAAACCGAGGGGGGGGGGGAAAGCTGGTTGCCGGCCAAGGTTCTTTTTAACATGAGGACATTTAAGGGGGGACGCAAAAAAGGGGAACGGCGATGGGGGGGGTAGGGAAATGGGCTGTCTCTTCCTTGAGGCCAAAAAAAAAGGACAGCGCCTGAAGGCGCCCAGGAAAGGGGTCACTAAAAGAAAAAAAAGGCAGACCCGCTTTAATTCAAAAAAAAGCGCTCCCTTTGGCCAGCAACTTGTGGCAAAAATAAAAGAAGAAGGGGGGCCGGATCGGCGCAGAAGGGCAGGGGCGGGGGGGGGGGAGAGGGAAGGCAAGGGCCCGGCGGAGGGTGCGCCTGCCTGCTGAAAAAGAGGAAAGGGGCTTCAGGAAAAAATGGGAAACGGAAATCAAAAAAAAAAGGAAAGGGGTCTACGCCTTGGGCTGGGCAGGTTCTGCTAGGAGGGTCTGGCCTCTCAGGATCCCTCTTCCTTGCAGATCGAGGGAAGAACTAAGAAAAAGTCAGTCTGGGCACCAGGGAGGGGAAAGAGGGGAAGGGAATCTACTGAAAAAGTCACGCTCAACAACCAACAAAAAGGAAAAAAGGGGGAACAAGAATATATAAATAGGAGAAAGGAGGGGGGGGGGAAGACCTCCTTTCCAAAAGACTTCCTTGGTGCGGAAGAAAGATGGGAGGCTACCACGGAAGGCCAGAGAAAAAAAACTTCCAAGAAAAAGCCAGCTGAAAAAGGACGCTGAGTGGCCGAAACCAAAGAGGGGAAAGCCCATAATAACTGAAAAAAAGAATCATTCCCTCACTAAAAAATAAAGGGCAAAGAAGAGTGAATGGAAAAAAAGATTGCCAGGGGAAAAGAGATCATGTCCCCGATCAGGGGGGGGGCACTGAAAAAGGAGGAGGGTATTAGAAGGAGGGGGAATCCAGCCCGGGAAGAGCTTCCATGAAGAAGAAAGTGTCGGAAGCGAGGAAAAGGCTTGTGAGGGAAGGGCCAGCCCGAGCAAGGCCGGTTTCAAAAGCAGCGCCGCTGGCAAGGGGGAAAAAAAAAAAGGTGACAGGGGGGCAAAAAAAAAAGTTTTGAAGATGTGCCCCCGTTGGCAAGAAAAAGAAAAGCCGCCAGAAGAGGGGACCGAAAATTCCAGTCCCAAAATACCCTCCTCCGGGTGAAAAAAAGTGAAGTGTTGGTGACCCGGGAACAGAAAAAAAGGAAAAAAAAGCCGGCAGAGAGAAGAAAGATCTACATCCAAGGTGAGGAGGGACAGCATTCAGAAATGAAGGATCCCCAGGGGGAAAGTTCCCGATTCGGGGGGCTCCCTTCCAAGCAGACTTGTGTGGGCCCTATGTGTGTTCTTTGGAAGGAAGGAGTTTCTTACGAGAGAGATAGGTGCAACAAAAGTCTCTATAAAAGATCATCGCAAAGAAAGAAGGGGAGAGGAGTCCCCCAGACACCCAAAAAAAATTCTTCTATTCGGAAGAGAGGACGGAAATCCTCGGCTCGCCGGGATCAATTCTTAAAAAAAGGGGCATAGTTACTCTTCCAGGTGGGGGGAAAAAAAAAGCTCCGGGGAAGGTTCGGGGGGGGGGGCGAAGCCCTCAAAAGTTGTTCTTCTAAAGTCAAGGGAATTGGCCAAAAAGAGACTGTCCGGGTCTATATCGAAGGAGACTGCCGGGAACTGCGAAGGGGAAGGGAGACCCTGGCCAGAATCCCCTTGAGCCTGGTAAGGTGGGCCACCGATACCATGGAAAAGCCACATCGACCGAGGAAACGTTCCTCCCGGGAAAAAACTCCGCTCGAAAAGGGGGGGGAAAAATGAACTGCGCGGGGGGGGGGGAGGGGACTGAAAGAGAAGGGAGTTTCCTATTGAAAAAGAAAAAAAAAAACGTTCCCTCGGAAAGAAAACAAAATCTACCAGAAAAGGCGCTTGGGGGAAAAAAGGAAGGCCAAAGAATCTTTTCGAGCAAAGGGGGAGGGACGGGAACGGCTACTGCCGCAGGGGGGGGGAAATAACGATGAAGGCCACCTAAAGGGAAAAACCGTCACCCTACGCAACTAGGAGGAAAGGGTCAAGAAAGAAGCGGATGCCAGTATCATCAGGGGGGATCCTCTTTAAGGGGGGAGAAAAGCGCTGGGGGGGGAAGAAAAGAGGCCTTCATGGGGGGTTCCTCAAAGAACAAAGTGTCGACGAAATTGAAAAAGGGGAAAAGGGGGGCCAGAAAATGTGGACTTTCTCCTCCAGCAAAAGAGAAAACGGCCGGGTCGAAGGGAAAGGGAAAGGAACCCCAATGAGAAAACTCACCTACCACGCCAAATCGAAGGACGAGTGTGGAAAAAAGGGGGGGGAGCCCGGGAAAAAAGAAAAACCAATCTTAAAGAAAGACGCCCCCAACTACTCCAGGGGGGGGGAAACCCAGAGCGACAAAAAATGGAACCCGGGGAGGAGGGGAAACGCCGTATGTCACGGGGGAAAAGGAGCTTGCAGCTCCTGGGAAAAAAAAGGGAACAGCCTCAAAACCGCGAAAGAAAAAGGGGGAGGCGAAAGAAGAAAAAAGAACGTTTCTTTAGAAAAAGACTGGCCTGGTCTCCTCACGGTTCACGGGGGGGGAAAGCCGCCCCACGTAACCCGAAAAAAAACAAAGGGGGGGGACACCGAAAAAAAAAAGGGGGGGGGGAACACAAGAATCGGAACGAAAAAGAAAAAAAGAAGCTTCCTAAGGACGGAGAAGGGGAAAAACATCCCCAGGAGGACAAAAAAGATCTTCACCGGGAGGGACAAGGCTGCGATTATCTCAGGAAAAAAGCTTTTCTCTCTTACGGTCTGGGGGGGGGGACAAAAGCACTGTCGGTGCCAGAAAAGGGGAATGGCCCGCCGAGAAGAGAAAACGCCGCGTTTTCACGCAAAGAAAATGATTCAGTGACACCAACGCGGAAGGGGAGGGAAAGAAAAAAAAAAGGCCGAGGCGATACAAAAAAAACCCGCGACAGTGCAAAAAAAAAAAAAAAAAAAAACCAGGGTCCCAACCGGAAAAAGATTGCGTTGCGGCTCGTATCTGCGGCCCGAAGAAAAGAGGGAAAAAAAAACGTCGGTTTTGACACCGAGGGAAGGATGGGCCCCCAGTTAAGAAGGAAAGGGAGGAAACGATTGTCGATTATTGCAGGAAAAACCCTTGGAGCGCTTTTGGCAGGATGGTGGCAAGATGGCAGGGGCACTAAAAAAAAAAAAAAGGGGCCCGGGGGGGAAAAAAAGGGGGAGTTTCGACGAGCCGTTTTGAAGCTGCAGTTGCGACTTCACTACAAAAAAAAAAGAAAA